>OLNH01001626.1_pt1 | contig 10677 bp, 8 predicted proteins | sample 1643101 | NCBI WGS metagenome assembly OLNH01 (sample SAMEA3136758, study PRJEB25190) | human gut metagenome | biome: human gut; feature: human-associated habitat; material: faeces | place: Austria | collected 2013
CAATCGAGGATGAGGCGTTTCGCGAGCAGTGGTTCGGATGGTTAAAAAAGTATAACTTGAAACCTACCTGCTATGATGCGTTCCTTGAGAATCATATTTATGACAACAGAACCCTGACATTAAAAGAACAGGTAAAAATGATGGAGAGAGACCTTCGTCTTGCTTCTCTTCTCGGTTTCCCAGTGATTCGTACACTCGTTTCTACTCCGATGAATGTCATCGAGGAAAGTCTTGAGTATGCGGAGAAAGTCGGCGTAAAGATCGGACTTGAGGTTCACGCACCGTTCTCCTTGAATTCAGGATGGGCAGATGGATATTTGGAGATGATCCACCGCACGGGAACAAAGTATTTCGGATTTATCCCGGATATGGGGATCTTCTGTAAGAATATCCCAGATGTTGTAAGAGACAAGGCGAGAAGACACGAAGCGTCTGAGGAATGTATCAAAATTGTGGATGACGCTTACGCAAAGAGAATTGAAAAAGGTTTTGTCAAGATCAAATATAATCTTGATCTTGGAAAAGCAAATATGGAATACCGTATGGCAAATGGTATGAAGGAAATGATGGAGGCGGTTCAGGCTGCAGGCGGCGGTCCGGCTGACATGGAATATGCGGGAAGCTCCTTTACCTACTCCTGGTCCGAACCGCAGGATATCATCGACAATATCGATTATATTTTCCATACTCATGCAAAATTCTACAATATGCATGAGGATTATACGGAGACAGCCGTTGCCATACCGGAAGTGGTTGAAACATTTAAGAAAGCCGGATATAGAGGCTATTTGAGCTCCGAGTACGAAGGCGGAGAGCATTTAAGAGATGATTTGGAAGTGGACAGCATCGAGCAGGTTCGCCGTCATCAGGAATCTCTGAGAAGAGCAATCGAGGGCTGATCGATGAAAATAAAGAGGTGATATTTATGGAAAAAATTAAATTAGGTATTGTTGGATTTGGATTTATGGGGCACTGCGACGCTGATATGATGTCTACTTTCAGCGACGATGAGGTTCAGTTGGTAGCAGTTGCAGATACGAACCCGGATCAGTTAAAGGATGCGCCGGAAGGCGTTGAGACATATGCGACTCTGGATGAGATGCTGGAGAAAGCGGACATTAATGTTGTCATGGTATCCACGCCGAACCCGAGCCATCCGGAGATGGTTGAGAAAGCGGCAAGAGCGAAGAAACACGTGATCTGCGAGAAACCGGCGGCAATGTCCGTAGCCGCTTTTGACGAGATGGTTGGGGTGTGCCGCGAGAACGGCGTGATGTTCACCGCACATCAGCAGAGACGGTGGGACAAGGATTACCGAATCATGAAGGAAGTCTACGACAAACAGATGGTAGGCGATATGTATGTGATCAAATCCCAGCTCTACGGTGTGAACGGAAACATGCATGACTGGCATATTTATCCGGAGATGGGCGGAGGAATGCTCTATGACTGGGGCGTTCACTTGATCGACCAGATGCTCGACATGGTAAAATCAAAAGTGGTTTCTGTATACGCGGATGTGCAGAATGTGATCAACGAGAACGTGGATGACTATTTCAACATCCTAATGAAGTTTGAAAACGGAGTTACGGCCGAGATTGAGCTTGGAACCTACTATCTGACTCCAAAGCGCGCATGGTTTATCGGAGGAAATACAGGATCTGCCATGATCGACGGATTTGCGGGAGAAGGCAAGATTGTCCGTACGGCGCATCTCCTTGAGAACGTGCCGGGCAAGATCACGATGACGGCGGCAGGCCCGACAAGAAGCTTTGGACCGCCGGAGCCAGGGCTTCTCATCGACGAACCTCTTCCGGAAGTAAATGTGGATCACAGAAATTACTTCGAGCACTATATCAAAGCGTTTAATAAAGAGGAAGAGATCATCGTAAAACCGGAGCAGGTAAGAAGAGTACTCTGCCTGATGGATGCGGTAAGAGAATCCGCAAGAACAGGAAAAGCCATTGAATTTGAAAAATAAATCTGTTTGACCAGATAGAATGAGGTAGGAATTATGACTGAGTATACAACACAGATCGCGGTAATCGCGGGCGGTCCGTCCGGACTTTCCGCAGCGGTGCAGGCTGCGGAAGACGGCGCTGAGGTTATCGTACTTGAGAAAGCCGCAACCGTAGGCGGCGCTGCCAACATGGGGATGGGGCCACTGGGAATCGGCACGAAATATCAGAGACAGCAGATGGTCGAGATTACGGTGGAAAAAGCATTCAAGATGTTCATGGAATACACGCACTACAATGTAGACGCACGTCTTGTAAAACGCTATTTCGAGCAGTCCGCGGAGACCATTGAATGGCTAGAAGACATGGGAGTTGAGTTCGAGGGAGCATTCCGCTATTTTCCGAAGTCAGAGGCTACATGGCACATCGTAAAGACCGACCAGGGCATCGGCCCCCGCGCGGCGTCCTTCATGAACAAAGCGTTGTATGCGAGAGCGCAGGAACTGGGAGTTCAGGTGCTGCTTGAGACACCGGCGAAGAAGATCATCATGGAAGACGGGAAAGTAGCAGGCGTTCTTGCAACGGACAAAGACGGAAACGAAGTGAAAGTTAACTGTAAGGCAGCTATCATCTGTACAGGCGGTGCCGGATGCAATAAAGACTTTATCAAGAAAGAGACGGGATACGACCACGGTGTTGATATGTTTAACTTTGCAATCCCGGGTATCATGGGCGACGGTCTGCGCATGGTATGGGAGGCAGGAGCCGACCACCTTCCGGTTCGTATCGAGCAGGCAGCCGTGATCGAGGGTATCGATGATCTTCCGGGCAGCGTGGCAAACATCATGGGGCAGCCGAACCTTTTGGTAAATTACGATGGAAAACGTGTCATGAACGAGGAAGAGATGCAGAATACAACCTTCCTTTCTAACGTTGTATCTCATCAGAAGAAGAAAACCTGTTTCAGCATCGTCGACTCTTCTATCGTAAGATACTATGTGAAAAATGGTGTTGACAATGTCTGCCTGGTTCGTCCAGATCCGGATGTATCCGACTTTCCGGAAGCAGTCAAGATGGCAAAAGAAAACGGTAACGAAGGTCTTTTCATTGCAGATACGATCGAGGAACTGGCTGAGATGACTGGAATTAATGAGGAAAATCTGGTGGATACGGTAGAGGAATATAACGATTACTGTGACAGTGTAGATGAGGAATTCTTCAAGGACAGAAGATATATGAGACCTCTGATTAAGGCTCCGTACTATGCGGCTCAGATTCGTCCGGGCGGATACGGAACAGTAGGCGGTATCCGGATTAACGAGAACTGTGAGGCATGTGACAAAGATTTTGAGCCAGTGCCGGGACTTTATGCGGCAGGCGCAGATGCATGTAATATCTACGATGACAGTTATATGTTCCTGCTTCCTGGAAACTCCATGGGATTTGCGGTAAATACAGGACGTATCGCAGGTATGAGTGCTGCGGAATATGTGGAGGATGAGGACTAAACGAATCAGATGTGGAAAAATCAAGGCAATCTGGAAAGGATTTTGTCCCCGACAGTATGAATATAAGATAAGAGGTAAACAACTGGGGCGGGGAGCAGATACTTCCCGTCCCCTTTCGGAAAACAGGGATATTTTAAAAAATTGACGTGCGAAAAGAGGTAACATGCAGTGAAAGAAACGATACAGGATCTGAAAAACAGAAGAAGTGTAAAAGAATTTAAGAAAGAGCAGATTACGGATGAGGAACTGCTCACCGTCCTTGAAGCGGGAATGAACGCTCCTTCCGGTGGAAATAAGCAGTCTCCAGTCTTTATCGCTGTTCAGAATCCGGAGTGGATCAAAAAGCTCTGTAAGCTGAATGCAGAGATTGCCGGGGCGCCGGAAGGATTCGACGTATTCTATGGAGCGCCTACTATCATACTTGTGCTTGCGGAAAAAGGAGTGGGAAATCCGGTGGAGGACGGCAGCCTTTGCCTGGGCAACATGCTTAACGCGGCATATGCGCTGGGACTTGGTTCCAGGTGGATCAACCGGATCCGGGAGACATTCGAGACAGATCTCGGGAAAGAGCTTCTGAAAGAAGCCGGATATGAAGGCGAATTTATCGGCATCGGTTCCTGCATCCTGGGATATCCGAAAAACGGTTTTCCGGGACCTATTGAGAGAAAACCGGATTACTATAAAATCATTCGATAGCCGGACATTCGGTAAAGATACAGCTTTACGGTTTGTCACTTTATCACATAAGAAGGTCAGATCCTAATCTGAAGGAAAATGAGATTATGGAAGAGAAAAATAAAGAAGTAATCCGTCAGTTTTACCATGATTTTTTCAATGCCCATATTATAGAATCGGCAGATCGGTATGTAAAGGAAAATTATATTCAGCACAATCCGGGCGTGGATCAGGGGAGAGAGGCTTTGAAATCAGCTTTTGCAGAGAAGTTCGAGACACATCCGGAGTTCAGGCTGGATATCCAGATGCTGATTGCGAAGAAAGATATGGTAGCAGTATATCTGAAAAATATCGGAACTGGCGGAAAGACGAAGTGCCGTGTTGTTGATATCTATCGTCTGGAGGACGGAATGCTGGCAGAGCACTGGGATGTGCTTCAGCCCTGTGAATAGGAGAAGAGAAATCTTCAACAAAGGAGAAATACAGAGATGAAACAGTATGGATTTGGAGTTGACATAGGAGGTACGACCTGCAAGATCGGATTGTTCGAGATGAATGGAAGCCTTCTGGAAAAATGGGAAATCCCAACCAATACGGAGAATGGAGGAACCGCTATCCTCGATGATGTAGCGGAAGCAGTACTCGGAAAGATGCATCAAAAGAGACTGACAGATGCGGATGTGCAGGGAATTGGCCTGGGCGTTCCAGGGCCGGTGGGGAGAGACGGAACTATATTCCGCTGCGTAAACCTGGGCTGGGATGTCATCAACGTAGAGAAAGAACTGGGCAAAAAGACCGGCCTGTATGTAAAGGCGGGCAATGACGCTAATGTGGCTGCCCTCGGCGAGATGTGGCAGGGCGGTGGTCATGGGCATGAGAACGTGGTTATGGTAACTTTGGGAACCGGAGTAGGCGGCGGTATCATCATTGATGGAAAAATCGTATCCGGGTTTCATGGAGCCGGAGGAGAGATTGGCCATATCAAAATGAGGGATCGGGATAGCGGTACCTGCGGATGCGGCGGTCATGGATGTCTGGAGCAGTATGCGTCCGCCACCGGTATTGTTCGTCTGGCGAAAGAGCGGCTTGCGTCCGGAGATTCAAAATCTGAACTTTCTTCCGTGGAGGAACTGACGGCGAAAGCAGTTTTTGATGCGGCAAGAGAGGGAGATGAAATGGCAAAAGAACTGGTGGACGAGCTCTGCACCATGTTAGGAACTGCTCTTGCAAATATCGCGTCAGTTGTTGATCCGGAAATTTTTGTAATCGGAGGCGGAGTGTCGAGAGCAGGAGAGATCCTGATCGATGGCATCCGGGAACATTATGTTGAAAAAGCATTCCACGTATGCCGTCCAGCTGAGATTGCTCTTGCCACCCTGGGAAATGATGCGGGAATGTACGGCTGCGTAAGACTTCTGTTTTGACAGAAATATAGAAGAAAAGTAAAAGGAGGAAACGAGAGATGGCTGTCATTACAATAGACGGAATCAAACTGGAAGTCCCGGATAATAAAAACGTGCTGGAATGTGCGTTGGACAACGGGATCTATATACCACATCTCTGCCATCATAAGGATTTAAGTCCGCTGGGCTCCTGCCGGATGTGTGTGGTGGAAGTGGAAGGACGGGAGGGAGTGACTACTTCCTGTACGTTAAAAGCAAAGGACGGAATGGTGATCAAAACAAAGACGCCGGAGCTGGAGCGGCTGCGTATGCTGGCGCTGGAGCTGCTTCTGACCGGACATCCGGAAGACTGCTCCACCTGTCCGAAATACGGCAACTGTGAACTTCAGACCCTGATCCAGTACATCGGACCGAAGACCGGACGTTTGAAAATGCGTACGAAAGGATTCAAGGCTCAGGAGGAGAATCCGCTCCTTGTCCATGATATGAACCGCTGTGTACTCTGCGGCAGATGCGTGCGCGCATGCAATGAATTAAGAGGAGTCAAGGTGCTTCAGTATCAGAAGAAGGACATGGAGACCTATGTGGGGACATTACATAATAAACTCCTAAAAGATGCGGATTGCCGTTTCTGCGGAGCCTGTGCGGAAGTCTGTCCGACAGGTACGATCCGCGACAAGCTTTCCGGTATGGAAGTGAAACGCGAGGACGCCATTGTTCCCTGCCGCCATGCATGTCCGGCGCATACAGACGTACCGCGCTATATCCGTTTCGTAAAAGAGGGAGACTATGACGCTGCTGCTGCGGTCGTACGTGAGAAAGTACCGTTCCCGAAGGCTCTTGGATACATCTGCAGCCATGTCTGTGAACTGGAGTGCAAGAGAAAAGAAGTTAATGAAGCAATGTCTATCCGCAATATCAAAAGATACGCGGCAGATCATGACACTGGGCGCTACTGGAAAAGAAAAGGAAAACAGCTCCCGGATACGGGAAAGAAAGTCTGCGTAGTAGGCGCAGGCCCGGCAGGTCTGACTGCTGCTTATTATCTCAGAAAACAGGGACATGACGTAACCCTGAAAGAATCCCTTCCGACCGTGGGAGGAATGATGGCTTACGGCATCCCGTCCTATCGTCTGCCCCGCGAGATCATCGCTGAGGAGGTCAAGGTAATCGAGGATCAGGGAGTAAAGATCGAAGTGAACACAAAGGTTGAGAAACCGACGGAACTTCTGGATGAGTATGACGCTGTCCTTATGACTATCGGCGGACACAAAGGCGTGCGCCTTCCAATGGAAGGAAATGACATGGAAGGCGTGATCCTAAACGCGGACTTCCTGAGAAACGCGAGCATGGGTAAAGAGACCGGAATGGGAAAACATGTCATCGTGCTTGGAGGCGGCAACGTTGCCTTTGACTGCGCGAGAACCGCGAAACGTCTCGGCGCTGAGGAAATTCATCTGGCATGCCTTGAGGCGAGAGAAGCCATGACTGCTGACGATGAAGAGATCGAGCAGGCACAGGAAGAAGGGATTCATGTACATCCGGCACAGACATTTGAGCGGATTACAGGAGAGGGACATGTAACCGGAGTTGACTTTATGAACGTGCAGTCCTTCTATTTCGATGAAAACCGTCGTGCCGTGATAGAAAAAGAAGAAGGATCCGAGCATCATATCGATGGAGATACGGTGATCTTCGCCACGGGACAGAGACCGGATATCACGGAAGAGGCAGGTCTGGAACTGGGAAGAGGAAACTGTATCGTTGTGAAAGACATGGAGAAAGACAAGACCACATCCGTGGACGGAATCTTTGCGGCAGGCGATGCGATTTACGGAACCAAATCCGTTATCATGGCCATCGAGTCCGGAAGAGAAGCGGCGATCCAGATCGATCAGTATCTGGGCGGAGACGGAGATATATCAGAAAAATTCGCTCCGGAACAGCATGCGGATCCGTATATAGGGCAGATAGAAGGATTCGGTTATCTTGAGAGAAAGCAGCCCCAGGTTGATTCACCGGAAGAGCGGGAAAACAACTTCCGCCTGTTTGATCACGGGATCTGCGACAGTGATATCTGCAAGGAGGCCGGAAGATGTCTACAGTGTGATCTGCGACTGCAGATTTCACGTCCGAGACTGTGGGGAGACTATGCGGAGAATACTTCAGAGAGCAAGGAGGCATAAGGGATGAGTGCTTTAGAAAACTTAAAACAGATGAGCAGTGAAGATGCAATGAACAAAATCGCAGCCCTGAACCTTCCGGATTACGGAGTCTCAGGAAATTCACTTATGGAGAGAGTTGAACTGGCGCGGATACAGTGTGAAGAGGACGGAAAGGAGCCGGGAATTGTGGCTGCGCTGAATAATGCTGATGTGGACGGCGTGCTCCTGGAAGTACTGAAACAGGATCCGGAGAAAGTGTTCGAAGGAATTTCTGCGCTGGCGTATGCGTTCGGAACTGAAAGAAAATTTCTTTTTCTTCCGGAGTCCGCGGCGGATCTTGCCGGATCAGATGAAATCAAAAGTCTGGAGAAAAAGTATCAGACTGAAGTGATCGCGGATTTCCTGAACGTACGCACATATAAGGGATGCGTGGTAATGCATATTGTGACAGCGGCGAATCTGACAGATGCCCTGAATGGTGAATATACACCGGCTGTCTATGTATCGGTGAACGGCGGTGAGCTGAAAAAAGTAGAATACGGGACAAAACTTTCTGAGCTTGTGGATTTGGATGGCTCTACCGCTATCCAGGCAGGTTACCGTTACCTCAGTCCACAGGATGGGGATCTGACAGTTGAAAAAGCAGGGATTGACAACGGTATACTCCGGATGCTGACAGCAAAAGAGTGTATCGTTGCTGAAACAGAAAAACGACTCACGTCCAACCGGAAGCAGAGCTGCGGCAAATGTGTGTTCTGCCGTGAAGGACTTCTTCAGCTTCAGTACATGCAGAAAGAAATCACAGAAGGCAGAGGAAAAGCGGATTTTGTTGATCTGACAAAAGAGATCGGGGAGGCGATGACCTACTCTACTAACTGTACCATGGGGGAGGTGTCTTCCGAGATTGCTCTGAGTGCGGTAAATCTTTTTCCGGAAGTGTACGAAGCTCATATCAAAAAGAAAAAATGTGATATTTGTTTCTCAGCGGAAACCGTATACATTGATCCAAAGATCTGCAACGGGTGTGGGGAATGTATGGAGGTATGTCCTCTGGACTGTATCGAAGGCAGACCGAAGTATATCCATATGATTGACGATATGACCTGCGATAAGTGTGGAAAATGTATCGAAGTATGTGAGGAGCAGGCAATAGTGAAGACAAGCGGAAAAGTGCCGAAACTTCCTAACCGGCTGACGAAAGTTGGACGTTTCAAGAGACATTAATCCGGAAGGGAGAAAAGAGTATGGAGATTTATTTTACTGATCATGAGCTGACGAAACCCTATACATGCGGAAAGCTGATCGAAGACTTTACCATGGATGAACTGAAAAGCCTGATACCCGAATTAACGGAAGAGGAGAAGACATCTCCATTCGCATCATATTTTTATGAGAAAATGGCAGATCTGGATGAGGAACAGAAGGAGGGCGCTCAGCGTCCTCCGCTCCGCCCGGATCAGTGCCGTATGCCTGAGGAGATCGGAAACATTATTTTGGACCGGAAAGACGGCAAAGAAGAGTGTCCGTCCATCGGATATGGCGTCATGGATAATGGTGTCGGATATGCGGCGATGAAGATTGTCCTGCCTGGAATCACGGATGAGATGGTAAAGAAGTATCGTGAGGAATTCGCGCACACTGAGAATAACCGGAATGTATTTTACAAGGTATGGTTCCCGGGCAATCATTATCTCCACTGCGAGAACGGTGTTGTGGAAGATTTCGGATGGGGACCGCTGCGCTGCGAGATGAACTGGGAATTGTTCCGCTTCAAACACATTGGAATTACCAGGGAAGAAATAGCCCGGAGAGATCCGGATTGTATCTCCTTCCTGGGCCTGGCAGGAGACGCAGTGGAACTCAGAGAGCCAGACGCGAAGCCGTGGCCCATGTTTATGGTATCCTATACGAGACTGACGGAAAGCGGTCGTGAGATGCTTGTTCATTATTGGAAGGGAATTCAGGTAAATGATGACGGAACGATCACGCTGCGTGTATCCGAAGACAGGGAGGATACCCTGAAGAAGATGAAAATCATGATGATGCACTGCATGTTGGAGTATATGAACGAGGGCAGGCTGATTCGTGAGTTTTGGAATAAATCAGGAAACAAATAAAATAGTCAGATAATAGATGCAACACTCCTCGAATAATCACCTTTTGATAGAAATTTAACACATTTTATTTCCGCATATAAGAGGAAATATCGGGTTTTATCTTTTGCTTATGCTCTGTTAAGGTAAAACCAGTGAACAAAAAGATAAAGTCAGGAGGGACGATTTTGAGAGCAGACAACTATTTACTTGGAATGGATTGCGGGACAACGAACCTGAAGGCCATTATCCTCGGGGAGGATGGAACGATCGTTGCGGAAGCGTCAAGGAGAAGCAGATTCATAAGCCCTGGACCGAACATGCAGGAGCAGGATGCCCGGGAATGGTGGAACCATACGAAAGAAATTTTTCAGGAGATTACACAGAAAGCGGGAAGGGATGTGGTAGAGAGAATTCGCGGAATCGCGATCAGCTCACATACCGTATCCATGCTTCCTCTTGATAAAGACGGAAATCCGCTGAGGAATGCGCTTACAGTGCTGGACAGCCGTTCTTCTGAAGAACTGAACTATATTGTAGATAAGATCGGGTATGACCGGTTTGTGAGGATTGTGGGCGGTCAGCCGGCAGTGGCTTTCCTGCCGAACAAGATTCTCTGGTATAAGAAAAATGAGCCGGAACTTTTCGCACGGACCGCCTGCTTCCTTCAGGCAAGTTCTTATATTAATTACAAGTTGACCGGAGCGCTTACGACAGATATCGATCAGGCAATCCGTACACAGTGCCTGGATGTCCATAGTATGTCCTGGTCAAAAGAAATTGGAGATGCAATCGGCGTGGATCTTGACCGCATGCTTCCGAAACCGCTGCTCGTTCATGAGATTATCGGCGAGGTGACAAAGGAGGCTGCCGGG
>OLNH01001631.1_pt1 | contig 10640 bp, 8 predicted proteins | sample 1643101 | NCBI WGS metagenome assembly OLNH01 (sample SAMEA3136758, study PRJEB25190) | human gut metagenome | biome: human gut; feature: human-associated habitat; material: faeces | place: Austria | collected 2013
CGAAGATCAGGATTATTCCGAAGATCACAGTCATAAAACGATTGACTGTATCTGAACCTATAATCCTTATCCCAATATCCGTCATACTACTCAGTAATTCTGTTATATTATTCATAATCTGCCTCTCTTTCCTGTCTTATTCTGCTCTGTTACTGTATCAGAACCGTTATAGTTAGAACATATAATACATGGTGTGCATGGTATCCAATACACCATAATGATAAGATATCTCACTCAGGCCATGAACACTCATATAATATCTGGCAACATCCTGGATCCCGTTATTTTCTATGAGGTCTTCGTATGCTGCATCATATGCTTCCTGATTGCTGAATTTAAACCGGACTACTGCCGCATCATTATCAATCCTGAGTCTGCACAGATCCATCACATGTTCTCTGTCATAACTGTCGAAACAGGCTCCGTTCAGTACATAAAAATTCTTATCTGTAGCTGTACATTCCGGAACCGGAAATTCCTCCGAAGCAGTATAATTCTCTTCATACTCCACCGGGAAGGGACAAAGATAATCATAGATCGTAGTCTTATGTTCCACAAGATCCACAGCATCTCCTTCCAGGAAATCCGGCTGATCTCCATTGGTGGCATCTACATAATAATACTCCCCGTCCAGACGCACAATATTCCATGCATGTCCCTGTGTACTGTTTCTAGCATCTCCTTCCACATAAATGCAGTAGACTCCAAGTCTTTCCAAAAGATATTGAACCGCACCTGCGTATCCTGCGCACACTGCCTGTTTCTTCCAGAAAGTTCCGGCTATGCTCTGATCATCCTGTGACACCACATAGTCTGTATTATCTATAATATAGGTATATACTACCATCACTTTCTGATAATCATCTGCTTCGTCAGGAATCTGAGTTAATACTTCCTGATATGCTTTCTCCATAGCCTGTGTAATTTGCTGCCTTTCTTCTTCTGAATATGTATATCCGGGAGAAAACTGACAGTAATCTTTCCCTTCATAGGTGGTCTTATACACCTTCTCACGATTATGCACCCAGAACAGTTCCGGATGATCCTTCAGCACTGCATGATAGATCCTGTCTGTTTCTTCATTACCGGATACAGACAGATAAAATTTATCATGAAATCCCCGGATCCCCTCCAGGATCTCTCTGTATGCTTTCTGCTCATTCTCATTCAGCAGACCAAAATAGTATTCCAGATGCCCCTCATCTGCGTCTGCCGTCTGTTGTTTCCTGAGTTCCTTTACCTCCTGCGGCTCACCGGAAACTGCTTCCTGAATTTTCTGTATCAGCGTATCCTCTTCTGCTAAATTTTCTCCTGTCAAGCTTGCTGTATTCGAAACAGGTCTGTCTTCCAGATTCCCCAGAAGGAAAAATATTCCCACTGTTATCAGCAGAACTACTGTTATGATCCGCAGTGCAGGAGATCTCCTTCTTTTCATCCTGCAATTCCTCATTTCTATTTCTATATTTTTCTCATTCTGCTGTGTTCCATTATATCCTAAATATGTTCACATTGTAAACACAGAACAGGGAATTTTCAAACAATTGTTCAAAAAAGGGAGGCCGAAATTTTCTGCCTCCCTGGTGAATTAATTCATATATTATTCTGGTTTAAATACAGTCACATCACCTTTTGAAAGATCGATCTTTCCTGAAGATACAGATGTTATGCTGCTTTCACTGGAAAAGTCTTCCTGTGCTGAGATCAGACTGTTGTCTGTGGAGCCGTCTGTCAGACCGTTGCCTCTTAATACATTCTGCAGCGTATTGCTTACTGCTACATTGCTTGTGAAAATATCACTGCCGGATGTAATAGCAGAGCCACTGTTCTGCATTTCCTGCTGCTGTTCTTCTGTCGGATAGAAGGATGGCTGACGAATATAACGGAAACTTGCACTGTATGCTTCTCCAACAGTAACTCCGTTCTTACCAGAAGAACAATGTACAGCGATCCAGTCGCCTGCATCAGTCTTTCCGCAAAGGATACCTACATGGTTATCACTGCCAGCTTCCGGTCCCTTCTGGAATACCAGATCACCAGGCTGTGCATCTGCCTCACTGACTACATTGGCTTTCTCCCACTGATCTGAGGTTCCGTCACCTACCACATCCTGCATACCCTGATTCTGATATCCATTGATCACTGCCCAGGTTACAAATCCGCTGCAGTCCAGACCATATGCACGAAGTGTGCCTGTGCTTTTGCTTCCTTCTGCAGAAACCATCTCTGTCACTCCCCAGCTTGGGTCAACACCCAGAACTGTGGACTTGCCACCCCAGAAATATCCTACCTTGCCCACCAGTGAATAGGCTGCTGAAATAACATTTACTCTCTCTTCAGAGACATCATCTCCTACGCTTTCACGGACAAATCCTTTGGAAGCAGTTACTACTGCGCAGAGAAGTTCACAGTCTGTTTCTACGTATTTCTTAAGAATCTTACGGTCTTTTTTGGAAATTTTATTCTTCTTGATATAATAGTTGATCTTACGGTTTCCATAAGTAACATGTGTAATATTCTGCTTGTCCCTGACTACAGGATTCATCTGTGCGAAGATCTCTGCCAGTGCTCCCTTGCAGGAAGAATCCAGTTTATATTCCGTCTGTCCTGCCTTGTTCTGCTGGTATACATAAACAGCCAGAATATCCTGCCAGTTTCTTACCAGAAGACTGTCTGCAGAAGTAGTTGTTTCACTGTTCTCAGCATCACTTACATCTGTAAGTTTATTTTTTTCTTTATATTCTTTCTCAATTTCATCCATCACAGATGCGAAATCATCAGAAAAAGTAAGATTATAATTCTTCTTCAGGCTGTCCAGATAGAAATCCTTGCCTGCATGAATGTTCGAAGCATAATATACAGGTGTTCCTGTCTGAGCTGTGGCTGAAAATGAATTATTGTTCGCAGGTTCCTGTTTTTTCTGTTCCTCCAATGCCGCGATGGAAGCCTCCATCTCAGTCAGAAGATTATAATTGGAAACCTGGGCTTTCTCCTCGACTGTCAGTGTTTCATAGGCAGCGCGGATACTCTGTACTATAGATTTCTTCTCCAGTGTGATCGTCTGTTCGTGAAGAGCATTGATCCTGTCTATTATATCCTGCGCACTCTTTGTAATCAGATTTCCCGGGGTCGGGGTCGGAGTTACAGGTTCCGGAGTTGGAGTCGGGGTATCCGGGACTGGCGTCGGCGTTGGAGTATCCGGAACTGGCGTCGGCGTCGGAGTATCCGGAACCGGGGTTGGCGTTGGAGTATCCGGAACTGGCGTCGGCGTTGGGGTATCTGGATCCGGTTCCGGCGTTGGGGCATCCGGTTCTGAATCTCCGCCATCTGTAAATTCATCTCCAGAGGAGTCAAATTCATCAGAGCTGACTACTTCTGCATCTGCGTCAGCTGCTGCAAGAACAGATGCCGGTCCTGACAATGCCATACCGGTCATTAATGTCATACACAAAAGTTTAGTAAGATACTTATTCTTCATATATTTAAAATGCTCCCTTCTTTCCGTAGACATGTCTTTCTCCCCTGTATGTAAGACATGATGCACAAAAAATTCAACTAGTCTCATTCTAGCATAATCATACTTTGAAATCAACATCTGCAAATGGATAACTTCCTCATTTATCCAGATTTCATGTTTTATTCACATTTCTAAATGAAAAGTTTTATCATTGGAAAGTTATACATTTCTATTCACGGAAACAGGCTGCCGGAAACTTTTCTCTCCGGCAGCCTGTCGTTATTTTATTAGTAATTTCACCCTTTCAGGCCGGCTGACTCATCAGTACAAATTCCTGACCAACACATAGTTGCACAAGGCCCTGTATTACCTGAAAACACATATTCAGGATATACTTTATGTCTTCCTCCACACATCGAAGTTTATTGAGATACCGCTCATGGCTGGCTTCAATATAATCGATCAGTGCGGCAAAGGTGCTGAACCGGATAGCCGGTTCCAGATATCTGTGCGCTTCTCCTCGCTGTATGCAGGATTTCAGCTCGTTTTTAAGTATTTTCTCATAATGATTATGCTGTGCAAGACTGCCTGTATATGTTTTATTGTGAGGAAAGGTAAAATAATCCGCCATATAGTGAATCACTTCGCCAAAACGACGCCAGTAAACTCTCTGATTGCTCTCTTCCAACCGGGTATCCACCAGTTCTTTCATCTGTGCCTTGACATCCTCAAAAGTTCCGAAGAACTCATGGCGTCTGGTGATAAAAGACGGCTTGATATCCGGAAGAATACTTCCAAAGCAGAAAGCCTTTCTGTGAGATTGAAGGCTCGCAGTATCTGGCATCTGGTCCGCAAGATATCTTGCTAATAAAATATGTGATTTTTTACGCAATTCTTTTCCTCTTTCTTTCTGTGAGAATTGTTAACTTCAACCAACAAAACTTACTATAGCAGATTTACATAAGATTTTCAATGCTTTCTTCACAGCTTTTTTATTTCTTTTGTGAAAGATCCATGAACTGACTGAGCAGTTCCAGATCCCCTGCTTTTACTTTCAGATTGGTTTCCAGCCGTTCTCCTTCCGGAGTTACATAAGAAATCTCCAGGATACTTCCTTCCCGGATCCCCTTTCTGGAAACAGCTCTGCAGAAAGCCGGAAATTTCGGGTGATTTCGTTTAAAGGTATTCCATGCATTGGTAATTTTTAACATACTTCCTATATTCATGGGCATTTTACCTACCTCCTTTTTGCTTTTATCTTCTGTCGCATTTATATCGACTTGATTATACATAAAAAAGGGGCTGTTGTATATGCCTTATTTTTCTGTTAGTGTTTTTCCTGCATATGGGATATCACAGTTTTCACACCTGACAGATAACAAAGCTGTGCATACCGTTCATCCCTGGTGCTCAGGCAGGCTATGTAATCATCGATCACCCTGCGGGCCGCATAAGGCAGATCTAGCTTTTCATACCTGCGTTCCAGTTCTTCGAGATCTCTGTTGTCCTGCAGAATATACTCGTCACCGGCTTCAATATTCTGTTTTGTGTCCATCTGTTTTTCCACCATGGAAACATCCATGGTTTCCGCTAAAATTTCATCCATTAAATTTCTCCTTTTTGTATTTTGATAATAAGACATGGTTCGTTATTATTCTATAAATTTGCACTTTCACTGTCAACGTAATTCGTCCGACAGTATATGATGTAATTCGTCATAAAAACTGCTTTTATAACAATCTAAATCTTTCTTTAAATGCAGAAAAACCTCCCGGCAGGTATTGCCAGAAGGTTTTCCATACATATGTGAGTTTTTATTAATATGCCGTACGTCATTTTTCCATAAAGATATGTGAAATTACAGTAAAATACGTGAAATTGAATTTCCTGCAAATCCCCTAAATATGCTCAAAATCCGGTGTTCCATACAGGTCGAATGGGGTACTCTGGTAGACATAGTAATTCAGCCAGTTTGTATACAGATTGTTTGCATGGGCTCTCCACATAAGAAGAGGCATGTTGGCAGGATCATTGTCTTTGTAATAATTTTTGGGTATCTCGATAGGGAGATTTTTGCTCACATCCCTTTTGTATTCTCCATCCAGGGTTACACGGTCGTATTCCGGGTGTCCCATAACGAAAATGCGGCGGCCGCCGTCTGCCATGGCAAGGAAAAGTCCTGCTTCCTCAGATTCCGCCAGCACAGTCAGTTCCTTACAGTTGTGAATATCTTCAATAGGAACCTCTGTATGTCTGGAATGAGGTGCCAGGAACATATCATCAAATCCTCTCACCAGCGGAATCTTACGATTCAGTACCTTATGCCAAAAAAGGCCGAACATTTTCTCATCCAGCATTCTCTTTTTCAGTCCGTAGAAATGATAAAGACTGGCCTGTGCCGCCCAGCACAGGAAAATAGTAGAGGTTACATGTTCTGTAGTCCAGTCCATGATCTCTGTAAGCTCCTGCCAGTAATCCACCTCCTCGAATTCCATCTGCTCTACAGGTGCTCCGGTAATGATCATTCCATCGTATTTATTACCTTTAAGTTCCGGAAAAGTCTGGTAAAATTTATTCAGATGACTCATGGAAGTATTCTTGGACTCATGGCTCTGCACTGCCATAAAAGTCACATCTACCTGCAGAGGAGTGTTGGAAAGGGAACGCAGAAGCTGCAGTTCTGTCTCCTCCTTCAAAGGCATCAGATTCAGGATCAGAATCTGAATAGGACGGATATCCTGATGGGATGCACGGGATTCATCCATCACAAATATATTTTCTTTTTCCAGAATTTCTTTTACGGGCAGATCGCCCTGTATCTTAATAGGCATTCTTTTTCTCCTTTTTCACTGTTATTTTCTTCTTATCTGCCAGGTTTATTGTCCTGCAAGTTTCAGGAAATCTTCTTCTGAAAGAATTGGGATTCCAAGCTCTTTTGCTTTTTTATTTTTGGATGAATTGGAAGTGGTATCGTTATTGATCAGATAATTTGTTTTTCCGGTCACAGATCCCGTAACCTTTCCTCCCAGAGATTCGATAAACTCTTTCGCCTGGGCGCGGTTTGCAAAATGTTCTACACTTCCCGTGATCACGAAATTCATCCCCTGAAAGATCTGTTCCTCTTTTTTTTCTTCTTTCTTAATATTCAGATACTCCATAAGATGGTCAAGCCGCCGGTTATTTTCCTCACTGGCGAAATATTCCGTCAGGCTTCTGGCAATCACCGGGCCAATGGTATCTATCTCACTGACTTCTTCCTCTGAAGCATGACGAATCTGCTCCAGATCATCATCAAAATGTCTGCAGATCACTTTCGCATTGGCCAGCCCGATATTGGCAATTCCCAGGCTGTAGATCACTTTCGCCAGAGTGGTCTCTTTTGCCTTCTCCAGATTCACCATAAGGTTCTCGAAAGATTTCTCCCCGAATCCCTCCATCGCCACGATCTCATCTCTGTGTTTCCCGATTTCAAAAATATCTCCGAAATCATGAATAAAACCTCTGGCAATAAATTTCTCCAGGGTAGCCTCTGAGAGTCCATCAATATTCATGGCATCTCTGCTTGCAAAAAGTGCAAAAGACTTGATCTTTTTTGCCGCACAGTCGGGATTGGTACAATAAAGTGCCTCCACTTCATTCACTTTACGGATCTCTGTTGCGTGGCCGCAGGCAGGACAGGCTACCGGAATCTCCAGGTTACTGCTTCTGGTAAGGTTTTCTGCGATCTGAGGGATGATCATATTCGCCTTATATACAGTAATATTATCTCCAATCCCCAGCTCCAGTTCCTTCATAATACTGATATTGTGCACGCTGGCACGGCTGACTGTGGTTCCTTCCAGCTCTACAGGTTCAAATACAGCTACCGGATTAATCAATCCTGTTCTGGAAGGACTCCACTCTATCTTCTGCAGATGGGTCTCCCTGATCTCATCTGCCCATTTAAAAGCAAACGCATTCCTCGGAAACTTCGCAGTTCGTCCCAGCGAATCTCCGTATACAATATCATCATACAGCGCAACCAGCCCGTCCGATGGAAAATCATTCTGGCTGATAGCTGTAGAAAAATACTCCATCGCCTCATCCAGTGTTTCGGCTGTCACCATCTGGTATTCTACCACATCAAATCCCTGCTCCTTCAGCCACTGAAACTGAAACGCCCGGGAATTGCCAAAGTCCACATTCTCTGCACTTACCAGGGCAAATGCATAAAATCGTACATTTCTTCTGGCAGTGATCTCATTATTCAGCTGACGCACTGATCCGCTGCAGAGATTTCTCGGGTTCTTATATTTCGCATCCACATCCTCAATGGATTCATTGATCCGCTGGAAATCAGAATAGGTAATGATGGCTTCCCCGCGAAGGACCAGCCTTCCCTGATATGGGATCTTCAGCGGAATATTTTTAAATACCCTGGCATTATTTGTCACAACCTCACCAACCACACCGTTCCCTCTGGTAACAGCCTTCACAAGTTCCCCGTTTTCATACGTAAGAACCACTGTAAGTCCATCCAGCTTCCAGGAAAGCAGCGTCTGGTGTTCCCCTATAAACTCTCGAAGAACTTCCCTGTCTTTCGTCTTATCCAGAGAAAGCATGGGGGTTTCATGTTCTTCTTTGGGAAGCTGCTCTACGGCTTCATATCCTACGCTGATGGTGGGACTGTTTGCCAGAACGGTTCCCGTTTCTTTTTCCAGAGCCTGAAGCTCGTCGTACATCTGATCGTACTCTCTGTTGCTTATAATCTCTGTATCTTCCTGATAATAAGCTTTTGCCGCTTTGTCCAGCTTCTGCGCCAGTTCTTTCATTCGCCTGATTGCCGCTGTTTCCATGACGTCCTCCTGTTCCTGTCACTGTTTCACTTGTAGAAGATGCAAGCATTGCCTGCAAAGTCTTCCATTCTTCCGGACGGATTTCCCGGTATTCTCCCTCCTGGATCCCATCCAGGGTAAGATTCATGATCCGGATCCTTTTCAGCTTCAGCACTTCATACCCCAAATACAGACACATACGCCTGATCTGCCGGTTCAGACCCTGGGTCAGTATGATCCGGAATGTATCTGAACTTGTCTGTTTCACTGTACATGGCCTGGTCACTGTATCCAGGATGGGGATCCCTCTGCTCATCTGCCGGATAAATTTCTCATCTATTGGCTTGTTCACTTTCACAAAGTATTCTTTCTCATGCTTATTCCCGGCACGCATGATCTTATTCACCAGATCTCCCTCATTCGTCAGAAGGAGCAGCCCCTGGGACTCTTTGTCCAATCTGCCTACCGGATAAATGCGAAGAGGATAATCCAGATAATCTGTTACTGTGGTTTCATCTCTCTGCTGTTTCGTGCTGCAGACGATTCCTCTTGGTTTATTAAAAAGAAGAAGTACTTTTCTGTTGTTTTTACTGACAGGCATCTGATCCAGGCAGATTTCTTCATCAGGGGATACTTTCTGTCCACTTACTGCTTTCTCTCCGTTCACGGTAATCCTTCCCTGTTCGATCAGTCTGTCCGCTTCCCTGCGGGAACATACACCTGCGTCGCTTAAATATTTATTGATTCTTATTTTTTCGTCCATTTTTCTATTATATAATTTTTTCCAGAGGTTAGCAACCTTGAATCTCCTTGTAATTTTTTTTCATTTATTGTATCATGTTGTAGAATAATAAAAATAAAGGAGGCATTTTATGTCAGGCCATTCACCACAGACAAGCCGCCTGCTGACTGTCATTGCTGTCTTTCTGTGTATCTGCATGAGCGGGATTTTTACACGTTCTTCAGCTCTGCCGTCACAGATCAGCCCAAGCTCTGATGCAGAAACCCTTGTCTCTGAAGAAATCTCCCTGACAGTTACACCAGTTGATATACCCCAGGCCACTCCAACCCCATCACCGAAAGTGACCAAGGCAGCTTCTAAAAATAAATCCAAAAAATCTTTCAAGGTTTCCCACGAAGCTTCCGAAGGTAACTGGACTTCCAGTGGAAGTAACTGGATGTTTCTTGTAGATGGAAATGCATATACCGGCTGGCTCACAGACACAGACGGTAAGCGTTATTATTTCGACGAAAACGGGATCATGCAGACCGGCTGGGTAGATGTAGATGGAAAACGATATTATATGGATCTGGACGGCATTATGCAGACCGGAGATATCACGATTGGCAAAAAGTCCTATCATCTCAATGATGACGGATCTTTAGAAGGCTATAAAGCAAAAAAAACTTCAAAGAAAAAAAGTTCAAAGGAAAAAAATAGAAAAAATTCTTCTTCTGATAAAACTTCAGCCGTTTCCAGTACAGATTCTGACAGCAAAAAATACGTTGCCCTCACCTTTGACGACGGCCCCAGTTCTTTTACAGACAGACTTCTGGACTGTCTGGAGGAAAATAACGCAAAGGCCACTTTCTTCATGGTAGGTACAGAAATCGCAAGTTTCCCCGAGGAAGTAAAACGTATGAAAGAACTGGGCTGCGAGCTTGGAAACCACACTTACGATCACACAGATCTGACCACTCTGTCATCAGAAGACATCAGTTCCGAGATCGCCCGGGTAGATCAGCAGCTTGTTGACCTCACCGGCCAGGGTGCATCTGTGGTACGTCCGCCTTACGGTTCTGTGAATGATACTGTCAAAGCAACCATCGGCACACCTATGATCCTGTGGTCTATCGATACCCTGGACTGGAAAACACTGGATTCCCAGTCTACAGTGGATGAAGTCATGAATAATGTTCAGGATGGATCCATTGTTCTTATGCATGACATTTACAGCACTTCTGTAGATGCCGCAGAGATTTTGATCCCTCAGCTGATCGAAGACGGATATGAACTGGTAACAATTCATGAACTGGCTTCTGTCCATGGGATTGAACTTCAGACCGGCATTACATACGGAGATTTCCATAACAACTGATGCAATTGTCAGATTTATAGCTGCTGCCGGAGAGCATTTCCTGTCTTTCCGGCGCATATTTTTATATCACAATGATGATTTTTAACACCGTCAGCTCCAAATAAAACTATCCCGGCAAGTACAAGGCTTTTACGCTTTACTGCTTGTTCGGGATAGTTTTATTTTAAGAAATATTTTTTATTTTTGAGCGCAAAAAGCCCCTATCCGAACAATTGGCTAACAAGCCTGAAAAATCTAATTTTTCCATCACTTTTTTTAGGGTATAGACGGGAT
>OLNH01001632.1_pt1 | contig 10635 bp, 11 predicted proteins | sample 1643101 | NCBI WGS metagenome assembly OLNH01 (sample SAMEA3136758, study PRJEB25190) | human gut metagenome | biome: human gut; feature: human-associated habitat; material: faeces | place: Austria | collected 2013
ATACACTCTTTAGATAGAGAATCTCTGTGTGAAGAAATTCAAAAAAGAGCTGAGAAAATCTCAACTCTTTGTATATTCATATTCATTTTTACGACAAGCGGCAAGACATATGAATCCCGCCGCTTAAATTTTAAAGTGTCCGATGTATTCCAAGTTTATGAGCTTCTTTGGTAAATTCCTTTGTAACTCCTTCAATTACCTTCTTCATGCCAGGATATGTTTCCTTGTCGATACTTCCTTGAACTTCTATCATCTTGTCATAGTAATTATTTGTTACATTAGGTCTTTCACCAAGGCTGTTTGCAATGTTCAGTGAGCTATAAATATCATCTTTGTGTTCACCAAGATCCATAATGTTCTTCGACAGTCTTGCATTTACAACAGCATCACCATAAGTAATCGTTGTCGCTGTTCCGGTCAATCCACCACGCCTGACCATCATTTCAGGATTATTTCCTTCATTAATCCGAACAATTTCTGAACCATTTACAAATTTCTTTGTTCCAGACGCATAACCCCTCAACTGGTCAAGACTTACCCAACCAAGGTCACGTTCTCCGAAACGAGGGGTTCTACTAATATGATATTTCTTCTGCGCCCAAGATGCATTATTAACACTTGTAATATATACTTCTTGCCCAAGTAATTCATTACCTGCAGGATTCATACCATCAGAAGAGTAGAAATATTGACCGCTGGCAAATATTACTTTATCTCCAACATTAGGAACTCCATCTCCTCCACCATTATTGCTCGGTGGCGTTGGGGTTGGTTTTGGCGGTTCTGGTTTTGGTGTAACAGTTACTGCACAACTATTGGTTGAAGTAGCACCGCCACCATCTGTTGCAATTGCACTAATAGTAGTGCTACCTGCTTTGATAGCATGAACAGTTCCATTTGCAACTGTAGCAACATCTGGATTTGATGACACCCACTGCAAGCTCTTATTCTTTGCATCATTTGGTCTGATAGTTGCTGAAATATTCGCCGTAGAACCTTCCTGTATAGAAAGTGTCCCCGGACTTAATGTAATTTCTGCAACTGGTCTGTTTGATAAATCTGGATTCTTACTGATTTCTCCTTGAATCCAATCATTGTTATTTTGAGTTGTTCCATTCTGAATCTGACCTGTATTTACATTTGTAAAATCGTCAGGTCTATAATTAGGAGCATTAGTCATACTATTGTCAACTTGATCTTGCGCCCCATTACTTGTACCAAGATTTCCAAGATTATTGGATAAATCCTTATTCGGTACAAATCCTGTACTGTTGATGATTTGCTGAATTTTGTCATAAGCCTGTTGGTAGTTTCCAACAACGCGGTTTAACATTCCAGATATTACTTGTTCCTGCTTTTCAGCATTATGAGTAACATCGTATAATGTTTCCTCCAGCTGCTTATCGAGATCCTCACTCAAACCGTCCAGACCATTCTGACGCACATCATATTCATGGTCATCACGGGTGTCTTGCATTTCTTCTTCGGCATCTCTAAGTTGTGCTTTTAACCTCTTTAATTCAGCCTGAGCACTCGCATTATTCGTTCCTTCGAGTGCAGCGATCTGGGCTTTCAATGTATTTACATCTCTAGCCTGTTTACGCAGAGTCTTATTGTAATCAGCATTTTTCTTTTTGATATCCAATAATTCTTTCTGCTTATCAATCGATTTTTGAGCAACTTCATTCTCTTGCTCAAGCATCTTTGTATAGAGATCAACAATAGAATCTTTGTAGTCTTCTACAATATTAACAGAGCTTGAAATCTGATCGAGAAATTCTTTTTGCTGCTCCTTATATTCACTTGTTGAGATATTCCCGTTCTTTAAATCCTCATCAAGCTTCTTCAATGCCTCTTGATAATTCTTGATTTGCTGTTTTGCAGCATTCATACCCTGACTAATCAAAGACAAATTTGCAATACCATCTACAGTTAAACCGCCGTTCTTATCAAGAAAAGCATCACTATTTAAAAGTCCTCTTAAATCATCTGTCTGGTCAATCAGATCACCTAATGCTTCCTGTCCATCAAAGAACGGTTGCCATCTTACTTCCCAGATTTTATTTTTGAGGTCTTCAATGTTCTCCATTGCATCAAAGATAGCGTCATCGAGCTTTTCTATCTCTTCCGCATATTCATTATATTTGTCAGAACCGACATCATATTTTGCCTGATCCTTTAATAGTTCATTCCGCTTATCGTAATTTGCCTGAATCTGTGCATTTGCATTGTCAAGCTGTGCCTGTAAATCTTTTTCAGATACCTGTTCACCTTTTGATTCTGTAAGGTCAGAATTGTTTTCCAGTCGTTTTGCAGTTCTGTCTAACTCATCAATAACCTGTTGCAGTTTCAGTAAATCAAGTTCTCTTAACTGATCTTGTAATTCAATCAGTGTTTTCTCAGATTCAGCAGCTTCTTGCCGGAATCCATTTAATGCAGCTTGTGCTTCAAACCATTCCGTTGAGTATTCAGCCATATACCCATTTGCCATGAGTTTATTGATTTCATCTTGATATGATTTAATCTGTGACTGTAATTTACCTGCAACATCCTGTTGATTTTTAATAGATTCTTGCAGAGAGCCATACATATTGTCGGAATATGCAGATTCTCCTTTTGCAGCTGCTAACTCACGTAATGCTTCCTGATAATCTACAGCAGAGGACTCAATTCCAGTCATCATATCGATGTAATCTTCAATATTATCCAATGCTGTCTGCGCCAGTTCACTCTGTTTATTTAAGAGGTCATCGTACTGTTTATTACAGTCTACGAGTTTATCATAATAAGACTGCAGCTCACTGATTATTTTTTGAGTATCATCATCGTATTCTGAATCTGATGGACGATAAGTGGGTTTATTCCACTCTGTTGTACAATAGAATCAAAATGACTTTGATAAGTCCCAATTGCTTGCTGAGTCCTATTCAGTAGTTCACTGTTCTTAGACATTGCCTCATACAGTTTCTGTTGCTTGTCTGGGAGATGTGCGATACGCTCCATTTGACTCATCAGCAAATCATACTGTGATTCTAAGCGTTTGAATAACACCTCAACCCAGTCCGTGTATCCGGATACTGCTTCTGATAATTTCTCAGCTGCTTTGGATGTATCTGATGCAGCTTTGGAAAGATTATTGGATGCGGAGTTGAGATTTGAACCAATCCCTGAAATTCCAGATTGACTTCCTGAACCGCCAACGCCAAAACTTCCGCCTCCACTTCCATTTGCTAGAGCGGTTCCAGATGCGTAAGCACCACCCATGAAAACTTTTGCACGAGAATTTACATATCCTTTAGAAAGTAAATCACGCGTCTGAAGATGGTTGAATATTATATCACCACGTTTTAGATTTACAAATTCTGCACCATTGTCTCCAATAGTAGTGAATTTTCCTCCTCTGATCAGTAATTCCGTTCCTAGTTCTCCAACTAAAGCACGTTCGTCTTCTTTAACTCCCCAATCACCTTGGTCAAATGCATGACCAGTTTTAGAATTTGCAGTACCTTCTGCATGAGCCGTTCCGTTAAAACGAGGCATCATTGTATTAGGTTTACCACCGCCTCCACCAGAAACAGTGCTTTCTGTTGTAACTCTATGTGTGTAAATATAAGTATGAGCAGCACTTCCGTCTAATCCATACAACATACTCTGCACTCCAGAAATTACAGGAGTTGCATTGTCATTTGCTTTGATATTCGTGTTTGATTCATCAGGAATACTTTCTACACTTCCAGTTACATTTTCTGCTGTTAATGAAGCAGAAGCATCAGTTGCGGTGATAACAGCCGTCTTTTGTTCTGGCGTAAGAGAGTTCCAAAGACCAATTACATAAGTTGCTTGATCCTGAGCAGTCATTGATGTAAATTTTGGATTTGCACTCAAGCCATTCCATAAAGTAATAATACCTGTTGCATGATCTTCTCCAATTAAAGGAACTGTTTTCTGTATGAGTTCTTTCTTATTTATATCATCAATTACAGGAGTCGCATTATCTACAGCATCTAAATGTACAGGAACACCAGGAAGACTAAGACCGTGTATTGCCTTTTCCATTACCGACTGTAGATCATTATCTACTTCATAAGTAATCGTTCCATCCGCAGTTATAACAGGCTTCAATGCTTTTTCTACACCATCTATCTCAGCAGTATAAGTAACTTTTCCATTCTCATCTTTGACAGCCTGAACTACAGATTCAACCCCAGAAACATCAGCATTATATTTAATGGTCTGATTTGCTTGAAGATTATTTAAAGCCGTATTCATTTCTTCTGTAGAATTAAATGTTTTAACTTCAATTTCCGGAGAAAGATTTTTTATGTCTTCAAGTAATTCTTCTTTATTTTTTACTTTTAATTCTGCATCAAGCTCAATACCGTTTTCTTGTGCTAACTGACGAATTTGTTCTTCCATCAAACTAGCTACTTCATCCGTATTTTCGCCATATTTATTTTCTCTAAGGATTTTATCTCGTTCTTCTTTCAAACTACTGATTGCTGTTTTTGCCTGTTCAACTTGTTTTGCATAATCATCTGCAGATTTTGTTATGAGTTGACCAAGATTAGCTTGAGTTTGCTGTAAGTCAGATTCAAGTTCCTTAATTTTCTCACGTTGTTGATCGATCGCTGTACTATCTGCTCCAGTTGCTTCAAGCCTTGCCAATTCTGATTTTGCATTTACAAGCTCTGTGCTTAAGTCAGATACACGTTTTGCACCCTGTTCAACAGAACCAACAAAGTTATTGCTGAATCCATAATCTTCAAGACGACCAAACATGTCCATAAAAAATTCAAAACCTACGCCCATATTTGTCGCAGCTTGCTCTAAATCTTCTATATTATATGTCCATTGTTCTGTTCCGTCGGCAACTGTCTTTAATGCCATTCCTTTACTTTCAAGGTCAGTTAAGAAATTATGTACGCCAGATGCATCTTCTGTAAGATAACGAGCAGCTTTAGCATAATTTTCAGCAAAGTTTACAGCATCCTCTGCACCAGTAGGAGAGAAGTAGGCGGCTCTCTTTTTAAAGTCGTCGGTTCCGATCAACCCTTTATCAAACATTTCTTTTGCTTGCTCAAGATATGATTTTGCCTGAACATAGTCATCACCGGCATTTTTAGTTTCGTCAGCAGCACTAATTGCTTCGAAATTTTTATTTGCTTCTAAATCAATACCTGTTGCAGCAAGTGCTTTTGCATTTTTGATTTCTGATTTAAGTTGGTTGAATGTTCCTGTAAATTTATCATTGACAACAAGATCGTATCCCTTTTCAATATCCTCTAGTGATAATTCGTTTACTGCAGACCCAAAGACATCTTTAAGTTTTTCAAGTTTTACCTCAGAATCATCGATAATTTTATCAAAACCTAAAGATTTTTTGAATGATTCCTGTGCTGCGTTGTCATCAGGAAAAGCTGTTTTTAATGCCTTGTCTACGAAATTCTTATATTCATCAAAATTCAGAGATGAAGTGTCCAGTGTAAGCATATCTTTAATTGCTTTTTGACCTTCAGGTTTCATATCAGATAATGGCTGAATGATTTCTCCATACATAAATGACATGAAATCTCCGCCATATTTATCTGAAACAGTTTCGTAATTTATATTGTCTGTATTTCCGAGAAATGCATTTTGAATTGATTTATCTAATTTTGTAAAAGTATCAGACGTTTGTAAATACTGTCCGAGTGACTCACCCATTTTAGACCATTGTTCTTTAATAAGAAGTTCTGTTGCTGCAATACTTTTTTCAGCTTCTGCATTTTCAATAGACATTGAATCAATGGCTTCACTTTTATATTTTGACAATGTATTTTTTATCTCATTTGCAACATTTTTATCGAATCCTGATGTCGATATTGTCACATTGCCTGCATCATCAACAGCCTCTTGCATTGCAACACCATTATCACTTAAAATCTTTGCAATTTCTCTCTGTGCTTTTGCTCTGTTTTTCCCATATGATTTTAAACCTAATGTTATATCACCAGAAGAAGATAATTCATCAGCGTCAATTTTCATATCTGCCATCGCTTTATCATTTTTATCAATGGTATTTTGCAGATCTTTAATTTTATCTTTGTACTCATCTATTTGAGCAACTGTGCCTTTATAGTTATCTTGTAATTTATTTCCAATCTCAACATTCGCAGACAACATCTGTGAGTCATATAAGTTCCTCAGACTTGCTGCAGCAGAATCAGCATTACTTCCAAGATTAAGAATTGCATTTCCTTGTGAATCATAACCCTCAACAAGTGATGGGAATTGTGATGCTAACTGATTACTAATATCAAGATATTGTTGGTATTCATCAGAAGATAATCCTTTATTTTTATTCGTTACAGTATCTACGTTCTTACTTAATTCGCTGTATTTCTTTGCAATAGAATCAATTGCATCACCTGTCGTTTCAATATCATCTGCATTATCTGCAAATGACTGACCAAGTGTGTCCAGAGTATTCTTGCCTTTAGAGAACTCAGCAAATCGATAGAGCTTTTCGCTTCTTTTCCTTTGGCAATCATTTTTTCTTGACGATGAATGTAGTCATCAATCATAGTAATAACGCCTTGAATCGCTACACCGGCAAGCATACCGATACCTGCGTTTAAAAGACTTGAACCGATCATTCCTCCTACGTTTTTAAGAGTAGAAGTTACTTTACCAAATTTTGATGTGGATTTAGAAGCTGACTCGATATGCGTATCCATATCTTTAATGTTCTTCTTCCCAGAATCAACGTCACCTAAAAATGTAATAAGTTCTTTGTCTGCGTATCCCATAGATTTTGCCCAATCAACCCATTTCTCAGGTTGATTATCGCCTAATCCTGAAATAACTTTATTTGCTTTTAAAAACTCTTCACTTATTTGTGGAGTTTTATTTTTGTATGCATCAAATAAGCTGAACCCAGTATCCTTATCATAGTTGAAAACCGTATAGTTTTGATGTACACTTATATTAAATACTTGCAATATTTTATATAAGGAAGGAAAATATGAGTTCAAAAATTAAATTCTGCGAAAAATGTTCGCAAACAAAAAAGAATATGGAGTCAGTAAATACAAATTATTCAGATGTTGAATCGCTTATTGAATTTGGCAAAGGAATGATAATCGGATTTTCAGATGATGTAAAACGTTGTCCATACTGCGATAACGATCTGGAAACCATCAACATGTCCACTGACGATTTCCTAACCATCCGTGATGCGTCCAATTGTAATCGAGATTTACTATTTGCAATGATAAAACTGCATGATGAAGATCCAATTGGGTATGAATTAAAAATGGCTCAATTCCGCGAGATAGCAGAACGTAAAAAAGCAGAAGAATCCAAACCACGTTGTCCGAAATGCGGATCAACATCAATCGCAACTGTTAATAAAGGTTATTCACTTCTCACTGGATTCCTTGGTTCTGGCAAGCCTATGAATGTATGTCAGAGCTGTGGACATAAGTGGAAGATATAAGAAGGTGGCAGGGGAGAGCAGAAGTTTATTTGCCGATTACTCTCTTCAATAATTTCTCATGCTCTCTACAAATAGTATCAAGATCAAATTCTGGCGAAACATCATCTGGAAGTTTTTCTACTGTTTTGTCAGAATTAACTTGATATACATCACCGTTCCAGACAAACTGATTTTCGGAAATGTACAGCCAATCAGATTCAACGGAGTGTTTTGGATACGACAGAATAGTCATCGACTCGTCTAATTTTTGTTGCATTTTTATGTCATCAATTTTTAATTTGATTTTATATAAATCTATAACTAATTGTTTTTCGTCATCTGTTAACTTAATAATTTTAACTCACCACCTTTGGAGGAAATTTTATGAAAGTATTAGATATTGTTCCATTATACTTAAAATATCAAAAAGAATACCCAAGAAATGATTATCCTGAACTATCAGTAGATAACCTTGTGTATGTTCATGATGTTGATTTTTTCTTTCAATTTAATTCATCTAAATTATATGATAATCAATATGAATTAAAAATTAACATGGAAGCGTTTGCATTAAACGATACATATTTGAAAAGCATATTGTATCACGAATTCACGCATATATATGATTCTCTTATGTTCAAAAACAAAACAATAGATGAGTATAAAAATATTTTGTCATATTACTCGGAAATACATTCATCGTACATCGAAATGAAAAGTAGGATAAAAGAAATATCGAATTCTATATATGTACAGGATGAAAAGATCGCAATACCAATGGATATGCACATACAGCAAAAATATTTAAATATTAAAAAAGAATGGTCAAATTATATTGAGTATAATCCAGAAACCATCACAGATAAAATAAAACGGCTCTGTTATTTTGTTGGACATTATAAATATCTGAAAGATAATTACGATATACCTGAATTTGAAATTGTATCACCATATTCCGAAGAAATATACAACATTATAAATGATTATTCTAATGAAGTGTATGATTTACAAGAACATTTTGATAAAATCATTCAAAAGTCAAAACGTCATAAAGACAGCCAAAATTTTGAGAAACTGCAATCAATTTTGGACGAAGATGCAATAAATCAAAATGCATTATTAAAATTATTCATAAATAAGGAATAATTGTTAAATGCGGATCAACTTCAATCGCAGCAGGACAGAAAGGATATTCGTTCTGGACTGGATTCTTAGGTAGCAACAAAACTGTTAATAGATGTAGTAATTGTGGTCATACTTGGAAACCTTGATGGGAGAGTTAGAGATAGAGATGTTTCTATAACATTTCTGTTTCTAACTCACGTATTCTGCACTTTAAGTCATTACATGATTTTTGCTGCTTTTTCAATGTGTATTCGCATGAATAATCTGTTTTGTGAAGACCAAAATTATTTTCGATTTTTTCATTAAAATCTTTATGCATTTGGTTCAATACCTTTCGATTGTTTTTGTTTAATGAATATAAGAATATAATCATTCTACATTTTGTAAAGTGTAAGAATGCATATATTTTGTAATGCAGTAAGTGTAAATTTTTCAATTTTAGATTCACCACCTTTGGAGGATAAATAATGGATAAAAACTTAGTAGATATGAACAAATGGAATCATATTATGAAATCTGCATATGATTTTTATAATCAGAATGTATCTGATGTATCCATATTTAAATTTGAAAATTTATTTTTTACAGACGATTTATATGGAGAAGTATCAAAAATACATCCAGATATAACGGATATATTAAAAGATGATTTTTCTTGTGGTTGCACGATACTTCCAGACAATCTAAATAATTTAAACTCACCAGTTATTTTTTTGAAAACTCAAAGTTGGAACGCGTTTAATGTTATCAGATCTCTTTTCCATGAATTAACACATGTTGTTGATTTTTACAAATTTTCAAAGTATTACAATATAGATATCAAAAATATCAAGAAAATAAATCATTATGAAAATTACTGTTTATGGAGTGAGTTTCATTCATTTTACTCTGAAAATTTATATGCTTATCAGTTTGCAGATTTTTATAACAATACTAATAATTTCGAATCAATGGAACACGTGTACGTAGATAATCTTTCAGCGTATTTTTTGAGAGAGCGTGAACGGGTATATGGTAGTGGGGAAATTTTTCATTACGATATATCGCGATTTCTTGGATATATTGCTTTCCCAGATATTTACGATAAAGTTGTTGGTACAGAGCATTCATATGTATTTGAATACCTAATAGATATTTTTCCTCAAGAAAACCAATTTGAGAAAATAAAAAATCTCTATCTTTTTTACGTGCAAGTGTTGCAGGATGGAGATATTCTCGATCGACTGAATCAATTAGACGATTTAATATATCTTCTTTAGTTACTACAAGTTTGAAGTTTTCTTCTTGTTGGTTCATGCTCGGTTCACCACCTATAATGTATAATTCGGATCGTCATTAGGAAAATCCATATATTGCTCCACACAATAAGTCGGTTCAATGTCGTTAACATCAAAATCAATTGAGAATCTTTTTAATCTTTCAATTGGTTTTCCATCGATTAGAACAGCTATTCGGCTACGAAGATCATATAATGTATTTTCCTTATTTGTCATCTCATCATTTGTTTTAAAATGAATGGTAATATCTTTCAATGTTTATCATTCCTTTCCTATAAAATAAGTAAAATATTTTTAAATAGAATGTAAAAGTGGGAGATTAGAAGCTTACAATTCTATATCTCCTAAAACTTTTTCTTTGAACTTTTTTATAATTGAATAACATTCGTATTGATTCACATCAGTCCCGCAATACAGCGTGTTGATTAAACATTTTACAATATAATTTTCTTTTTCTTCACGCTGTACAAATTCATCGATTGGATTATTATCAAACATTTTAACACCTCAATTCTGAAATTTAAGCGTGGCTGTTTTCTTAGAGTCTATTAGAAATTGAATTAGGTTGTCAAAATCTTCTGCAGTTATATTACTTTCATTTAGTATCGAAATGATTTTGTTTCGTACATTTATATAAGAACAATTTTCAATTTTAAATGAAATGCTCGATGCACGTAGTTCAATGGAATTAAAATCATTTTGATTAGGGCTTTCACATGTTTCCATTTCTTCACCTTCTTTTATAAAATTTTACATACGAAGAAGAGACATCTCAAT
>OLNH01001636.1_pt1 | contig 10621 bp, 18 predicted proteins | sample 1643101 | NCBI WGS metagenome assembly OLNH01 (sample SAMEA3136758, study PRJEB25190) | human gut metagenome | biome: human gut; feature: human-associated habitat; material: faeces | place: Austria | collected 2013
TTTTTCTATATCCACCATGCGAAAGTTTTACTCTTATATGTACTATTCCAAAAGCTACTTTAGTAATTTCCGCTTGTGTTTTAATCAACGTTTGATGACAAAATCCTCCATAATAACCAATATTGATTGTCTGTCCAACTTCATACATAACTTACTATATCCCCCGTACAAATCGTGCTTCATTCTGTTCTATATTCTTATTCTCTCTTTTAAAAAGGCTCACACCATTTAAAAAGTGCAAGCCTTAAATATGTAAAACTATTTAGTTCTCTTCATATTTCCATGAAGAAATAAAATTCATTGCTTCTTCAAAGTAAATCGGATTCAAGTCTTTATAACTACTACCACATCCAAATTTACTCTTCATATTGTTCCATAGATTTATAAAATAACTCTTTGAATTTTCCTTGTATTCTTTAGAATGTGCGCCGTTTAGAAGATGATTGATTCTATCCTTTGCAGTTTTATAAATCTGTTGTTGTTGTCTAGTAGAAAGTGTCATATTATCAACAACTCTTTCCAACATAGTATTCTGTTCTCCAATCATTTCTTCCATGTTGTTAATCTGTGCATAGACAATTTTCATATTGCAATTCATGTCTGATAACATAGTTTCCACCTTGTTTTCAGATGGTGCAATATATTTTCCGGTCTTTCTGATTGTTGGAAGAACATCTGACGTTACCCAAATCCTGAACGGTTTTGCAATAGGTTTTCTACTACGCAATACTAAAGTATAAAAACCACTTTCACTAATGATATTAGTGTCACCGCCTTGTAAGCCTAAGTTTAACTTAGCCTTTTCAAAATCCTCTAAACTATTCATAGCAATAGTTGGATTGCTGTGTTCTAATATTCTACAAACATCTGCCGCTACAAACCACGGTTCTCCATTTAAAATTACCGTTCTGATGCTTCCAAAATCTTGATTCTGAAATAACTGTAATTCTGGTTTTTGTTTCACTATTTGATTCATAAATAATCAATCCTTTCTTTCATTTCACACACCTTTACCCAAAACAGCTTTTAGTGTGAATCAGCTTTTCCTAGCATCGTTTTCCGTACCTATTTTGTAAAGGTTATTCAGTTTTCAAAGTACAGATATAAGGAAATTTTTGATTGACTAAATCTAAAGAATTGGTATAATAGAAATTAGTCAAACACTATGTTTGGCGGTGTTGAGTAGCGGTTTTCATTGTTTGCTAGACGTTGGAGCCGCTATTCTTTTTCACTTTTCCCGTTGAACAATTTTATAACTTATCTTCTTTTCTATTTTGATTTCTCCATTCACAAAACCAGTCATTAAAGCCTCTATTACTTCATTTTGCTTATATCCCTGATTTTTACATTCAATTTTAAAATCATTCTGAATTGATTCTTCAACAGGAGTTGCAAAGTTTTTTCTTGCCATTACTATATCTCCTTTACAAATTCTATTATACCACTAAAAACTTATTTGTCAATAAGTTTTTTAATTATTTTCCGATTAAAATTATCTTTTCATGTGATTTATTTGTCTTATATTCCATCTAGGAACATCCGCTGCTTTGCAGTAAAATTGGGCAACAGAATTTTTACTTTGAAATACTACTGATTCTTCTCCAAAATCATCTATTCCTTTTCTGACAACTATCATTTCTCTTTTTGTTCCATCTGAATTGTTGCATAATAAGCTCATTTCTACACTTAAATCATCATAAGTCATTATTTATTTCCTCCCGATAAAATCATTATTTGCTTCCATAACATACGGAACAGCAAAAAGCTGTTCCTGACTGTTCCAAAGTTCTACGTTATTCAACTGATACACAGATTGAAGAGTCTAAAGAGCAAAACGGACGAATCCCACAATCGTACCAACCGCAACCGCCGCAGTCCACGTCACCACGACTGCGAACAATCCGAACAAAGGAAGATGAACACCCGTCTGGTGTATCTAACCAAAACGGTTTTTCATTTTCTGTCCTAAACATACCATTCTTTCTGGCTTTTCTGTAATCATCAAAAGTTCCTAAATGTACCTTACAATCACATGTTCCGTAAGTGTCCAACCCATCCATAGATAGTAAATCAACTGTATCAATCAATACATTTTCTTTTCCAAACCCTTTATAGATATCAGTCAGAATATCCCCATTTTCATCATTTAACACATTCTTGATTTCAGAAGTTCTAAAATCATTTAATTCACTGTCGAATCTATAAGTTTTGTCAAGAAGTTCTTTTCTCCATACTTTAGTTCTATTGTTCTCAATATCCTGTTCTACCACATACCATTCATTTCCAATGTTGTCTACAATCACGTTTCCAACCTTGCATTCATAAAGTGGTTTGCTCTGTCTTATTCCTAAAGATTTCCTTAATTCTTCCGTTAATTCGATCACCAGGTTATTTCCTTCTACTTTTACATTTGTCTTATTTACTTCGATATTCATAATATTTTCCTCTACTTTCTTTCTAATAATTCTTACTTACAAAATGGTTTCCAGTACACGATCAGCGCCACACCTAATACAGTAATATATACTTTTGCATCCGTTTCTGTCATAAACAACGCGATAAGAAGCAAAATCAATCCAGAGAACTTCTGAAAATTCAATCTGCGCTTCCACCGTTTAAATTTTTGACTCGTAGCAGCCACAACATATCCTTCTAACCATTCCTTATTATGTTTCTTCCATTCCTTTTCCGTCATAACAGTTTCAATCGCATTCATTTCTTATTTCCTCCATTCCTCATATACTTGTTCACTACGTTGTTATACTCCCATTTTTCCACCACTGATACACCGCCTTTTGTTCTTACTGTACAATATTTCTTTCCGTCAATTGTAAATTCGCTCAAAATCTCCATTGTATTATTCTCCTTTTGTTGTTGTGTTTATTTGTTGTATTTTTTATTTCCCTGAAATCATTCTGCAAGCTGTGACACTCACAGAACGTAATATGTAATTTTTTCTTATGCAGTCTTTGCTACTGCTTTTCTTGATGTTCTTTTCCGTGTTGTCTTAGACTCAATTGCCGGAATATCAATATTCCTTTCGATCACACCGGAAAGGAAATCGAATAATGAATCTTGCCACTTCTCTGATAAATTATCATTAAAATATTTACTTCCTTTACAGTTATTCAACAGAACCCTTTCCATTTCTTCTTCTCTTCCTGAATAATAAGCGTACAGCTTCTTGAATACTCTTAATACCTTTGCACTGAACGCTTTACCCTTTCTATATGTTTTTCCACCATTCCACTGGAGATTAACAACAAGTTTCAATATTCTATCCAATAAGTCAGGACAATATTTAGACATTTTTACACCATCAGAAACTGATGTCAGAACACCTACGGGATTTTCTACCGGATTTCTATCTCCTTTAACCGCAACATGATTTCTGTCACAAATTGATTTTAATGTCACATATTCTTGTTTTTTAATAACAAGTGACGCGCTATATGTGTCTACCGGTGCCATGTTTTTTCTATCGTCTTGTTGTGATAAAAACAAGATGATTGCTTCATATTCTGTTATACCTATCAACACCTCGACTTGAATCAATTTGATATTTCCAAAGTAGGAGCCAATAACTCTATGCATGCCGTCAACAACATAAAATTTGTTATCTTTATACATGATTTTTGGTAAATCCCATTTATAAGGACTAAATTCTGCTCCTATTTTCTTTGCGTCAGATATTGTCAAATCTCTCTGCCAGTCTGGGACATGAATAAGCAAAGGATTGATACTGATAATTGCTTTTTCTCTTCCGTCATGCTTTGATCTTGCCTCTTCCATCTTGTCAGATACAATCATTCTCTCACCAACTTCAATAATGTTGTTTAGCATTCTTGCTTCATTCATCATTGTTTCCACTTCCATAGGTTCAAGTTTTCCGTTTCTACTCATTTTTCTTATTCTCCTTTAATATGTAAGATTTTCTATAATAAAAGCACTTGTATAATTACAAGTGCTTTCTAAACGTATACATCTATGTTACATTGTCTTTCTTCATTTTCGATATGAACATCTATCCATGTTCTACCGCGTCTATATGAACTGCTTCCCAAAATATCCAGTGTTACGAGAGGATTTTCCCGAATCTGCTCACACTCTTCATTCGTTAGTATATTCTTATCCAAGGCTTCCAATTCCTCAAACGTATAATCTGCTAAAGATTTTCCTACTGTTATCATAATCATGACTTCTTTCCTTTTGCTTCGTTCCACTTCTTTCAACCGAGATCAGCTCAATCTGGCGTTTCCTCTGTGTGATATTAATTAACTGTATCTGATGTTTGTTATAAAAATTTTCCATCATGTCTCTTCCTATTCCATTCTTTCCGCTTTCGTATTTGTTGTATATGGCTCTTTGCTGATTACCCAATCACCTACAGATAGATATACCTTTTCATTATCGTTCCAGGTTTCCCAACCTTTTATATCATTTACATTGATATATCCGCTATCCGGTGTAACGTCTGTTTCGATATAATAGCTAGTTCCGTCCGTAAAATTTAACTCCAATCCCTCTGTTCCAATAGTAACGCTTTCGATTTCTTCTGTGTCAATATATGTTTCCGGCATTTCTGCGACTGTTTCTTGAACTTGTTCCGATGTGTTTTCAATCGAGTTTCTTCCTATTATAAATGTGGTAAAAGAAATAATTGCAACAGCACCGATATATAATATTTTCCGCTTCATCATTCAAACCTCTTTCTATAAATCCCTTACGTTTCCGACTATTCCCCAATCTGTTAAAGCATAAGTTGTATTTAGCTTTTCCAGTGGTAAACGTTCAATATTTCCATTTCCTGTATTGTATATGTATCTGTGCATCTTTGTATCAACAATCGATTCAGTGATAACACGTTTTAAAAACTGTTTTGTCATAGTTTAGATCTCCTCTCTATGCATAAACTTTCCTATTTGTGCCTGTTTTATAATTCTTAAAGATAACAACTGGATTTTTAAAACAGTTCTCTAAATCATCAATATACCTACTGTCAAAGCAGCCATATTTTGATTTTGTAATTTTTACATTTTTATTATCTTCAAGAGTTTCTTTTATTTCCTCTTCTTTTAAATCCTGCCAACCTTCAAAAATCATCATAGAACGGTTATAGAAGAGTTTTCTATATTGTGTTCTTTTTCGGTATGGTGTAAAAATCATTTCCATAACATCACTATACTGTGCATATGTTTTTGCTTTCATGGAATGGAAAGTAATTTTTTGAGCTACTGGGAAACCAAAGTCGTTTAGGTGCACAAGTGTATATCTTTTTCCTTCCTGTAATTTGTTATAAAGTGCACATTGTAACGGTTCCGCGTATTTCATAAACAGATCATCAAATACTTTGATAGCTTCGATTTCCGTCATTACAGTTTTACTTTCTAACTCCTCGCCATCTTCATACATTGCCATGACTTCAAATTCTCCGGAAATCTCGTAAGCATCAATGATGATTTTCTTTCCCATCGAATAACCGCCTTTCAATTCTTCGTGTTTTATTGTTCTTGCTAACATTGTATTTTCCTCCCATTCCTGCTCGCCCTATACTTCTACTGTAAAAATCCTACCTTTATCCCAATTCGCTTTTTGTAAAGCTTGATCTGATACACATATTCTCACTTCTAATTCGCCATTATTATTGATATAATAACTAGTATTATCATATTTTTGATTGAACAATTTTGAAAAATATTTCTTCATTTCCCCTACTTTTTCAATTCTTTTTTCCGTCAATTCCTTGTTATAGTTAAATTCATCACCGTAATTATATCCTGCAAATGTATCTCGTTTCCCATCAGAAAAAACTCTGAATCCAGCTAAATTATCAAGCACAACTATTTCTTCAAAATCAGCGTTGCAATATTTATTAACAAAATTTAAAATATTTTCTTTTGTGTATTTTACTTTTTCGATGTCGGAATTTCTTTCGCATTCTAATCTTGATTTATTACAATCATCAATTTTCGGATCATTTGTAATATAATAACAAAAATCGCAAGTCAAGTAACCATCTTCCGAAATTGTCTCCGGTTGTTTTAATTTCCTTCCGTTCTTACCATATTCAACAACTGTGTGTTTGTAACCACTTATAAATTCAATATAAATCTTTTTTCCTTCCTTATTAGTAAATGCTGTTCTGATTCTACAATTTTCTACGTCATTGCATGGTACACATCCCGCGCCTTCAAAATACAATACTTTCTTACTCATAATTTCCACCTTTTAACCTTTCTTTATATATCTGTTTTCTTATTCTCTCTTCCGTGCTCTGCATTTTAACAGGCTTGCAACTGTCGTTTGGCTGCATTACAAAAGTAGCTATCTTCTTACCTCTATTTCGAGGATTCTGCACGCAGATAGCCGAGAGTATTTCAACTCTATCACGTCAACATTTCGAGGTGTCGCCTCCTATGTTTTCAAGGTGCTATTTGTTAATGTATTCATGTTTTAATTTATGTTTTCATTAACTTTGTAGCTTTAATATATCATTCTTTCTTTCTAGTGTCAACATGTTTTTATAAATTTATTTATGTTTTCATAAATTATTTTTGTAATAAAAAAGCACTATACTTTTGTACAATGCTTTTAGTAAGTCTTTCCATCTGGAAATTTAAAATAAGATATATACTCTGCACCCATAGCTTTTCCCATTTTTTCAAGTTCTGCTTTGGTGAACTTTCCGTTTTTCATTCTTTGAATCAGTGATGAAGTAGACATACCTATTTTTTCACAGAATTCTTTCTGTGTTAATCCACTATGAATCAAAGCCGTTCGTAATTGTTCTTCAATAGTTATTTTCCTACACCTACTTTCCGTATAATACTAACTATAAATATATCAGATTTCCCGATACGATGCAATATATTTCTTGACAGATCCGGAACATGTCCGGCTTATGAATATTTTTTTTAAAAGATAATTTATTGCTTTTATTTCCTCTCTTGTATCTTCTGGAGAACACGGCAAAGTTTCTTTTAAATATTCCAGTTCTTTAATTGTTTCCTCATCTGTCAACTCTCTATTTAAACCATCAAACCTTGCCATCATGCGACTTTCTAAAACTCCATTTCTAATATCTCTTGCACGATTAAATAAAGTTTTCATGCCATTTCCTTTCTCCCCGTAGCCGATAGGTCAGCTTATATGAATTAGTCAAAAATCCAATTTTCAATAGTGTATTTATCGTAGTATCCTTTCTGAATCCCTAAACGATTACGTCTATTGATATATAATTCCAATGCTTCTTTTCGTCTGCCGCCTCAAACACTTCACCGTCAATAATCGCATTTTCATAGGTCACTAATCTTACAACATATTTTTTCATTTTCATTTCCTCTCTTTCGTTTGTCTGTGAATAATTAAGCCATTTTTGAGCATGTCAAAAAACCATTCCGAAAAATCTTTATATTCTGTCTTGTCAATAATATCCCGATAAATTTCTTTTAGCTGATTTTCTGAAAATGTTTTATCCATAGCGTCTGGAAGTGATTCTCGATTATCTTCAGAAAAGTAATATCTGTTTTCAGCTTCTTTATAATTTTCAACAAATTCTTTCAGTTCATCCAGTGTGTCAAAACGTTTATAAAAATCTGTTTCAATCCATTTACCATTTTTATTGATATATTTTATAGCTGTCCATTTATGTTTACAACAGTCGCAATATATAGCAGAAAATGCAATGTTTTCATTTAATGTTTTAAAAGTATACATTTTTACTACCTCTCTTTCTTAATATCCAAAAGCTAACCAGTAACCAACTATTCCGACCGTAAAAGACAATCGGCATTAACAGCGTTGTAACTTCGCGGATTTTTGTTTTCATGTTTCTTTTCTTACTTCTCATTTTGATTACCTCTCTCATTCTTATTTGATTGTTTATTCTCTCTTTTATTCTCAGCTACGCAAGCCATGTGTGAAAACATTAGAAGTAAAGTCGTTTCTACTACTCACTGCCACGGGTCTTATGCTTTTGCTCGAAACGCATCTTTCTTTGCTTGCTTTCTATGCCTTGCATAGTCAAAATAAAAATGAGAGTTGCGCTTTCATCGGGTTAGTTGGCGCTCCCACTGCTCCGGCTCTCTCGTTCCGGCTTATTTGTTTTCAGTACTCTTTATAATACTTTAGGAAGTTACCGGCTTTTTAACACTCCTTAAAGTGAACCGGTTTCGCTCATTATGTTTGCTCCCTGCCTGCATTTTCTACCCCGTTCTACGTAGGCTGACGGCTTTTAACTTTTTCGGCTGTTCTCATACCGTGTATAATCTGTTTTAAAAAGGAGATATACAAGCTCCTTCATGTCAGCACAACTATGAGGCATTGCTGATCTTGAGCCTTTCGGAAGTGTTAGCCGTTCCGATGCTTTTGCAATTCCTAGTTATTTTTGTGTGTACTCCTTGCCACCGTCACACGTCTTTCACATTGTTTTTTTTTCTTCCTGGAAAATCTTAATGCGGAAGTATTGCACTTGATAGGGCTTGTTCTTGTCGTGCCTATACAAGAGGTTTTGTTTTTTATTATTCCGTATTATTATTTAAGGACTTGCCGACTTGACAAGTCCTGATTTACAAGTTACAATAATTTATGAGTTGTCGTGTATATATTCTTTTGCTTCTTGTTCCGTTGGACACTTTACAAGTTGCTTGTGATCAGAATTGTACACGACTGTTTCATTATCGTATGTTATATAGTACATAATTTTTCACCTCCTTTCTGTTGGAAGTGAAAAATTATTTTTAATTTGTTTATTTCTAAAGTCATTATGACTTTCTGCGGATGTATCACTTTCTTTCCATTATGTGATGTTTAAGCCGTTCCGCAGTACACTGTTCCTTTGCTGGATTCTCTCAGCGGGGAGTATATAAACTGCACAATCAAACAATAATAAATTTTATTCCTGTCTGTATCTACAATATATACCCTTATCAACTACCCCAGCCACCTCTTTCTGGCAGGTAACCTTGAAACTAATCATATCTAAAATACTTTTGTTTAACCTATATTCTTTACTCGTAGTTACTCCCTACCCTCTTAGCTCATGTCCTCGCTGTTCCGAAAATATCTATTGCAGAATATTTCAGAAAACAGTTACCCGAATTACTCTCAGGAGTCTTGCTTTCAATCTTATAAAATAATTTTTAAAAGGAATTTTTCACAAGAATTTGTGAAACACGACTTGAAAAGTGAATACTAAAATGTTAGAATATAAGTGTTAGAAATATATAATCACTTTTCAAGAAGTGGAAAAGTCGTTGTTTTTTTGGTTGGTAGCCTTGCAACGGCTTTTTGTATTTCCTTTTGTGATTATATAATAACATGGGTTTTTGTGTTTGTCAACCTTTTTGTATGCGTTTTTTAATATTTTTTTACTTCGTATTTATTTATATCAACAGTTGCATACATTTGCAGAATATCAAGAATTATATTTGCATCATCAAGTGAGAATGATTTTTTTGCTAATAATTTGTCAAATCCTTGTCTTGTAATATCTAATTTATTAGCTAATGCAGTCTTTGTTACACCTGAATCTTTTATAGCGTCTTTTACTGCTTGCCGTAAATCATCATTAGTTTTTATCACTGTATCACCTCCTATTGAATACTATTATACAATATACTATGATAAAAAACAAATGTTCTGAATGGTATATTTTGCCAATTTATGTTACCATAAAAGAAAAAGGATTTTATATCATGGGTAATTATAAAATACAAATACAAGATTTTTATTTTGGAGCTTGTTTGTTTTCATTTTTTAAACACAATCAAGATACAACTCCATCACTTGTTGAAAATATGGATGATATTCAAGTTATAAAAATGACCACAAATACAAGTGAAGATTTTTATATAATAATGAAATATACCAAAAATTGTCAAAATAGAAAAACAATCTACAAAAGTTGGACTTTTCCAATCACTGACAAAGACAGGGAAATGATAAGAAAATATCATAATATTTGTGAAAATATATATTTCTTTTTTGTCTGTGGTGAATCGTCAATTTCAGGCAAACCTAAAAAATTAGAAAACGGCAATTTTTATATTGAAGAAATGAAATCTGGTGAAATTGCTATATATCGTTATTGCGACTATTTAAAAGTAAAAAATAAAACAAATATAACAATAAACATATATAAAAGCCGAGAACATTATTTTAGTTTGCATACTGAAAAATCTCGTGACAACATTATAAAATCAAAACGTAATAACATCGAAAAGAAAATCTCAGATATTGTTATTGTATGATCTAACATTTCACTATTCACTTTTCAAGGTGCGAATTCCTTTTGTAATAGGGTATTCGCTCAGCCAGATTTGACTTTGCTTTTCAGATATGCTACACTTTAATTGTTTAGATTATGTATCGTGCAGTAAATCTGTACACCCTATATAAGTTTTACGACTGACACCTTGTTTACAATCTCGATTGTTATCTGTGTATCTGTCGTTTAACTTGATTATATCTTATCACTTTTATTTATGTTTGTAAATAGTTTTATTTATATATTTATTGTTTTAGTACATATTTATAATCAAACACGCTATTGTATTGCTTTATTTTAGTAAATATGTATAATTATATTTATAAACAAAATATGGTATAATAAAAGACTTTA
>OLNH01001637.1_pt1 | contig 10620 bp, 8 predicted proteins | sample 1643101 | NCBI WGS metagenome assembly OLNH01 (sample SAMEA3136758, study PRJEB25190) | human gut metagenome | biome: human gut; feature: human-associated habitat; material: faeces | place: Austria | collected 2013
CCAATTGAAATAACAGCACTGATCAATAAAGGATTAAAAATTGGGTAGGGCAATAATTTTCTTATTTGAACTGCAATCCAATATGATAATAGACTGATAACAATCCCAAAATATACTGTTTCAAGCAAAAAACTATCCATTATCATTATCCTCCTTTCGTTCAATGATTACTTGTGCAACTTTTCCTGTAACGATCATAACAACGATGGTACTAATTAAAGTGACAATTCCAATAACTAAGAGATCTTTAATAATAGCATTACCAACGTTGATTAGACTAACAGCAGAAGGAACAAATAAAACGGGCATGATTAAGATCAGCCAATCAGCTACTTCTTCGATTTGATTTAATTTAATTACTCTAGTAAATAAACAAATTAGCATTATTGCTAAACCATAAACGCTTGCCGGTATTGGCAATGGCAATAACAATCCCAACAATTCCCCAATAAATGAGATTGTCATAATAATTAAAAATTGATGTACATACTTCACACTATCCCTCTTTTCTTGTAGATTATAGCACTAAAATAAAAATTATTAAATCTCTAATATCAATGTTATCGTTTTCAATTAAAATAAAAAATATCTGGTCTTTAAAAGCTGCTAATTTTAAAGACTATTTAATATAAATATTAAAAATTATTGACGTTATAGTTATAGAAAAGTATACAGTTTGATGAAAAAGATGGTATTGATATGAATAACGAATATTTTATTAGATTGATTTGATGATATTATGATGTAGTAAACCTTTTATAATTATAATGAAGGGATAATAATTTTGAAAACAAGTTTTCTTTGTACTATCAAATTTTAGAATATTATTAGATAAAGAGTATTATTGATCGTTTTTTGAAAAAATGTTTCTATGGAAAGAATAATTGTTATATGATATTTAGCGAGATATTGCTAACTCAATAAATAAAGATAATACGCTGTTTTTGGGTGCATATCTAAGAAAATGTTAAAAAATTCCTACTTTCGAGTCTGCAACTCTAAAAATAGGAATCTAATTAAAAAGTTATTTTTCTTGATTTGTAAGCAGTTGTTCAAATTCTTTGATTGTTCGTGGCTTAGAAAAGATATATCCTTGGATCATATCACAATCAATCATTTTTAAAAATTCCAATTGGCTTGGGGTTTCGACACCTTCAGCAACTGTTTTAATATTAATAGTTTTAGCCATTTCAACAATAGCTTTGATGATTTCTTGACTTCTTTGAATATCATAACTGTTGATTAAGAAAAGCCGGTCTAATTTTATGACTTCAAATGGTAAGTCTTTTAAAGAATTTAATGATGAGTAACCTGAACCAAAATCGTCGATTGAACAAGTAAAGCCATTATTTTGTAGTTCAATGATAATGTTTCTAATTTTTTCAATATTATCAAGTAAAATGTTTTCGGTTATTTCTAATTCAACTAATTTATCAGGTAAACTATATTTATTTTTTATTTTACTGTAGCGTTCAATAAAGTCATCTTGATAAAGATGTAATCTAGAAATATTAATCGATATAGGAACATTTGGCAGGTTTTCGATAATTCGTTGATAGAGAAACTTACAAACACTTTCAAATATATATTCATCCATTTTAAGAATAAAGCCATTTTGTTCAAAGATTGGAATGAATTCACCAGGCATAATGAGATTTCCTGATGGCTCAAGCCAACGAACTAGAGCTTCAGCTCCTAACATGACTTGTCCATTTGGCGCATACTTTGGTTGTAGATAGAATGTAAATTCGTTATTCAGTAAAGCGGACTCCATGTTATTTTCAATCTCTACTTTTCTAATCATTTGATCATGCATTTTAGAATTATAGAAGTAATAGTTATTGGTTTGGCCAGGTATATATGCATTTAAAGCGAGGTGACTACAGTCAATTAGACCATCAATACCTGAGATTGTTTGATCATCTTCATAGCAGCATATACCAATTTTAACTATAGTATTATTTTTATTATCAAGTGATTCTAAAAGATTACAAAATTTTTGATTGATTTCTTGGCATAAGTTTTCCAGTTCGGTTCTATCATGATATGACTGCATGATTAAAAAATTATCGGCATTTACTCGGCACGTAAGTCCTGGGGCTATGACCAATTTTTTTAAAATATTTGCCAGCTGCGTTAAGATCTTATCACCATATTTATAACCATATAATTCATTAATTATTTTAAAGTCATTAATATCTAAATACAGAACTGCAAGAAGGGTATGATTACGTTCCAAAAATAATTTTTCCCCCTCTGTTTTAAACTTTTGATAATTATAGAGCATGGTCAAATGATCATAAAAAGCTAAGTTCTCTAACATTCTTTTGTGTTTACGGCTATCACGGATATATAGCAAAACAACACAGCTGATTGCACCAGCAATACCACTACATAGAATTATGGAGGAAATAATAATGTTATTGGCCTGCTTCATGATTACATTATTAGGAATAATTGAAATAATAAACCAGTGATTGTTTTGTTGTAATGGAACATAGCAAAATACATTGGAACTATCTTGATAATTAAATAAGGCAACACCTTTATCTCTTTTAGATAAAGATGCTTTAAATGATTCAATGGTTTTTGCATCATTACCAGACAGATCGATTAAATCAAATAAGTTTTTAAAAGTACGATTTGAGTTACGATGTTTGGAACGAATTAAAATTTCACCATTATCTTTAACAATATATGAAAAACCTAAATCGTTATAAAACGAAAGTGAGAAGTTTTCAATAATAAAACTTAATTGAGTTTCTTTGACAATGACACTTTGACTATCGCTTGTTTTTACATAAGTTGCAAAAGTCTTAATACCTGTTTTTGAATTAAGATAGGGCTCTAAAAATCCTTGTGAATTATTATCAGCTTTTATTTGCTGAAACAACTGTTCATCACCTAACGGATAATTACCATTTTCATCATAGTAGCAGTCATTGGTATAGTCGATATATAAATATTTAGCTTCTTCACGATTAGATAGATGCTGGAGATACTGCGGAATCTTAGTTTGTAGATAGGCAATATTAGTAAGGATGTTTTGGGAGTTAGTCATTTCTTTAGTCATATAGACATTAAAGGCTTTTTCCTCCTGAGAGGTTGTTTCTAAAATATCATTGATTGACTTATCCCAAAGAGAATCTTGAACATAATTAACATAAATGAACATGGAAAAAACAACAAAAATCACAGCACTAATTCCCCCGACAATCATTAACGATATTTTTTTATTTTTCATTGGAATCATCCTCACTGTTCATAATTTTTGATTATTTCTAATGCACTATCAATACTGTTTCCTGTTAATAATTGGGTGATTCCGTCATGGGTAAGTGACCAAAGGGGAAGATTTATATTTGAATCACTACCTAGAATTGTTTTCTCTGAGGTTAAATAAGGGCTTAATTCTTGAATCTTAGGATCATCAGCAATACGTTGTTCTTTCAGAGGACTAAAAGAGGACTGACTATTTACAAATTTCCACATCACATCTTCTTGACTTAAATATTCAATAAATTTTTTTGCTTCAGTAATATGTGGACCTTTAGCATTAATACATACACGGGTATCAATATTTGAAACTAGAATTGCTCCATCGTCTAAAATTGGATAAGGGTAAACTTTAAAATTTAAATCTGGTGAACTTTTTTCAACTCGAACAGAGGCCCAGGCACCAGTTAACATAAAAGGGTTTTTATTTTCTTCAAACTGTATTAGATCGTCTGCAGTTTTTTCTGTTTTTAAAGTTGTGGCTGCATCAATGAATTTATTGTCGATTAACTGTTTAACATATTGATATCCTTCTTTAAGATAATTACAAAGAATGCTAGGATCTTGATTTAGTGAAGCGATTATTCTATCCTTTTCAGGTGATTGATAGATGGGATAAAGACCTTTAGCAAGAGCAATTGTTTTTAGAGAAATATCATTATTAGCGATGATCGGAGTAATTCCTTGCTCAATAAAATATTGACAAACAGCCATAAATTCTTGATTATTTTTAGGAACTGACTGATGATGTTTTTCTAGTAAATCAAGATTGCAATATAATCCAAATGCTGAAATAGAAGTTGGAATATAGGGGATCGTATTATCTGTTTGTGTTAAAGTTTTTTATTGTTTTTAGCTTTGATAAATCTTCAAAATAATTATAATTAGTTAATTGCTGTAAATTATCTTCATCGATCATAAAAATGTCATCATAGTTATTAGAGGCCAAACGTTTTTTTAGTATCTCATAATACTCAGTTCCTTTCACACTTTCATAGGTAATGGTAATATTGGGATTTTTATCCATATAAGCTTGTAAAATTTCTTCGATTGCAACAACATTAATTGCTTCCGTTTTATATCCATAAAAATTTAGTTCAATCTGATCATTATTATTTGTATCAACAATATTTATTGATTTAGCTTGACAGCTGGTATTAAAAATTATTAATAAAAAGACTAATAAGTAATGAAAGAGGGATATTATCTTTGCTTTCATGCTCATTTCCCTCCTTTGTTTTCTAACTTTAATTATAGCATAGTAAATTTTAAATAGGATATAAATATAACATAACGATCATATATTATTTGGATAATTATCGCCTAAAATAAAAAAGGACAAGTATTGTAGTGAACTACAAAATTTGTCCTTTAAAATATCTATTATTTACTAACACGTCTAATTGTACTTATTCTACTATAGTAATATGATCCTGGTTCAATTGAAGATACTTTAACATAAGCTTTTGGATTATCACCGTGTGTTGATGAATCACCACCACCGGCATGAACCATTGATCTGGAACCATCGCTGTTTACAACAATGATTCCAATATGATAAGCTGGACTACCAAAACATACTAAATCACCAGTTTTAGAGTTTGCAAAACTTACAGCTGACCATTTTCTGGAGTAACCAGCAGCAGTATCTCGACCACCACTAACACCTGCTTGTTTTAATGACCAATATACTAAACCAGAACAGTCAAAGTATGTGGGACCTTGAGCTCCCCACCAATAACGCGATCCTAATTTAGCATAAGCAGCAGCATAGATTTTTTCACCAAGATTATCTGATGTGCTAGAATCATTATTATTGTTTCCGCCATTGTTGTTATTTCCAGAATCGCTATTGTTATTATTGTTGTTGTTACCACCGGAATTATTATTGTTTCCACCATTATCAGGTTTTGGAGGCGGTGGTGTAGGAGTTGGAGTTTCATATGCTTCTTCATTAAATTTTTTAATTGCAGCATCCAGGGTTTCAGTCATTTCACCATAATCATAAATCGTGTTTTGAGTAGATGCAATTGATTTGTTTTGTTCCTCTAACAAAGCTGTATATTTTGTTTTTAATGTTTGTTCTTCTTGCTGAATAACTAAAGTGGCTTTAGCTTCTTCTAAAATAGTTTGTTGTTGTTCAACTTCTTTTCTTTGTTTATTAAGTTCTTCAATCAACTCTTTATCACTTTGTGTAAGTTCGTTATAACCGTCGATTCTTGAGAACATTTCCGTGAAGTTGCTTGCACCAAAAATAAAGTTAATATATGTATTTTCATTTGCATAAGATTGCATTGCATACATACGATCTTTTAATAATTGAGTATTCTTTTCAATACTTGCTTGAAGATTGGCAATAGTTGTATTTAAATACTCAATTTCAGCTTCTTTATCGCTGATTTGTTTATTAACTTCATCTAATTGTTTTTGAACGCTTTCTAGTGTTGTTTTAGTGTCACTAGCAGCCTCTTTTTGTTCGGCCAATTTTTTAGTTAATTCAGAATTTTTAGTTTTAAGATACTTGTTGAATGCTTCACAAGTTGATTTGTTACTACTAGATAAATTTGAAGATGAGCATAATGTCATATATTTACTTTCATTACCATCAAATTCATCGGCTGCCACAGGGGCTGCATAATAACATGCACTTGTTACTATTGTCAGCGTTAAAGCTGTAGATATAACTTTTTTTATTTTCATACAATCACCTCGATACATAGTAATTATCCTATATTTTTCTTAATAAGTAAATACTAATTTAGATTTTTTCTAAGGATATAAAGCTAATTTTCTAAAAAATATCACATTTGTTATGGAAATAATGAAATTAATTTATGAATTTCATATATATGTGATAAAAAAGATGAGCAAGCTTGCTCATCTAATTGTATTAATACAATCTACGAACGTCATACCATTCTTTTTGCCAATATGAATAACCAAGATCCGCTACTTGAACAGGTTTACCTGTTTGTGGAGCATGAACCATGTTACCACCACCGATATAAATACCGACATGGTGAATTCCGCTGGTACTTCCATTACTGCTAAATAAGATGATATCTCCGGCCTGCATGTTATTACGAGAAACAGATACCCCTTTACTAGCTAGCGATTTGGTATTATTAGAACCAATGTTGACACCTGATTGATAATAAGCCCAGTTGACTAAACCTGAGCAGTCAAATGCAGTGTGGTTTGGATTAGCGATTTCAGACATGCTGTGACATCCACCCCATACATACATATAACCAACGCGAGTTAAAGCCTTTTGTGCAATTGCGTTTCCAACTGCAGAATCACCAGAAACAACGCTTCCGCCAGAAACTTGTGATTTTTCAGTAGCAGCTAATAGTGCAGCGATATTATCAGTGATTTTTTGACTTGAATCGGCCGCTTGAGCAGCTGCTTTTTCTTGCGCAATCAAATCAGCGTTTTGTTTTTCAAATAGAGCTTGATATTCTTGTTGTAGTGCCTGCTTTGATGATTTTTGACTTTCAATATTAGCTTTGGCAGTAACAACCGTAGCTTTTTGTGTTTCTACTTGTTCTTTTTCATCAGCTAGTTGTGCAACTAATTCATCATCATACGATGTTATTTCATTAACGCTGTCAATTCGGGCAAACATATCAGTGAAGCTAGAAGCCCCGAAGATAAAGTCAATATATGAATTATTGTTATTGTATGATTGCATTGAATACATACGTTCTTTTACTTCTTCTTCTTTTTTAGCTATACTTGCTTCTAAATTTGAAATTGAAGTTTGTAAATATTCAATTTCTTTTTGTTTTTCAGCAATTTGATCATTTAATGCACTAATTTCACTTGAGATACTATTCAAACTATTTTGAGTATCAGATACTTTGCTTTTTGAATCACTTACTTGAGATTTCAATTCTTTATTTTTATTTTTCAAGTATGTATTGAATTCTTTACAAGTGTTCAAGTTATTAGTTGAAAGATTTGAAGATGAGCATAATTTCATGTACTTATCTTCTTGCCCGGAAAAATCAGTTGCCTGAACAGGAGTGGGAATAGTTACTAATGAAAGCATTGTACAGACTCCTAAGGCAGTGACGAATACTTTTTTCATTTCATCGACCTCCAATTTATATATATTATTTAGTTTTATATTCAGTTTTAAAGATGGCGTATTTAATCCATACCAATGTGATTATAACATAATATTCATTGTTTCGCATTAAAATGATAAAAAAGTCTAGAAAGTCACACATTTTTGACAATTGCTCATATATTATTAATGGAGGTGGAAGAATGACGACACATGGAATTGATGTCTCACAATATCAGGGGGTAATTGATTGGGAAATTGTTCAAGATCGAGTTGATTTTGCAATTCTTAGATGTGGTTTTGGTCAAGATCGAACAGATCAAGATGATCGTTTGTTTAAAAGAAATGCAGACGAGTGTACACGATTAGGAATACCGTTTGGTGTTTACTTATATTCATATGCTAAAAATAGTAGTGATGCTAGAGGGGAAGCACAACATGTTTTACGTCTAGTGAAAAACTATAAGATGGCATATCCAGTGTATTATGATTTAGAAGATAATAATACGACTGGAAAGCAATCAAATGATGTGATTGCAAATATCGCTAAAACATTTGCTGATGAATTAGAAGCCAATGGATATTATGTTGGGATGTATGCTTCACTATACTGGTGGAACACTAAATTAACGGATCCGATTTTTGATAATTATACACGGTGGGTTGCTAACTATGCTGCTGAGTTAAATTATGATAAACCGTATGATATGTGGCAATATAGTTCGACTGGATGGGTTCAAGGGGTACCAACAATTGTTGATATGAATTATTGTTATGCTGATTTTCCAGCTATTATTAAACGTGCAGGTAAGAATAATTTTGATATTGATACAGCAGTGGAACAATATAAATTAGGTGATACAGTAAGATTTAGCTATGTCTTTTTAACTAGTGAATCTTCTAATCCGTTACGGCCATATCGTAATGTTGGAAAGATAACTCGAATTGTAAAAAATACTCGAAATCCTTATTTAATAGGTAATGATCAAGGCTGGGTCAATGACCAGGTAATTGAAGGTAGGGTAAGCTATTTATCAAATCCTAATTATGTTGGAGATAGTTTAGTTGGAGCCCTTCAGCAAATTAATGTTGATACAAGTTTTGAAAATCGTCAACATTTAGCAAAACTTAATGGAATTACTAATTATGTAGGTAGTGCGGCGCAAAATTTACAATTATTGCAATTATTAAAAGAAGGAAAACTAATTAGTTAGATTATCTAACTAATTTAGTTTCCCATTCTTTTAAAACCTTGATATGCAGTTCTTCATCTTCAATGATTCGATTTAAAATCGCAACAATATAGGGATCTTTGATGACGCTAGCTTGATACATATACTTATCAATTGCCTGATATTCAGCGTCTATTGCTGTTTTTAGTACTTCCTCTAGTGAATTAGGATAATTTAAATATGATGGTGACCAATAAGTACATTGATCATTTAGACAGCTCCACCAGCGGGGGTCTAAACCTAATTCTAAGGCAAGGGTCATGAAGATGTCTAAATGATGCATCTCGACCATAGAAATATTTAAAAATGTTTTTTTTAGTTCTAAAAAATCTTCGCCAGCAATACTATGGTTATAAATATATTGACAAATTGCAGATGTTTCAGAATTCATCCCACCGACATTATCAAGGATCATTAAACCATAAGTTTCATTTGGCACAGTTACTTTTACTTCGGGGTAAGGCTTATTTACTTTAGTATCCATGTTCTTCACCTCATATAAAAATATGCTGAATACAATAAGATATGAATACAAATGAAATAATTTTTACACTTAAAGATATAAATATTGAAAATAACTAAGATAATAGTCAAAATTATTGTAATTATCAAGTTACTAACAGAAATATTATATGTCATAGTAATATTTCTGTTAGTAAAAAGAATAATGGGGTTATAGTCGCTCAAGCTATTAAAATCATTTAAAAACAAGCTGAGAATAAGGAATGTTTCAACTTACAAGAGACCACTATAATTATTTTTTATGCGGACATTCCTTAAGAAAATTAATCCGATGTTAAATATACCAAATACTCATAAGGCTATTAATGCAATTAAAAGATTAGCGATAGTACTGGTAAAATAATAACAACTATACCCATAGATAATAATTGCACTGATGATATATATTAATATTCTCACTCCAATATCACAATATAATTTATCAAAATTAATGATAGCGAATCATAGTAAATATTGATTAACTTAATCGACTGCTGGTATACAAAAATTAATAATTAAAATAAGGTTATAATATTATTGAGCTTACATAGAATATGATGAGGGGGGATTATGTGTTTTATCTAAAATCATCAGATAATGCCAAATTAGCGGTAGAGGATATTAATCCAGCTCATCAAAAGACAGTAGTTTTAGTGCATGGCTGGCCAATTTGCCAAGAAATGTATGAATATCAAAAAGATATTTTAAACGATTGTCGATACCGCATCATTAGTTATGATATTCGTGGATTAGGAATGTCACAAGTCATGGGCAGGGGCTATGATTATGACCAATTAGCGATAGATCTGCATAGTGTTTTAATAACCTTAAATGTCCATAATGTGACATTAGTAGGATTTTCAATAGGTGGGGCGATTTGTGTTCGTTATATGAGTAAATTTGGAAAAGAACGAGTAAGTAAACTAGTTTTGGCTGGTGCTGCAGTGCCTTCATATACTCGTACAATTCATAATCCCGAAGGACAAAGTATCGATGCGGTAAATCAACTGATTGAGCAGTGTTATACTAATCGACCTAAAATGGTTCATGATTTCGGACAAAATGTTTTTGCATTAAATCATGGCAGTGAATTTATGAACTGGTTTACATCAATTTGTTTAAAGGGATCAGGAATAGGAACGATCCAAACAGCAATTTCTTTACGAGATGAAGATGTGTATCAAGATTTGTTTGAGATTAAGGTCACTACTTTGATCATGCATGGAGTGCTTGATAAAATTTGTCCTTTTTCGTTTGCTTTAATCATGCATGAATGTATAGAAGATTCGATTTTATGCAAGTTTGAATATAGTGGACATGGGATTTTTTATGATGAACGAGAACGTTTTAATCAAGTATTGATTGATTTTATTGAACAATAAAACCTGCACTTTGTAATGCAGGTTAAAGAATTTTTTCATATGCTCGTCGAGTTTCTTTATTTTCTAAATAAATAGTGCCACAATATTCAAATCCATATTTAATCAAGAAACGCTGCATTGAAAGATTATCATCATGAGTATCCATACGGATACTTGG
>OLNH01001652.1_pt1 | contig 10505 bp, 7 predicted proteins | sample 1643101 | NCBI WGS metagenome assembly OLNH01 (sample SAMEA3136758, study PRJEB25190) | human gut metagenome | biome: human gut; feature: human-associated habitat; material: faeces | place: Austria | collected 2013
TATTATTTTCCCGGCATGTTTCACATTCAATGTTGACCAGACTTCCGGACCGAGCTTGATCTTCATTACACTGCCAAATATTTTCAACCACATTCCGCTTGGAAGACTCTGGGGAAGCCTTTTCTTCATCTTTATGTCATTTGCGGCATTCTCCACCATCCTGGCTGTATTTGAAAATATTATTTCCTGTGGTATGGAGCTTACCGGCTGGAGCCGAAAAAAATCCAGTCTTGTGAATGCCATCGCTATCATCCTTCTTTCCCTGCCATGCGTTCTCGGTTACAACGTATGGAGCTGGAGCGGATTCGAGGTATTCGGCGGTGCAGTTCTCGACTTTGAGGATTTCCTGGTAAGTAACCTTCTGCTTCCACTTGGTTCTCTTGTGTACCTGCTTTTCTGCGTTTCCAAACGTGGATGGGGCTGGAAAAACTTCACAGAAGAAGCCAACACCGGAAAAGGCCTGAAGATCCAGAAATGGATGCGCGTATACATCACTTATATCCTTCCGCTGATCATTCTGTTTATCTTCTTCTTTGGTCTGTACGATAAGTTTTTTGCATAAAAGATTCCCCCGTACAAATGCATGATGTAAAATATTTATATTCTGCATTTGTATGGGGGATTTTTATATGTAAAACTGATATTCTCATTTCTGTTTCTACGCATCTGAACCTGGAGAATGTTTACTTATGCTCATCATAATCGGACAATATCGCTTTTTTCTGAGCATAATCAATGGTAAGCGTATACTCCATTCCCGGTTCCAGGATCTCGATCTCTCCCAGGTTTGAATCATGTCCCTCTATCATCATGGAAATCACACGAAAAACTCCCGGAAGCAACCCAATATCCGGCTCACCCACATCCATGGAACCTTCAACCACATTATCATTCCGCAGAAATATAATCATATCCTGTTGGTATTGTTCCGCATTTTTATAAATCATGTGAAGAGTTACGCGGTATTTAGAACGCTCCTCTTCATCCATATCGTCACCGGGCTCCGTAACATATTTCTCATAATAGTCTGCCCGGTCATTAATATCTGTCGTTTCCGAATCCAATTTTTCAGGATCCAGTTTTTTAATTTTCTGATCATCCTGACCTGGCATATTACATCCGCTGATAAATACTATACAGCATAAAAGCAAAACACTAATTCTTTTTTTCATGGGATTTCCTCCTGCGCTCTTCCACTCTTTTGTAAAATGATTCCGCTTCCTCCAGATAACTTCCTACTTCGTTCTTTTCTATCTGCTTCAGCTTCTTTTTGCAGGTTCGTATGCCGGAACCATTTTTGATCAGAAGCTGAGCCTCGGCTACAAGTACCGGGCAGAAAATCATTATGCTGTACGCAGCCTTCCCAACTATCTCGCGGTCCGCTCCCATGATCTGCGCCAGAGTCGGCGGCCCAAACATTAATATGATCGTTATGGCCGTCATGATCCATAATCTTCTGCGTTTATATTGAAAAAAAATCTCATGAGCTTCATAAATATCTATCATTTTTCTCCTGGCCTCACTTTCTGTAGCCGGAAATTCCTGAAACATGTCATCGTATTTTTCATGCCACTCTTTTTGTTTTTCCTTCCAGTTTGTCATCTTTTCTCCCTCCCATTATTATTCCATTATTCTTCTTACCTTCCAAGCAGCTCCAGCACTTCCTCACGGCTTATCAGAGCCTGGCCGATTCCCTCTCCGCTTAAGATCTCGTCAGCGAGTTCGCGCTTCTTTTCCTGTAGGGCACGGATGCGCTCTTCTATGGTATCTTTCATGAAGAGGCGGTAGACACTGACCACGTTCTGCTGGCCGATGCGGTGGGCGCGGTCTGTGGCCTGATTCTGCACTGCCAGATTCCACCATGGATCGTAATGGATCACGATATCCGCCGCTGTGAGATTCAAACCTGTTCCTCCTGCTTTCAGTGAAATACAGAAAACAGAGGTATCGTCCTCATTAAATGCCTGTACCATCCGCGCCCGTTTTTCTTTGGAAGTGGCTCCTGTCAGCATGTAAAAGGAAATTCCGGCCCTGGAAAGACGGGTGGCCAGCACATCCAGCATGGTAGTAAACTGGGAAAACAGCAGGATCTTATGTCCGCCATTCACTGCATTTCGCACCAGTTCCATGCACATCTCAAGTTTGGAAGAATTCCCCTCATACCCTTCATACACAAGCCCCGGATAACAGCAGATCTGCCGAAGCCTTGTGATCTCTGCAAGGATCTGCAGTTTTGAAGTACGAAATTCCGCATCGGACTGCATTCCAAGCATCAGGCGGAGCCGTTCCGTATGGGCCTCATACAGCCCTTTCTGCTCACTTTCCAACGGGGAAAACATATCTTTTTCCAGCTTATCCGGAAGGTCATTCAGCACATCCTTCTTCAGTCTCCGCAGCACAAAAGGCCGGATCATCTTCTGCAGACGTTCCATGGCATTGGAACTGCTGTACTGCACAGCCGGAAGTTCGATCTCCTTGCGGAATTTCTCATAAGAATACAAAAATCCAGGCATCAGGAAATCAAAAATACTCCACAGCTCACTGAGCCGGTTCTCCACCGGTGTACCAGTTAACGCCAGTCGGAATTCTGACCGGATCTCCTTCACAGCCTTTGCCACCTGGGTTCCATGATTTTTGATATACTGTGCCTCGTCAATGATCTGCACCGCAAAATCCAGTTTCTGATAGGTTTTCAGATCCCGTTTCAGAAGGTCATAGGAAGTGATCAGAACTTCCCGTTCTCCCGCATTTTTTATCAGTGCTTTTCTCTGCCGCACATCCCCTGTCACAACAGTAGCCGGAAGCCCCGGAGCAAAACGTTCGATCTCGCTCATCCAGTTAAACACCAGAGATGCAGGAGTTACCACAAGCGCACGCCGGTTTTCCCCAGGCGCAGATTCCAGGAATTCCGACCAGAGAAATGTGATCACCTGAAGCGTTTTTCCAAGTCCCATGTCGTCTGCAAGAATTCCACCAAACCGATTATGTTTCAGAGTTTTGATCCAGCAAAATCCCTCTTTCTGATAACCACGGAGAATTTTTTCCTGCTCTGGAGGAACCTGAAATTTGTGATCTTCCATTGTCTCCATGTTTCGGATCAGTGCACGGAACCCCCTGTCTTTCTCCACCCTGATCAGATCGCCGCCTTTCAGCTGGCTGTCCAGATACATGGCACGGTAAGCAGGTACCTGGGTCCTGCCTTTTTTCAGTTCACTGTCACTGATCTGCAGGCTGTCTTTTAAAGCAGAAAGCTCCCGGAGCTGGCCATGGGAAACATCCAGAAAGCTGCCATCTTTCAGACGGAAATATTTTTTCCTGCGGTCGTATCTGGAGAGGATGTCAAAAAGCTGTGTCTGATCCATGCCCTCCACATCCATATCCAGATTCAAAAGCCCGGCTGACAGAGAAACACCAAGACGGATGTTTGGCAGTTTTGTTACCCTCATCTGTTTGATGGACTGGGAAATATAGACGGTTGCGATTTTCTGCATGGCGGGGATGCCTTCGGTAAGAAGCTGATAGAGTTTTTCTTCGGAATCTGTCGCACTTTCCCGTCCCTGAATATGCAGTACTGAATTAATATCTGCGCTGTTCATATCCACAGGTACCTCTTCTACAAACGGCTTCTCCGTCTTCCCGGCCCGGCAGTCCAGGGCCAGCTCCAGCCGCTGTGCGTCATACCCGTTAAAATACCTCGACAGCAGTGCAAACACCCTCATCTCTCCTGGAATATCCCTGGTGCGGGCGGACACATTCCTGTCAAAAACCGAAAATTTGTCTTCCCCGTAAATTGAAAATGCCTTACAGGTGATCCAGTCCCGTTCCGGTGCATCCAGATAAATCTCATAGAAAGCATTATAACATGCAAGATCCGTTCCTTCCGGAAAATCCCTGAGATCGCAATGAAAAAAATTTTCCAGGGAAGGAAGCATCTCCCGCACGAAAGCAGGCACATCCGGTTCGTCAATAAAGGCCCTGCCTGCCGGAAGCCGCTCCAGACAGGTGACAAACTCCTCCACAGCACCCAGCTCCTTTCTGGACACCAGATATACCTTTGTTCCATCAAAATACATATGATAGCGAACGCCTGTCACACTGTATACAGGCACAAGTTCCAGCGATAAGCCCTGTTCTTTTCTTCGGATCACCAGAGTTCGCTCCGGAACTGCTTTTACTGTCTGCCAGGTGATCTCCGGATCCTGATTCATCTGCATCTTAAAGCTGCCATCTCCCAGCGAGAGAAAAAGCTCCTCCAGCTCTTTTCCATTCAGGGAAAGATCGCGCACCTTCACTTTATCATTCATATGCAGATGGCTTTCATAGCGGCTCATATAAGTACCGTAATGGTCCTCCACCCAGTTCCGGATAAAAGAAAGTACGCCTTTATATCCTTCTGCAAAAGCCTCCTCGGCATGGATAAATTCGAGATTTTTTCCATAAGAAATTTTCTCATTATGATCCAGGTTCCACACAAAGGCCAGTACGTCTTTCAGGATATACTTTTTCTCACAGCCGACACGGAATTCCACGGAAAAACAATTTCCAGCCGAATTAAACTTCAGACAGGTTTCCAGCTCTATACGGCCAAAATACGGATCTCCGGAAAAAGGCAGCATCCGGCTGTACATCTGTCGGTTGAGAAGACTTTTCAGTTCCACAGTTGTCTTAGTAGCCGGAGCGCCTGCACCTGATGCAGCTGCCAGTAATGCAGGATTCCCTGTATTTTTGGCCGCCTTTTTTGCCTGATCCTGCTGCCGCCGGGCTTCCACTCGCTCATAGGCTTTTCGGTCCCCATATTCCAGAAGTACTGCCACACAGTGTTTACAGATCCCGGAATAGCTTCGAAAAGCCGGACAGTCACAGTACACTTCTTTTACCCGATCAGCCTCTGTATCATACTGAAAACCTGTATTGTATACATTACGGCCACTGCCCTTTACTGTTGCGGATACCTTATCCACAGCTCCTTTCGGCTTAATATCCAGCGACTGGATCCTTTTTCCGGTACGGTAGATATCAAGGCCTCTCTGATATGCCGTTGTATTGCAAAGTGCCCGAATGGCAGTTCGTTTAAGCATGTGTTTTCCCTTCTTTTCTTATCACGTTTCTTCCATTATAAAAGGAGACCTGCACTGTGGCAAGTCTCCTGTTTTTCTTATATTAAAGCGATCAGACTATCCCTCTACCGGCTCCTGATCATGCTCATTTCACTGCTTCTCACAGCCCTGCTGATCAAAGTGCTCTCACCAGAAATATCTTTCTGCCTTCTCAGCAGGCTTTCTTTCTCGCTTCATCCTCTTTCCGCTCTTCTCCAACCTCTGTCATCAGATACGGATCAAGAACCTGGTTCAGTTCTTCCTCACTCATCAGACCCTGGTCAAGAACAAGCTCTCGCACAGATTTTCCTGTCTTCACTGCTGTTTTGGCAATGGTTGCAGATGCTTTGTAGCCAATGTGCGGACAAAGTGCTGTTGCAATTCCTGCGCTGCTTTCCATAAGATCCTTGCAGTGTTTGCGGTTTGCGGTGATTCCTGTGATACAGTTTACGATCAGTGTATCCACTGCTTTTTCCAGAGTCGTAATGGACTCAAACAGGTTACAGAATACAACCGGCTCAAAAGCATTCAGCTCCAGCTGTCCTGCTTCTGCTGCCATGGTAATGGTGGTGTCGTGTCCCACGATGTGGAATGCAACCTGGCTTACCACCTCCGGAATGACCGGATTTACCTTACCAGGCATAATGGAAGAACCATTCTGTTTAGCCGGAAGATTGATCTCACCAAAACCGGTTTTCGGACCGGAAGACATCAGACGAAGGTCGTTGCACATCTTGGAAAGATCCACCGCACAGGTTTTTATCACACCGGATACTGCTACGAAACCGTCCAGGTTTTCTGTTGCGTCAAAAAGATCTTCTGCCTGTCTTAACGGATAGCCTGTAAGCTTTTCCAGGTTCGGCACGATCTTATAAAAATAAGAATCAGAAACATTGATGGCAGTTCCTACTGCAGTTCCACCAAGGTTTACTGTATACATTTCCTTATGGGCTTTTTCGATACGTTTCCGGTCTCTGGCAACCATAGATGCATAACCGTGGAACACCTGGCCGAGACGGATGGGAACTGCATCCTGAAGCTGTGTACGTCCCATTGTGATCACATCATCGAATTCTTCTGCTTTCTTTGCAAGTTCTCTCTCAAGCCTTCCCAATGCTTTTTCCAGTGGAGCCAGAAGATCCAGGACCGTGAGCTTACCGGCTGTAGGGATCACATCATTGGTGGACTGTGCCATGTTTACGTGATCATTTGGATGAACCATTTTGTAACTTCCCTTCGGACATCCAAGAAGCTCTCCTGCTCTGTTTGCGATCACTTCATTCATATTCATATTTGCACTGGTACCTGCACCACCCTGAATGGCATCTACGATAAATTCCTCTGCCCATTTGCCGGCGATCACTTCATCGCAGGCCCTGACAATGGCATCTGCCTTATCTTTAGGAAGAAGTCCTGCGTTATTATTTGTGATTGCTGCTGCTTTTTTTACCTGTGCCAGGTTTTTGATAAATACCGGATGAAGCTTTGTTCCTGTGATCGGAAAATTCTGTTTTGCCCTTAATGCCTGTACTCCGTAATATGCCTCTGCCGGTACTTCCATAGTTCCGATTGAATCTGCTTCCAGTCTTGTTTCTGTTGTCATTTCATCATCCCTCTTCTTTCTTTCATTCCTGTGCACGTTATCATTGTCTGAATAAAAATATCTTTTTTCTGTTTCGTTTAATCAGCAGCTGTTTTCCTGATGCCTAAGAAACTAACACTTTCTTTTACGCTTGTAAATACTTTTAAGGGAAAACCATGATTATCCGTGTTTTCCCGTATCTATGCTTAATTTTTTAAAGAATTTATTGTATTTCTCTTATTTTTATAAAGTCGTTTCTTGTGTTGTGATAATATGTGCAGTATACTCAATATAGAGATGCACCTGTTCCACAGGGAAACCGGAACAGACACACAAATTTCCGAATACCACAGAAAGGAGTCCTGCACATGGACCACAAGCTTGACAACATCGACCGGAAGATCATCGAAATGCTGCAAAAAAACGCCCGCACCCCGGTAAAGGAGATCGCAAAGGAAGTTTTCCTCTCTTCCCCCGCCGTCTCCGCCAGAATCGAGCATCTTGAAAAAACCGGGCTGATCACAGGCTATCACGCCCAGGTCAACCCGGTCTTTCTTGGTTATCATATAAAATCCTTCATCAATCTTGAAGTAGAGCCCTACCAGAAAAAAGACTTCTACCCATTCATTCAGGCAATTCCCAACGTCATCGAATGCAACTGCGTCACCGGAGATTACTCCATGCTCATCGAAGTCGCCTTCCGCTCAACTATGGAGCTGGACCACTTCATCAACGAACTGCAGCAATTCGGCCGCACAAAAACGCTGATCGTATTCTCCACCAGTGTAGAACACAGAGACCTGCCGGTGGAGTAAAACCTCATCGGCAGATCTTTTCGCTTTTCAAAGCTGAGAAAATGCGAGGGGGAAAGCACTCAAAGTTGCGAAGCCCGTTTTTCCCCCTCGCGCTCCCCCTTTCCGGGCACGCTTTTTTGAACGTACGTTGTGGTGTGTGATACGTTTTGTATAGGGTGATGGATTCGACTGTATCGGGAATTCAAGGATGAGCCGATGGATGAGGGCGGACGAGAAAGCGGCCCGCATAGCGGGCCTGTTCCCTGATATGAGATTTATGTTCTGTGATATTTAACTGAATCAAGTAAGTCCCCTGCAGAGTTGCGAAAAGCAATAAGCAGTGGGTGAGGACTTGCTTGTATCAGGAGAAGTGCAGGCTCTTTCTGATAAACTCCGGAGCAGTTATTCAGTTATGAGCAAGTAGCGAAGCGGATTGCGAATATCCGCTTGACCTGAATCAAGAAAGCATATCAGTTACTTATATCAGCACAACTTGCAATATCCAACATCGTAGAATCCATCACCCCGTCAGAAAAGTAACACATTCCACAACACAGAACAGCGGCGTGGCCGGGAGGGGAGGAGCGCGAGGAGGGGACGATGGCCTTCGCAACTATGAATGCTTCCCCTCCTCGCACCTGCCGCATGCGAAATGCTCCCCCTGGAAAGGGAAAACCGCATGCGAAATGCTCCCTCCCGGAAAGGGATTCACTTCCAATTGATTTCATGCTAGAATAAAAAAAGAATAATAAGAAAAACAATAACAAGAAAAAATAATCAGGAAAAGAGGAAATCACATCATGGTAAAACAGAATATCGTCTTCGTAGAAAACACTCCGGGAAGTCTTCAGAAAGTCACAAAGATCCTTGCTGAGAATCAGATCGACATCTACGGCTTCGGCTGTTTCGATGCACCGGAGTTCGCAAACTTCCGTATGGTATGTGATGATCCGGAAAAAGCAGACCAGATCATGGCAGAAAACGGATATATGACCCGTATTACTCAGGCCATCCTGGTAGATCTTCAGGATGAGATCGGCGGTCTTGACAAGCTTCTCAGCGTCATGGGCGACAGCAACGTAAACCTTCATTACATTTACACCTTTTTCCACAGAGGTTTGAAAGTTCCGGTAGCGATCATGCACTGTGAGGATCTCCTTGTTGCAGAGAGTGTTCTCCGTAACAATGGCTTCAAGGTTCTGGATCGTCTGGTAGATCCGGATGGAGTTGAAGAAGCGTAAGGACATATTCCGGAAAATGACAAACAGGAATGACGTATTCACGTATTGAAGTTTTGACAGGGCAATGCTACAATAAAAGAGCGTGTCAGGAAACAGGAAAAACGTTTTCGGGCACGCTCTTATTTACATGTACAACGAGCTGTGGCGAGATTCTGATGAGTGCTGTACAGATCGGAGAAGTAGGCACAGCTGCATTTATAACGGAATGTACATACAATGGAGGAAATCGATGAAAAGAGAAAGTTTCAGAAAAGGTATGAAGGATGGAGTTCCCATCGCTCTTGGATATTTTGCGGTATCCTTTACCTTTGGCATGATGGCTGTTGCCGGCGGCTTGCGTATCTGGCAGGCAGTTCTGATCTCCCTGACCAACCTGACATCGGCCGGTCAGTTTGCGGGACTGGACATTATTTTTGCGGGAGGCTCCATGTGGGAGATGGCAATGACCCAGCTGATCATCAACCTGAGATACTGCCTGATGTCATTTTCCCTGTCCCAGAAATTCCGGCGTGAGGAGTCCGGTATCCTGAAATACATCGCTGCTTTTGGTATCACCGATGAAATTTTCGGGATCAGTGCGGCTCAGGAGGGAAAGGTCAGTGTATTTTATAATTACGGAGCCATGTGCGTGGCAATTCCCGGATGGACTCTTGGAACTCTGGCAGGAGGAATCTCCGGAAGCCTTTTGCCGGATTTTATGCTTAGTGCGTTGAGCGTTGCCATTTACGGAATGTTCCTGGCCATCATCATCCCGCCGTCCAAAAAGAGCAGACCGGTTCTTGGGGTGGTTGTGGCATCCATGGCAGTCAGTACTGTTTTTGCGGTGACACCGGTGTTAAAACAGGTATCATCCGGATTTATGATCATTATCACAACACTTCTGGTAGCAGGCCTGGCAGCTTATTTCTGCCCGCTGGAAGAGAAAGGGGAAGCCGTTCATGAGTCGTAATGTATATCTTTATATCCTGGTGATGGCAATTGTCACCTATCTCATCCGTATGCTGCCCCTTGCTCTTGCAAAAAACGAGATCAGAAGCCCGTTTATCAAGTCCTTTCTGTATTATGTGCCATATGCCTGTCTGGCAGCCATGACCTTCCCGGCCATCCTGAAGGCCACAGACAGCATCATCTCCGGTGCAGCAGGTTTCCTGGTAGCACTTATTGCTGCATATAAGGAAAAAAGCCTGATCACAGTAGCTCTTCTGGCATGTGCGGCGGTGTTTATCGTGGAGAGGGTTCTGGTATTTATCTGAAAAGTATAATACGCAGGAGGGAGCTTCGAAAAGCTCCCTCCTTTTTCATTTATTCACCTAAAAATCCAAGATCGATCTCTCCGTCAAACACCGTAGTTGCAGGTCCTGTCATATATACAAGGTTTTCATCTCTTTCCCAGGAGATGTTTAAGTCTCCGCCAAGAAGCTGTACAGTAACCGGCTTGCTGCCGTCAACCTTGTCATTGAGGATGGAAGCTACCGTAACTGCGCAGGCGCCTGTGCCGCAGGCAAGAGTTTCTCCGGAGCCACGCTCCCATACACGCATCTTTACGGTGTGGCGGTCGATCACCTGAACAAACTCAGTGTTGACTCTGTCCGGGAAACATACGTGATTTTCAAAGGACGGGCCGATCTTTTCCAGGTCAAGGCTGTCCACATCGTCTACGTAGATGATGGCATGAGGATTACCCATGGAAACTGCGGTCATGTGATATTCTTTTCCGTCGACGGTGATGGGAGCGTCGATCACCTGCTCGGTTTCGGCAACCACCGGGATCTCTTTTGCAGTGAGGATCGGG
>OLNH01001654.1_pt1 | contig 10499 bp, 10 predicted proteins | sample 1643101 | NCBI WGS metagenome assembly OLNH01 (sample SAMEA3136758, study PRJEB25190) | human gut metagenome | biome: human gut; feature: human-associated habitat; material: faeces | place: Austria | collected 2013
ACAGATTTCCTTGTAAAAAACTCATAGAAATGAAACTCATTTACTATGAGTTTTTTTAATATTTATTTAAAAAATAATGTATTTAAAAAAAACAATTGACAGTAAACGTTTACAGTGCTAGGATATTCCTTGTAAAAAGTGTGTAACTGGTCAGGCAGGCATTAACTATACGAAAATTATATATTAAGTTTAAAAGTTTGCTTTTGACTTTTTATATTTTTTTGTGCAGTTAATGTCTTTTTTTGATGAAAAGACGCGCGTCATTGAAATGAAGTTACTACATTTTATAAAAATAGATAAAGGAGAAAAGGAATGCATATTAATAAAAAGAGAATCCTAAAAAAAGGTTTAATTTTAGGTTTATCATGTTTAATGGTTGGTTCAACTGTATCAATTAGAAAAGTAGATGCTGTTGAAGTAAGCAAACCACTTACAGATTTTGGTAATATTTTAAATGTTACTGCTGACCCTCAAGAAGAAATTTATGGATATTATGATACTAACGAATACAACAATTTCTCTGATATGGGTGCTTGGCATGGATATTATTTGCATACTAAAAGCGCAACTGATTTATACGGAGGATTTGCTGGACCAGTTATTATTGCAGAAGAATATCCTGTAAATTTATCTGATTCTATTAATAAGATTAATTTAGAAAAAGTAACTGCTGATGGTGTTGAAAAAATCGATTTAACAACAGCAGAAACTAGTGAAGTTTATTATCCAGGAAGATTGGAACAAACTTATGAGTTAGAAGATTTAACTTTAAAATTAAAATTAATTTTTGGTACTAATCGTACTGCATTAATTGAAACATCAATTATTAATAAAGCTGAAGAAGATTTAGAATTAAATTTATCATGGGATGGTCATTTATTTACATATTATACTAATCCATCAAATGATATGGGAACTTCTTTATCACAAAGAGACAATGGAGTTAAAGTTGATTTTGAAACAATTCGTTCAACTTGGAGTTATATGACTACTGATCAAAACTCATTTGATGTTGTTTTAAGTGAAAAAGATATTACAACTGAAATTAGTGATGATAAATTATCATATACAATTACTAAAAATACTCCAGTAACAATTAAAGCTAATGAAGAATACAAAACATATCAAACTCAAAGCTTTACATTTACTAATGAAGAAAGAGAAAATGAAAAAGCAAAAGTTGATGATTTATTAAATAATCCTGACAAACATTTTGAAGAAAATAACACACGTTGGCAAGGATATGTAGATACTGTTTTCAAAAATGGAGATAGTGCAAATGTAAATTGTCAAAATGCTGCAGTAAAATCAATCGAAACATTAACTACAAACTGGTTCTCACCAGCTGGTGCAATTAAACATGATGGTGTTGTTCCATCAATGTCATATAAATGGTTTATTGGAATGTGGGCATGGGATTCTTGGAAACAAGTTGTTGCTACAACTCAATTTAATCCAGAATTAGCTAAAAACAATGTAAGAGCATTATTTGATTATCAAATTCAAAGTGATGATAAAGTACGTCCTCAAGATGCTGGAGCAATCATTGACTGTATTTTCTATAACCAAAATGAAGACCGTGGTGGAGACGGTGGAAACTGGAATGAACGTAACTCAAAACCAGCTTTAGCTGCTTGGGCAGTTCAAAACGTTTATCGTGCAACTGGAGATAAAGATTTCTTAGAAGAAATGTATCCTAAATTAGTAGCATATCATAATTGGTGGTATACAAATCGTGACATTGATAAAAATGGTATTGCTGAATATGGTGGAATGGTTCATGAAACTTGCTATGATTGGAGAAACTATGGTTATGAAGTAGGTCAAGTTGTAGAAGGATTTGGAACTGTTAATGAAGATGGATTTATTATAGATAGTAATAATGAACGTATGGTATGCCCAGAAGCAGGTATTGAAGCTGCAGCATGGGAAAGTGGTATGGATAATGCAACACGTTTTGATATCGAAGGTAGTGGACCTGAAGATAAAGGTGTAGAAGTTTATACTGTAAGAAATGATGAAAATGAACCAATTGGTTATGTTATCAATCAAGAATCTGTTGATTTAAATGCATATTTATATGCAGAAAAAGGTTTCTTAAAAGAAATGGCTGAAATTTTAGGATATGATGAAGATGCTGAAAAATATACTAAAGAAGCTAAAAAATTAAGAAAATACATTAATGAAGAAATGTATGATGAAGAAACTGGATTCTATTATGATGTTCAAACAAATGAAGATGGTAGTGAAAAGAAATTATTAGTAAATCGTGGAAAAGGTACTGAAGGATGGATTCCATTATGGGCAAAAGCAGCAACTAGAGAACAAGCTAGTACAGTTGTTGAAAATATGATGGACGAAGGTAAATTTAATACATATGTACCATTACCAACTGCTTCAAAAGATAATGCAAAATATGATCCAGAAAGATATTGGCGTGGACCAGTATGGTTAGATCAAGCATTATATGGTATTGAAGCTTTACAAAACTATGGATATAATGAAGAAGCTAAGGAATTAACTCTTAAATTATTTGATCATTCAAAAGGTTTAACAGGAGATGGACCAATTCATGAAAACTATAATCCTGAAACTGGTGAAGGATTACATACTAAAAACTTTAGTTGGTCTGCATCAGCATTCTATTTATTATATCAAAACACATTAACTTCAACTCAAACAACTTCTCAAAATGGATTAGCTATCCCTGATTCTGAAATAGAAGTAGTTGTAAATAAAGATTTATTATATAAACTTATTAAAGAAGCTGAAGCATTTAATGAAGATGAATTTACTAGTGATTCATATAAAGGGTTAGTAATTGCTTTAGAAAATGGTAAAAAAGTGTATGATGATGCAAATGCAACACAACAACAAGTTGATGAGGCTGCAACAGCACTTCAAAATGCAATAAATGCACTTGTTAAAAATGAAACTTCTAAAAATCCAGGAGATGATAAAGTTCCAGCAACAGGTGATAATGTAAATATTTTACCATATGCTGCTGCTCTAGGATTAGCTGGTTTAGGAGCAATTTGTTATAAAAAGAAAAAAGAAGATTAATAAATTATTAAATTTATGTAAATAACTTGTAGATATTTATATAAAAAATAACTAACAAAAAAGAAGTGATTTATAGTATTTATAAAAAACTTCTTTTTTTAGTATGTAAAATATAAAATTATTTGTGAAATTATATTTATATTAAAGATAAAATTAAAAATATGTAACATATATAATGTGCTTTGGCACATTAATATTTATAATAATAAAGGAATTGTTTTAGAAATTAATTAAATTTGGTTTATTAAAAATATAACATTTTTAATAAATTTAAAAAAATGTAAACGCATACCGTTAAATTAAAAATGCAACCGTATACTATTGACATTTTAGTAAATATTTTTTATAATTCCTGTCTTTAGAAGTTTTTATATAAAATATGGTGAGAAAAATACTGGGTCACAGTTTGTAACCCAGTATTTTTTGATATTGTTTTTCGCTTAATATGGCATTTTTTAGTGGCAATTGTGTCTTATCTGTAAGCATGTCGATAAACTCCGATTTTGTTGCCATGTTGATATATTTTTTTCCATAAACAGTAAAATAGCAGTTTCTCATAAATTTGAAGAGTTCCTGATAAGAATACTTATCTTCTAATTCATAGATCTGCAAAAGTCGAATCAATAATGTTGATAAGTAACATATTAAAAAATGCCCATAAATCGTTTCTTTGTTTTTTAAATAGACTGGTCTTGCATCAAGCTCCGATTTCATAATTCTAAAACTTTCTTCTATTCTCCACAGATTATGATAGACTGAGTAGATTTCTTCCTGGGATAAATGAATCTCAGATGTCACAAGAAGATTGTATCCGCATAACGCTTTATCTTTTTCTATTTTTTCTTTATTGATGGCTGCATTCGCTTTTGTACCATCTTTTCCTTTAAAATCAACATATTTTGAACATTCCCCATATTCTTCTCTTTTAGCTTTTGATAAACAAAGACTGTATGCTTTATGTTCCAGTTTTTCTATTTCCAGCAGCTGTTTTCGTGCAAGTTTTGGATTATATGTAGCAACACGCTTTTCTGTGATCGTAAATTGTATTTTTTTATTGGAATCATCAAGAAATGAATAAGAAAAATCATCAATACATTCCTTTGTTTTATAAAGAATATGTCCATTCTGATCTTTTATTTCTTTATAACCGTTATCAAGCAGCAGCCATATCTTTTCTGTTTCAGGCAACTGTTTACATGATTTTGAAAAAAGATAACCATCATGATGTTTTAAAGCTTCATAGATATTTCTTGCACAGTTAAGACCTTTATCAGCAACCTGAACAATCCTGCCATTGATTTCATTCTGCTTTTTTAATTCATCAATGACCTGTCTTATCTGAGGTTTTTCGCTTTCGTTACCAGGAAACAGCTTAAGACCAACAGGAATTTGCCTGGCATCAAGAAGCAGACCTAAGCCAAGAAGAGGTTCTTTTCTGTTTTCTTTAGAAGGACCTTTTTTGCGTATATCATCTTCTTTATCAATTTCAAAGTAAAAATTCGTACAGTCAAAATAACCGACAGACGGATGAAGACCGTATTTTTCATTCGTAAGCTTTGAAAAGATTTCCACGATCTTTTCGTAGTTATCGCCAAAATAACTTAATCCTTCAAGAAGCTGATCGTAAGAAAAGCAGCAGGGACTTTCAAGATAAGGGATCACCTCAAAATAGGTTTTATATTTGCTGCAGGGTTTTAATATACGTGCATAAATAAGAGCTGATAAAACATCAAAAAGCTTAAAATGATAAGAACGTGTCAAATCATAGATATTAAAGATAGGTTCCACATCCAGCTTCGACAGGATACTTTTTACTAAAAAGTGTCCAGCATATTTATAAGGAGCAGTATCACTGATTTCTAATGCGTCTTTTTGACGGGCTTCATAATTTAATGTCCTTACTTTATCTTCAAGATAAGCAATAGGGTCACTGATGCCCTGATCAATAAGAGCCTGTCCAGTACCAAAAGATTCATAGGTTGAATGAACAGTCTGTTTTCTTTCGCTGTCATAATAACTATTAACGATAGAAAGATAGAGTTTATCTTTTTTTCTGTTTTTCTTTAAAAAGTAAGCCATAAATAATCACCTCAAATACACTCACCATACTCACCATAAATATTATAACATAAAAGAAAATAAAAAAATGATAAAAAAAGAGAAAACACTGATAAAATCAATATTTTCTCTATATCACTACCTTATAAACTTCCAAACTTTCATGGTGAGAACTTCTAAAGACGGGTATAAAGTTAAAACCCACTAACTTTTTATTGGCAAAGTATTGACTTTTTAGTTAGATAAGTATAACATGTAGATAGTTAGATGATACTAACAAAAGTGAGGGAGTGATAATGATGCCGTTAACAATGCTAAATGTTGGAGAAGTAGGAACTATTAGAAAAATTGGTGGCAACGATGAAACTAAAAGATTTCTAAATAATCTTGGTTTTGTAATTGGAACAAAAATTACTGTTTTATCAGCAATTTCTGGTAACGTAATCGTAAATGTAAAAGATTCAAGAATTGCAATAAATCAAGATATGGCAAGACATATTATGATTTAAATACAATTATTACAAGGAGGGTGATAAAAAATGAATTTAAGTGAAGCAAAAGTGGGTACGACTGTGACTGTAGCTAAAATAGAAGGTGATGGAGCTTATAAGCGTCGTATTATGGATATGGGTATTACTAAAGGAACTGAATTGTATATTAGAAAAGTTGCTCCATTAGGAGATCCAGTAGAAATTACTGTTAGAGGTTATGAATTAACGGTAAGAAAAAATGATGCTACGTGTATATTGATTAAATAAGTTGGTTAAAAAAGGGGGAAAAAGTATGGAAATTAAAATTGCACTTGCTGGAAATCCTAACTGTGGGAAAACGACAATGTTTAATGCCTTAACAGGTGCTAATCAATATGTGGGTAACTGGCCAGGAGTTACTGTTGAAAAAAAAGAGGGTAAATTAAAAGGTAAAAAGAATAAAAATGTTACAATTACGGATTTACCGGGAATTTATTCACTTTCACCATATACTTTAGAGGAAGTTGTTAGTCGTGATTATTTATTGAATGATAATCCAGATGTAATAATTAATTTAGTGGATGCTACGAATATTGAAAGAAATCTATATTTAACGACACAATTAATTGAAACAGGGATTCCAGTAGTAATTGCTTTAAATATGGCTGATTTAGTAAAAAAACAAGATATTAAAATTAATGTTGAACGTCTTTCAATGCTATTGAATTGTCCAATTATTGAAACTTCGGCTTTAAAACAAACTGGATTAGAAGAATTGATTGATAAAGCAATTAATGTTGCTTTAAAAAGAGAAGTTGATTTACCTAAAGAAATCTTTTCTAAAAAGTTAGAAAAGGCGATTGATGAAGTAATGAAAGTTTTACCAAATTCAATTAGCGAAGATAAAAAAAGATGGTATGCCATTAAATTACTTGAAAACGATTCTAAAGTTAGTGAAAACTTAGTCATTACAAATGATACTAAAGAAGTAATTGAAAGAAATCGTAGCAAAATCGAAAAAGAAAATGACGATGATATGGAAAGTATCGTTACGGATGAACGTTATAAATTTATTCAAAAAATTATTGCTACTACGGTAAAGAAAGGTCAAAAAGATTTAACTTTATCTGATAAGATTGATAAAATTGTAACTAATCGTATTTTAGGTATTCCGATTTTTATTGCTGTAATGTTTGTTGTTTATTATGTTTCAGTGACAACGATTGGAACATTTGTTACAGATTGGACGAATGATGTATTTGTAGTTGCAATTCAAGATTTTGTAAGTGGAATTTTAGGTAATATTGGAGTTGGAGATGTTGTCTCTAGTCTTGTTGTTGAAGGAATTATTGGTGGTTTAGGAGCAGTTTTAGGTTTTGTTCCGCAAATGGCTATTTTATTCTTATTTTTATCAATATTAGAGGATTGTGGATACATGGTACGTATTGCTTTTGTTATGGATCGTATCTTTAGACACTTTGGATTATCTGGAAAAAGCTTTATTCCTTTATTGATTTCTTCAGGCTGTGGAATTCCTGGAATTATGGCTTCAAAAACAATTGAACAAGATAATGATCGTCGTTTAACTATTATGACTGCTACTTTTATTCCTTGTGGTGCTAAGTTACCAGTAATTGCTTTAATGGGCGGTGTTATGGCTAGTTATGCAACTGGTAGCTATGAAGCTGGTGGATTGATTGCTCCAATGATGTATTTTTTAGGAATTGTTGCTGTGTTAGTTGCTGCAATTATTTTAAAGAAAACAAAACCATTTTCTGGTAAACCAGCACCTTTTGTTATGGAATTACCACAATATCATCTTCCTTCATCAAAAACAGTTTTATTACATGTTTGGGAAAGATTAAAAGGATTTATTATTAAAGCTGGAACTATCTTGTTTTTAGCATGTGTTGTAATGTGGTTTTTAGGTGGATTTGGATTTGAAAATGGATCATTTAAAATGGTTGAAGATAGCTCAAATAGTCTACTTGCAGTTATTGGTGGATTGATTGCTCCAATCTTTGCTCCACTTGGATTTGGTCAATGGCAACCGGTTGCGGCTTCGCTTTCTGGTTTTACAGCAAAAGAAGCAATTGTTTCAACTATGGGGACATTAGCAAATGTAGCTGGTGATGTTGAAGACAGTGTCAATGTTGCTCAAGGTATTCAAGCGTGGTTTCCAACAAGTCTAGCAGCTTTTTCATTCTTGGTATTTAACTTATTAGATTCACCATGTTTAGCAGCAATTGCAACAATGGCACAACAGTTACAATCAAGAAAATGGTTCTGGTTTGCAATTTTATTCCAAAATGTTTTTGCTTATATTGTTAGTTTGTGTATTTATCAAATTGGAACATTCTTTATGGGGGGAACATTTACGATATTAACAGCAGTTGGATTTATTTTCTTACTAATAATATTATTCTTATTATTCAGACCTGATCCTTATAAAAATAAACAAGTTTATTCACGTCGTAGTGTACAAGAATATTAAAAAATAATTGAAAACTGGATCAAAAAGATCCAGTTTTTTTAAAAGAGGTGAAGTTGGATGGTTGTAGATATTATCATATTAACCCTTATATTAGGATATTGTTTTTATTTAATTTACAAACAAATAAAAAAAATTAAAAATGCTGATAAAAATAGTTGTTCAGGTTTATGTAGTGGATGCACTGGATGTAGTAGTTTTAACAATATTAAAGATGAATACTATAAAGATAAATTGTTAAAAAAGGAGTAGATTAAATTGGGTGATGCAACGAATTCAATGTTTTACATGTTTTTAATTATTATTGCTGTATATATAGTAGGAGTATTATTATATCAGGGATTTTTATATTTAAAGAAAATATTTAATAAATTAAAAAAACATTAATTTAAAGGAGAAGAATTAGCATGATTGATACAATTATTATTGTTATTATAATTGTTTTATTATGGTTTGCACTAAAAAAGTCAATAAAGCATTTTAAGGGGGAAGAGACTTGCTGTAATAGTAAAGGTGATACAATTAATAAAAAAGAATTAGTGAATCCCATTATTGGTAAAAAAGTTATTAAAATAGAAGGAATGCACTGTAATCACTGTAAACAAAAAGTTACATCAGCTTTAAATAACTTAGAGGGAGTAAGCACTGATGTTGATTTGAAAAATAATTGTGCAGTTATTAGTTACGATCGTGAAATAGATGAAGAAATAATTAAAAACACTTTAAAAAATGCAGGATATTCAGTTGTATCGATTAAAATGCTGTAATAAAATATTAGTATTGTTTTACTTTTAGTGATATAATAATTTAAATTATTATTGAGAGGTGATGATTATGGCAACGATAATTGTGAGTATAACAATTTTTATCATGTTTATAATTGCATGTTATGTTATTATAAAAGATACAAAACTTGGAAAAGTGGAATGTAATAGTTGTCATAAATGTCAAAAAAATAACATATGTCAGGATAATAAATTATTAAAAGATTACTATTATGATAAAAAATAGCACTTATATAAGTAGGTGCTATTTTTATTATTTATTAATATTCTTTATTTAAAGTAAAATATCAAGTATACTAATAACGTATTTTGCAAAGGAGATAAATGATGAAAAGAAAAAGTATTTTTTTAGATGTTGATGGAACTTTAGTTTCTGGACATGCAACAATGAATCCCAAAGTAGTAGAGGCGATTAATCGCGCTCGACAAAATGGTCATTATGTATTTATTTGCACAGGAAGAAATAAAACCGGAATCAAATATGAACTGGCTAAAGCAGATTTTGATGGGATTATTGCAAGTGCTGGTAGTTATATAGAAATTGATAATAAAGTTATTCATAGTGTTTATTTTAATAAATTATTAGTAGATAAGATATCTAAAGTATTTGATGAAAATAATATATATTATAATTATGAATGTACAGACGTAACTTATATGTCTAAAAAGATGGTAGAATTATTTATAGGGGGAGTTAATTTTGAATCTGGTAATATAGAACTTGAAAAAATGATGCAAGAAGAATTCAAGAAATTCAGTATTCAAGATTTATCGTTATATAATAATCAAGATATTCATAAAATATGTTTTATTGCTACTGATCAAAACGATGTTGAACGAGCAAAAAAACAATTAGGTGATGATGTTAATATGGTAATTCATGATATCTTTGATGCAACGACAATTAATGGTGAATTAATTTCCAAAGTTGATAATAAAGCTACAGCAATTAAACAGGTGATTGATTATTTAGGAATTGATAAAAAAGATACGATAGCTTTTGGTGATAGTATGAATGATTATGAAATGATCAATTTTGTTGAATGTGGAATAGCGATGGGTAATGCTTGTAAAGAACTTAAAGAGGTTGCTTCAAGAGTTTGTAGAAGTGTTGATGAAGATGGAATATATTATGAATTTATTGAATTAGGATTAATATAGAGAAGGTATAAAATGCTTAAATTATTTGGAATCGCGCTAATTTATTTAAGTGGTATTACTCTTGCAGGAATTTTGGCAGTTGGATTGTTTTTAGGATTACTATTAATAAAAAAGCAGATTAGTCATATGACAGAAGAAAAATGGGATATATATTTTAGAAAGCTTTCTAATCATGATTTTTTTATTCGAGGATTAATCATTTATATAATTGTTCTTTGTCTAATTGCATGGTTGAGTTTTTATATTTTTAGTGTGTTAGATTATCAATATGCAAAAATACTTTCTAAAGTGTTTATTTTAGTTGGTTTGGGATATGTTGTTTTTGAATACATCAAGCATAAAGATGAAATAATTAAAAAATTAAATCGATTACATGAATAATCGGTTATTAAGTTTATAAAATTCAAAGTTAATAAAGAAAATCACTGTAGAGATTAACTATGGTGATTTTTTGATTTAGTATTTAATTTT
>OLNH01001663.1_pt1 | contig 10459 bp, 7 predicted proteins | sample 1643101 | NCBI WGS metagenome assembly OLNH01 (sample SAMEA3136758, study PRJEB25190) | human gut metagenome | biome: human gut; feature: human-associated habitat; material: faeces | place: Austria | collected 2013
GCTCTCTGTTTGCCACCCAGTCACCAAGTCCTGCATAATCGTTGCTTCGTGCACCAAACCATCCGTCATCCAGCACAAATAATTCAACACCGCATTCCTTTGCCTTTGCAGCAATTTCCACCAGACGGTCCTCTGTAAAATCGAAATAAGTAGCTTCCCAGTTATTGTTCAGAATTGGTCTTGGACGATCTCTCCAATATCCTCTGGCAAGTCTCTTCTGATAAAGTTTATGGAAAGTCTGGCTCATTCCATTTAATCCCTGATCAGAAAATACAACAACTGCTTCCGGAGTCTGGAAACTTTCGCCACAGTCCAGTTTCCAGTCAAAATTCTGCGGATGGATTCCCACTGTGATGCGGGTCGTATCATGTGTATCCACTTCCGCCTGCATTCTGTGATTTCCACTGTAGATCAGACTGAATCCCATTACCTCACCGGCAGTTTCTGTAGCTGACGGGCGACGCAGTACAATAAAAGGGTTATGCTCATGAGAGGAATTTCCTCTGATGCTTCCCACTGACTGGATTCCCTGCTCTAATCTACGTTCCTTCACATGACGTTCTCTGGACCACGCGCCGGAAAACTGCATCCAGATATAATCTTTATCCGGCAGATCCAAACTAAGGCTCATTGCGCTCAAAAGGTGTACCGATGATACGCCCTCATTGGTAAATCTGGCACTTCTGGTAATGATCCCTCCCTGTGCAAAAACAGTATAGAGCAATTCCAGAACAATGCCTGTTACTTTATCTTTCATTTTTACACATAAGGTCTGGGCTTCTTCATCTTTCTCCGTGTAAGTAGCCGGAAGTCCCTGCAGCTTTGGTTTTCCATTCGTGATCGTATGACTTACATAAGTGAAATCTGAAATTCTGCTGCCATTTTCCTGCAGGATTTCTACTGCCGGCTGACGGTAATCGGAACTTCCATATACCGGATATTCCAGTTTCAGATGTTCCAGTGAAAATTTGCGGTTACTTTCATATACGCAGGCAGTCATTGGTCTCTGTTTCATCTCAAGAAGATAGGAAAAATCTTCTCTGTCGTGAATTTTTTTGCCAAAATAGAGATTTCCAAGATGTCCATTTGAAAGTACAGTCATAATATAGCTGATGTCATTGTTGTATAAATGGAATATTTTTGAACTTTCGTGATAAATAATGCTCATAATTCTTCCTCTTTCTATAATAATTGTAGAAACTAATGTAAATTCGCTTGTCCTGCTTATTATAAAAAAGTTTTTCTTTATGTGTTATGGCATTATGTTCGTCAAAACCCTCAAAATGTTATCGGTTTATAAGTTTTTCCAAATCTTCTTTTGTAATTTCCAGCTTTCTGCGATTCTCATTTCTGTAGTCTCTGCGAAACTGTGTGGGGGTCAGATCTGTTTCCTGCTTAAACGCCCGGGTAAACCGCTCCGCATTTTCATATCCGCATGACTTTCCTATTGATTCTACAGACAGGTCCGTAAGCACCAGCAATTCTCTTGCTCTTGTAACACGATATTTTTGCAGGAAATCCTTTGGAGAAATATGAAGTTCTTTCATGAAAATTGTATACAGATAGCTGCGGTTCACGTTTAAATGTTCTGCAAGTTCCTGTACACCGAAGCCACTGGCATATTCATTTTTTATAAATGCCATAGCTTCTGTAATATATCCGCTTTCTTTCCCGTATTCTTTTTGCTTTAATGTATCTGCATAAGAATCGATCACCACGTCTCTTGCCAGTACAGCAAAAAAATCATACAGTCTGCCCTGCAGATAATACAGATTTGCGGTAGTCATTTCCGTATGCTTCAGAATATCCAGCACGATCTTCTTTAATTCTTCTCCACTCTCCGAACGAAAAATTAACTGTTCACTGTTTAAACCGATATCCCGAATGTATTTTCCTGCATTTGTGCCGCCTACTCCGATCCAGAAATAACTCCATGGATCATCCTTATCTGCCTGATAAAATGTCTGTGTTCCCGGTTCGATCAGAAATCCCTGACCCGCTGTAAGATAATGTTTCTGCCCGGATGCCTGATACATTCCCTTTCCTTTCAGTACAAAGTGGATCAGATAATGAGGACGGGATGCCGGCCCATAGCAATGCAGCGGCCCGCATTGTGCGTAGCCGCTGTAGCTTAAATAGAATTCTTTAAATTTTGGTTCCTGTAATTGCAAAACGTATGAATCTTCCATAATTTGTTTCAGCTTTCCTGCTTCTGTTTTCTTTATTTCCAATCACATATTTTATTTACTCACAATACTAACTTTGACTGCAAATAAAGCAGTATTTGTGTTTCATAAACAACAGTATCTCCGAAATTATGCCATAACCCAAGAGATAACTCCGGAATCATCAATCCGCTGGCACCGCATCTGTGGTATTTCATTGTTTCATAACGTTTTTCGTCTGCCTGATACACAAATAAATCCTCCTTATGTATGATATCATTATTTACTGTCCATTTCATGCTCAGTAACTATAACTGTTCCCCGTAATCATACATCCCAGAGGATTTATTTTCAATAAAAGTTCTTTGTATTTTCTTTTATTACGGTGGATAATTATTGAAACTTTGATTCCCAGTTTTTTAACTGAAAACAGCTTTTCATTAATCACATTTTGTTAGATTCCTTTAAAACTAAAGGAAAATTCCATCTTTCCTTCTGCATTCAGCAGATATTCCGGATGGGTGTATGCTCCCCAGCTGTCGTCGCCGCCGATTCCCATCTGGCCTTTGGCTACACGGACCACAGTATAGTGGATCTGCGGGAGTTCGTATGGGTGCATGGCATTTTCCATCTCGTGCGGAGTATATGGAAGTGCAGAGAACATCATTGGTTCTTTGTCCATCTCAAAGAGGATTCCTCTGCCTTTACGGTCTGTGATGGACGCCCAGCGTACTTCTTCTTTTGCACCGCATTCCTGCGGAACCATGTATTTTGCCACGTTATCCTCAACAAGGTTCTGGTAAATGCCGAGTTTTGCACCTTTTTTGCGGTCTGCATAGGTTTCGGCTTCGCCCCGTCCGTACCACTGTACATGGTCATAGTCTGCGTTGAATTTGAAGATTACGCCAAATTCCGGCATATCACTGAGTTCTTTTACAGGGTCATAAGTTAACGTTGTTTTTACTTTTCCATCTCCGAATACTTCGTAGGTGAGCTGGCATTCACTGGCTGGTGTGGTTGGCATCAGATAGGTGAATGTTATTTTTACAGAAGTTTCTGTTTCTTCTGCCTGTGGTAAATTGGATGGACCATATGCACCTTTTCTGTATTCTTTGTGGCTTAAATACATACTGGCAATTTTCCACTGTGCGTAGCGCATCTGCATGAGATTTCCACAGTCATTGTCTGTAGGTGCACGCCAGAAGTTTGGTTTCGGGATAGTTTCGAGCATCTCTTTGCCTGCGTATTTGTAGGAAACAAGACCGCCATTGAGAACGGAAAACATCACCTCAAAATGCTCTCCGCGGACACCGATATTGTGTGTGCTTCGGATGATCTGTGGCTTCTGAGGAAGTTTTGCTGCAACAGTTTCTTCAACCTGATATACATACTGTCCAAATGCAATCTCATGACCTGCAGGTGCCCATACTTTTTCCTCTTTCAAATGAAAAGAAACGGTGACTGCATATTCCCCTGCTACTTCTGCTTTTCCAAATGGAAGTTTGTATTCTTTTTCACTTAACGGCTCTACTGCTGTTTCCAGAGTCTCTGTGCGGATTACTTTTCCGTTCTTTGCAAGTGTTACTTTACAATCGAAAGTATCTGTGTTCACAAAAAGGTTCTTGTTAATAACTTTTACAGTATCAGCAGTTACCTCTGCTGTGATATTCTGATAGTTAAATTTCACTTCCTGCATCTTCGGAGAAGCTTCGCGGTCACCGCCATATGCAATTCCATTACCACTGAAGTTATAGTCTGTCGGGCGTTCTCCAAAATCGCCGCCATATGCCTGGAATTCTTTTCCATAGCGGTCTTTTTTGTAAATAGACTGGTCAATATAATCCCAGATAAATCCGCCCTGATATTTCGGTTCCGTGTCTGTCAGATCTGTATATTTGTGCATGGCACCGCAGGAATTTCCCATCGCGTGAGTATATTCACAGCAGATAAACGGCTTGCTGTCATCTTTTGCAAGGAATTCCTTAATCGCTTCTACTGACGGATACATCTGGCTTTCCATATCGCTGGTATCATTATAGCTGCGATCATGGAAAAGTCCCTCATAATGTACCAGACGAGTCGGGTCGTTCTTACGGAAAAGCTGAGACATTTCATAAATGTCTTTGCCTCCAAAAGATTCGTTTCCACAGGACCAGATCAGGATTGCCGGATGATTCTTGTCTCTCTGATACATGGAGTTTGCACGGTCAAGCATCATATCAAGCCACTCTGGTTTGTTGTGCGGAACAATGTATGTATAATCCTTTGTGATCTCTGCCACATCCCAGGAACCATGAGATTCCAGATTTGTCTCATCGATCATATAAATGCCATATTCATCGCAGAGCTGATAGATCAGCGAAGCATCCGGATAATGACAGGTACGGATTGCATTGATGTTGTTCTGTTTCATCGTGCGGAGGTCTTTACGAAGTTCCTCTTCTGAAACATGTCTGCCGCTGACAGAGCTGAATTCATGACGGTTTACTCCCTTGAACACGATACGTTTTCCATTCAAAGTCATAATTCCGTTCTTCATCTCGAAACGGCGGAAACCTACTTTCTGCGGAATCACTTCCTGAAGAGTTCCTGCTTCGTCATAAAGTTCAATTGTAAAATCATAGAGCTGCGGATCCTCTGCACTCCATAATTTCGGATCATTAATTTTCCATGCAAAATTATGTTCTACCGTTTTACTGCATCTTGTTTTCTGCACATAAACTTCCTGAACATTCTCTGACGTATTTTCTGTTTCAGAGCCAGTTTCCATGAGTACTTTTCTTTCTTCCAGTACACATTCTCCATCTTTTTCAAGTCTGAAAACGATACTTCCCTTTCCCCATGTTTTCACTTTCACTTCCAGATCTGCCACATCCAGATTCTCTTCCGGAATGGCCCGGATCTGAAGGTCATAGGCATGAGTATCCGGTACTGTGTAGAGATATACGTCTCTGTAAATTCCGGAGAAACGGAAGAAGTCCTGATCTTCACACCAGCTGCTGGAAGTCCATTTGAATACCTGTGCTGCAAGCTTATTCTGACCTTCTTTTACATAATCAGTTAATTCGAACTCTGATGGTGTAAAAGAGTCTTCGCTGTAACCAATGAATGTTCCGTTCAGCCACAACGCAAGTCCGCTCTCTGCTCCCTGGAAAGAGATAAACAGTCGTTTTCCTTTCATCTGTTCCGACACTGTAAAATATTTCACATAACTTGCCACCGGATTAAAACGATCCGGAATCTCACCTGGGTTAATTTCCTCATGTCCTTCCCACGGATACTGGACATTTGCATACTGAGGTGCATCATATCCTTCCATCTGAATATGTGCCGGTACATGAATGTCATCCCAGTCATAACAACAGTAATCCTCTTTCTCAAATCCCTGGATTGTACTTCTGTAATTACGGGCATAATGGAATTTCCATAAACCATTCAGACTCTGTCGGAAAGAAGTATCTGCTCCTTCCTGCATAGCAGTCCGCATTTCTTTTACACCTCTATAATATACGTGATCTGAATGAGCTTCCATTCGGTTCTCGCAGAAATACTGCGGATCTTTTACCTTCGAATAATCAAATGCCTGCATATTGTTCCTCCTGTTTTATCTTATACTGTTCTTTTAGTGTAACACTGTATATACCTGTATAGTTTACGAATTCAGTCATATACTTTCTGTTTTCGCGCCTGCATGGCACAAATAAAAACAGTTTTTCTGTCATGGCAGATTATATCATTCCCTATTCTTTCTTACAATTGATTTTCTGTCATATATTATGATGTTACGTAAGGTTATTAAAAAAGGACAGGTGAATCTCACCTGTCCTTTCATCATCTGTATCTTATTCGCTCTTAGCTTCCTTCTCTTCCATCCTGGAGAATACCATCTCATAACCATCGTTTCCATAATTTAATGAACGATTCACACGACTGATCGTTGCAGTGGAAGCTCCGGTCTTCTCGGAAATGTCCAGATAGGTTCTCTTGTCCATCAGCATCTTGGCAACCTCAAAACGCTGTGATAAGGAAAGAAGTTCATTGATTGTGCATACATCCTCAAAGAAAGTATAGCATTCTTCTTTATCCTTCAGGCAAAGGATCGCTTCAAAAAGCTGATCCACAGCCTCTGTTCTGATCTTTTTACTCATTTTCCTGCTCCTTTAGAACTCTGTTCTTCAATTCTTCACTGGACGGACATATGTCTTTATAATGTCCGTATTTTGTTTCCAACAGTGATATTTTACCACGTTAAAACATAAGAAGCAAGCGTTTAACTGTAAAGAAATCAGAGATTTTCGGATTTTGCCAAAAGAACCTCTCCAAGAGTCGCAAATACCTTCTGTGAATCAATCGGTTTCGACAGATATCCATTCATTCCTGCCTGATATGCATTCTTTTTGTCTTCCTCAAAAGCATTGGCAGTCATTGCTACGATTGGGATCGCACTGCGTGTACCGGACAGAGCACGGATTCTTCTCGCAGCCTCATAGCCGTTCATATTCGGCATCTGAATATCCATCAGGATCAGATCATAGTAATCCTTAGGCATCTTCTGCAAAAGTTCCAGACATTTGACACCATCCTGTGCCCATTCCACTTTCATGCCTTCCTCTTCCAGCAAAGTAACGGTGATCTCTGCATTCAGTTCATTATCCTCTGCCAGCAGAACCCGTCGTCCTTTCAAATGATGCAGTTCAATGATGTTCTCCTGTTTCTCTTCTGTCCCCTGCTGTTCTTCTCCGGCAATAGCAAATGGCAGAAGGATCACGGTCTTTGTCCCTACTCCTGTCTTGCTGGTAACCTCAATGGTGCCACCCATCAGATCAACCAGAGCTTTCACGATTGGAAGTCCCAGACCAGTTCCGACTACCTTACTCTCTGTACTGGTATGCTCACGGGTAAATTCCTCAAAAATATGCGGCAGATATTCCTCACTCATACCGATACCTGTATCTTCTATTACAAATTTAAAATGAGCGACACCTTCATTTGCATAAGCCCTGTGATCCTCTGCAAGTTTCTCTGCTGCCCTCTCGGAAATCCCCTCTTCCGTAATCCTGACAGTAACCTTTCCACCCTCCGGCGTATACTTGATGGAATTACTGATCACATTCAGCAGGATTTCCCTGAGTTTCGTTCTGTCACAATGCACATACGTGTGCTCAATGTCTGTTTCACATACGTAATCCAGATTCTTCTCCTCGATGGACGGCTCAAAGACATCACTCAGGGCAGTCGTCAGTTCCTCAATATTTCCTACCTCTGTCCTCAGCGTCGCCTTTCCACTCTCAATCCTTGCCATCTCCAGAACATAATTGATCAGAGATAGCAAAAATGAACTGGAATGTTTGATCTTGCCTATATAATTCTCAGCCTTATCTCTGTCATCCAGATGTTTCTCCAACAGATCCGCAAATCCTATGATCGCATTCATCGGTGTACGGATATCGTGGCTCATGTTGAAAAGGAAACGTGTTTTCGCCTCATTTGCCATCTGTGCTTCCCTTACTGACTTCTCCAGTTCTTCTTCATGAAGCACATCTTTATACCGTCTCATACTGTACTGCCAGTAGCCGACAGACATCAGTATCGCCACTGCAAAAGCAATAATAACCGCAAATATACTCTGAGCAGCCGAAATCCAGCCATTTACCGGTACGATTTCGAAATACCAGGTATCATTTGGCACTGAGCACGCCACTTCCAGCGAACTTCCAAATCTCTGACTTTTGCTCTCATCGATCACGATTTTCTCACCTGTATACAGGTCTTTCTTCCAAATCTGATAAGCATATCCTGCGTCTTCCAGCTTATCCAGTTCTACCTGTTGGATAAAATTATCCCAGTTCATAACCAGAATGGAAAATCCCCAGAACTTCTTTTCTCCATCATCATCTGTCACATAAACCGGGTCAAAAAGCAGTGCCCCCGTTCCGCCCTGCATCAGCTCATACGGTCCGGCTATGGTATATTTACCGCTCTCCTTTGCCAGATTTGCTTCTTTCTTTCGGTCCGGATGCCGCAGCATATCCAGTCCCATGGCAGCTTCATTGCCTTCCTTCGGATAAATCTGACTTACAACACCATCCTTCGCCAGTTCCCTGGCCTCTATCACATCTTCATTCTCCTGCATCAGACCTGCAAGCATATCGAACTGCTCACTATCTATATCGTACCCTTTCTCAAGGACACGTTTCACCAGATCTGACTCTGCCAGATATTTGCTCAGCTGGGACTCTACACGGCTTACTGTTGCCTCTGCTGTATAAGTCGCTTTAAGCTTCTCACGCTTCACCTGGTTCTCATTGAGCAGCCAGGTAACTCCCATAACAATAACAAGCGTAATAAGAAATACGACTACTGTCCCGCGTTTTATGCTTTTCGGATTTGTTTTTTCTCTTTTACGCATCAAAAATCCTCACTAGAACTTACGGTTCACATATTTCCTGATCGCATCCACTGAACGGTTCAGTACCAGTTCCTCCGGAAAATCCAGCTTCGTAAGAAGCTCTCTCGCCATATCAAATTCCCCGATCAGCAAGTCAAAATGTGCATCACTGTCCATCACAACCGGAACCTGATATTTCATGCAGAGCTTCAGCATCACTGTATCATTCTCTACTGCATTCTCACGGGTACAGTCAGGATCCATGGAATGATTGTTCAGTTCCAGAACCTTGCCATGCTCCTTCGCTCCCTGAACCAACGCCTCATAATCAATCTCATATCTGCCGTCATCCGGATGGCCAATGATATTCACATATGGATTCTTCATCGCATTCAGATAGGCTTCCGTATTCTCCAGCTTAGACGCCGGCTTCATACACGGAGTATGCAGACTTGCAATTACCACATCCATAGTTGAAAGCGTATGCTGTCCCAAGTCCACTGTTCCCTGCGCATCCAGAATATTTACCTCCGATCCAAGCAGCAACTGAATCCCGTACATCTTTCTCGGCACAACCTTAAGATTATGAAAATAAAACTTATGACAGGTCCCCGGCATACTCGGCGCATGCTCCGTAATCCCAAGAAGTTCCAGTCCTTTATCTGAAGCAGCCTTCGCCATCTCTCTCAATGAGCAATATGCATGACCGCTGGCTATTGTATGTGTATGTAAATCTAATACTGAATTGTACTTCATAATTAAATTCTCCTCATATCGTAAAATCTTTCCCTCACATTATACTTCCATCCCCCAACATTTCCAAGTAAATTTACACAAATAAAAAAGAATTTACACTGTTCAATAAACAGCATATAAAAATATTCTCTTTCTCTTGCATTTGCAGGATACTTAGATATTCTTAGTCGGCAAAAATCTGCGTTATGAGTAAAATGACACACTGTCTGAGCCGTAGGCGAGTTTGTGTCATTTTACTCATGCTTTTAGCAGATTTTTGGCGGCTTAGAATATCTTAGTGTCCGAAACCGCATGAGAAAGAGAATATTTTTATATGCGTCCCTTAATTCAAAAAAACAGAGCCTGCACTTTTTCTGCAAGCCCTGTCAAAAATTTCCATTTCAAGGAGGAATACAAAATTTTTATTTTACGATAAAGGATTTTCTCTTACTTACAACATCGAAGATAACCGCTGCCAGAAGAACAAGACCTTTAACAACTTTCTGAATATTCTGGTCGATACCCATGATACTCATACCTAAGTTCAGGACACCCATTAAAAGAGCACCAATGATAACTCCAGGAACAGTACCGGTTCCACCATAAGCAGATGCACCACCAATGAAACAGGAGCCGATGGCATCCATCTCGAAGTTTGTACCAGCCTGTGGGTTAGCGGAATTCAGACGAGCCATAGTAACCATACCGGCGATAGCTGCCAGAAGCCCCATATTTAAGTAAGCCAGGAAATAAACTCTGTTTGTATTGATACCGGAAAGTTTAGTTGCTTTCTCATTACCACCAACTGCATAGAAATAACGTCCAGTAGTTGTCTTAGAAGCAATGTATGTATAGATTGCGATAATAACTGCTACCCAAACCAGAGAGTTCGGAATACCTTTGTACTGTGCAAGACGGAACATGAATGCAAGAATAACTGCACAGATCAGAACCATCTTAATTGCTGCACCGCCGAAAGCTTCTACACTGTAGCCTTTTTTCGCACGGTCTGCACGGTTTTTGAGTACAAGTAAAACATAAACTACACAAACGATGATACCAACTGCGAAACATGTAACATTAAATCCTTCTTTGCCGAAGAAATCAGGAATGTAGTTGTTAAACAGTGCCAGATAAGAATCAGGCATTGGAGCCAGTGTCTGTCCCTGAA
>OLNH01001664.1_pt1 | contig 10458 bp, 10 predicted proteins | sample 1643101 | NCBI WGS metagenome assembly OLNH01 (sample SAMEA3136758, study PRJEB25190) | human gut metagenome | biome: human gut; feature: human-associated habitat; material: faeces | place: Austria | collected 2013
ATGCAAATTTCAAGTATTTTATTCAATTTTGACAACTTTTTTTCAGAAAGTTTTTCATATTACCGTCAATTAATACAGAACAGTCGTCTATCTTTCAGAATTTCCGGTTTACATACTTTTTCACGGCATCCACAGAACGGTTCAGTACCAGCTCTTCCGGAAAATCCAGTTTGGTCAGAAGGTCTCTGGCAAGATCAAATTCCCCGATCAGAAGGTCAAAATGGGCATCACTGTCCATAACCACAGGTACCCGATATTTTTTGCAGTATTCCAGCATGATGGTATCATTCTCTACTGCATTCTCACGGTTACAGTCAGGGTCTATGGAGTGGTTGTTCAGCTCCAGGACTTTACCGTATTCTCTGGCGCCCTGTACAAGCGCCTCATAGTCAACCTCGTATCTTCCGTCATCCGGATGTCCGATGATATTGACACACGGATTCTTCATAGCATTAAGATAGGCCTCCGTATTCTCCTGTCTGCTGCCTGGTCTGATGCATGGAACATGAAGACTTGCAATGACCACGTCCAGCTTCTCCAGGGTTTTCTGCTCAAGATCTACCGTTCCCGCCGCATCCAGGATATTTACCTCCGAACCCAGAAGCAGCTGGATCCCGTACATTTCACGGGGTACTACCTTTATATTCTGGAAATAAAACTTATGACAGGTTCCGGGCATTTTCGGTGCATGCTCTGTGATTCCCAGGAGTTCAAGACCTTTATCGGAAGCAGCCCTGGCCATCTCGCGAAGTGTGCAGTATGCATGTCCGCTGGCTACGGTATGTGTGTGAAGATCCATAACTGACTGATATTTCATGATAAATTCTCCTCTGTATCTTATATTGTTTTTTTCTTATTATATTATACGTCCGAAATCTCCGATTTCTCAAGCCTTTTTCTATTATTACTGTTCACTCCGTTCTCAGCAACACGCTTCGCGATGCACAGAATTTATGCTGATCGCATAAATTCACGCGGTATGTCTCGGGTTTTCCGTGACCTTCGCTCACAAAAAACACCTCGCGGAATATTACCAATGAACAGTAACTTTCTATTACTCTTCCCTGTTCGCAAAACATTACGGTAAACAGCTATAAAAATGGCCTTCCTGTTTCCGCTAACATTTGTTGACATTTTTCACACTTTCTTTTACAATATAGTCGTGATTTACACTATTAAAGAATAAAAGTAAAAAGTAACCTGAAAGGACTCTGAAGTACTATGAAAACCATAGGTTTTATCGGCCTTGGACTGATCGGCGGCTCCATTGCCAGAACCATACGAAAATTTCACCCGGATTATCGCCTGCTTGCCTTTGACAAAGACAGAAGTGCTCTGGCAGAGGCAGTCAGTTTAAACGTGATCAACGGGATCTGTGATATTGACGATGAGCAGTTATATAACTGTGATTATCTTTTTCTCTGTGCACCTGTAGAATTCAATGTGGAATACATGGAAAAGATCAAAGATTCTCTTGGAAAGAACTGTATCCTCACAGATGTAGGCAGTGTAAAAAGTGTTATCCACGAAAAAGTAACCGAGCTCGGACTTGAAGGACGCTTCATCGGCGGTCATCCTATGGCAGGCTCCGAACGCAGCGGTTTTTCCAATTCCAGTGATCATCTTCTGGAAAATGCTTATTATATCATCACTCCGGGAGGAGAAGTTGCTTTGGAAAAGATTTCTGATTTCACAGAACTGATCTCCTCTCTTGGTGCGATCCCCCTTGTTATCACTGCAGAAGAACATGATTTCATCACGGCAGGAGTCAGCCACCTTCCTCATATCGTAGCCTCCGCTCTTGTAAATCTTGTAAATCTTCTGGATAACGACGCCCAGTATATGAAAATGATCGCAGCCGGCGGTTTCCGTGATATCACACGTATTGCCTCTTCTTCACCGGTTATGTGGGAACAGATCTGTCTGGAAAATCAGAAAAACATTTCCACGGTTCTGGATGAATTTATCCGTATGCTGATCCAGATCCGCTGTTCCATTGACAACAAAGAAGCTGACAACATCTTTGACATGTTTGCAAGCTCCAAGGATTACCGTGACTCCATTGACATTGTAGACAACAGCCTGATCCCCCGCTCCTATGTCCTTTATATCGATGTGGCAGATGAGGCCGGTGCCATTGCAACCATCGCAACCATCCTTGCAACAGAAAAGGTCAGCATCAAAAATATCGGTATTATCCACAATCGAGAATTTGAGGATGGCGTTCTGAAGATCGAATTTTATACAGACGCAGCTCTGGAGCAGGCTAAAGTGCTTCTTACAAAACGTAATTACAAGATCTGCGAACGCTGATATATAAACGGCAGCAGATATCCGATCTGCTGCCATGTATTTCAAAAATAACAATACAGGCAGGTACTAATATGGAAATCAAAAAAGCAAAAAAATTATCCGGCTCTCTTGCCATTCCCGGAGATAAATCCATTTCTCACAGAGCTGTCATGTTCGGCTCTCTTGCAGAAGGCACTACCAGAATCACAAATTTTCTGGAGGGTGCAGACTGTCTCTCCACTATTTCCTGTTTCCGGAAAATGGGTATTAACATTGAAAATACAGAAGGAGAGATCCTGGTCCACGGAAAAGGTCTCCATGGTCTCAGTGCTCCGTCAGAGACTCTTGACGTCGGCAACAGCGGTACCACCACCCGCCTCATCTCCGGGATCCTTGCAGGACAGGACTTTGTATCAGAGCTTACCGGCGATGCTTCCATCCAGAAACGCCCTATGAAACGGATCATGACTCCGCTTTCCCAAATGGGTGCCGATATCATAAGTCTCAACGGAAACGGATGTGCACCGCTTAAGATCTCCGGAAAAAAGCTCCATGCCATCCACTACAATTCTCCGGTAGCATCTGCCCAGGTAAAATCCTGCGTACTTCTTGCCGGAATGTACTCTGACGGCATTACCCGTGTAACAGAGCCGGTCCTTTCCAGAAATCACACGGAGATCATGCTGAATTACTTTGGCGCCAATGTAACCGCAGAGGGAACAACAGCATCCATCAAACCGGACCCATCTCTTTACGGACGTGAGATCCTGGTTCCGGGAGATATCTCTTCTGCAGCTTATTTTATCGCAGCAGGTCTTCTTGTTCCCAACAGTGAGATCCTTCTGAAAAATGTGGGGATCAACCCGACCCGTGACGGCATCCTCCGTGTATGCAGGGCCATGGGAGCAGATATCACTCTTCTCAATGAAACCACAGAGGGCGAACCTACTGCCGATCTTCTGATCCGCTCCTCTGCGCTTCACGGGACCACAATAGAAGGCGCGATCATTCCTACTCTGATTGATGAACTTCCGATGATCGCCGTTATGGCAGCTTTTGCAGAAGGAACCACTGTTATCCGGGATGCACAGGAGCTTCGTGTCAAAGAGTCCGACCGCATCCAGGTTATGACGGAAAATCTTCGGAAAATGGGCGCAGATATCCAGGAAACCGAAGATGGCATGATCATTCATGGTGGAAAAGCCCTTCATGGCGCAGAGATCGATTCTCATCTGGATCACCGTGTAGCCATGTCTTTTGCAGTAGCAGGACTGCTTTGTGAGAGAACACTTTCCATCAAAAATGGAGAATGTGTCAACATCTCCTATCCGGAATTCTATTCTGATCTTTATAGTCTGGCTGAATAATTATCTTATATCCAGACAGAGAGCATTTTCATGTATCACAACATCTGTTCCATCAGATGACAGTGCATAAAATGCTCTCTTTTTTTGTATTTCGTATATTTTTTATTTATTATGGATATCATAATTCCAAAATGAAACCATTTTTTTGATAAATTTTATCGTTTTTCCCACTTTCCAAATTCCTACTATTATGGTATTATTTTTTCGGAAAATAATTATTTCCAGAGAGGAGCAACGATTATGAAAATTTTGTTTTATGACACCAAGAGCTACGATAGGGAATTTTTTGAGAAGCTGCTTCCATCTTATCCAGGCATTGAAATTAAATTCATTGAAGCAAATATCCATGAAGAAACCGCAGCTCTTGCCCACGGCTACGATGCCATCTGTGCATTTGTAAATGCAGATCTTGGTGCGCCTGTTATCGAAGAACTTCACCGCCAGGGTGTAAAACTGATCCTGATGCGCTGTGCAGGATACAACAATGTTGATCTGGAGACTTCTGCAAAATGTGGAATTCAGGTAGCACGTGTTCCAGGTTATTCTCCGGAAGCAGTTGCCGAACACGCCATGGCACTTGCCCTTACCGCCAACCGCCACACCCATAAAGCATATATCAAATGCCGTGAAAACAACTTTGCACTGAACGGTCTCATGGGCGTAAACTTTTATCAGAAAACTGCCGGTATCATCGGTACCGGAAAAATCGGCCAGGCAATGGCAAAAATCTGCCGTGGCTTCGGTATGAAAGTAATCGCTTATGATCTTTTCCCAAATAAAGATCTTGACTTTCTGGAATATGTTTCACTGGACGAACTTCTTGCCACCAGCGATCTGATCAGTCTGCACTGCCCGATGACTCCGGAAACAGAGCATCTGATCAACTCCGAAACCATCGCCAAAATGAAAGATGGCGTGATCCTTGTAAATACTTCCAGAGGTGGACTGATCAAAACGGACGACCTGATCGCAGGTATCCGTGATCATAAATTCTTTGCCGTTGGTCTGGATGTTTATGAAGAAGAATCCGCCTATGTATATGAAGATATGTCAAGCAGCATTCTTCCTACTTCCACGATCCAGCGTCTTCTGTCCTTCCCGAATGTTACAATGACTTCCCATCAGGGATTTTTCACAGTAGAAGCACTGACAAATATTGCTGAAACAACCCTGGAAAATGCAAAAGCGTTTATGGATGGGGATGAAATGAAAAATCTGGTTCACTGATTTCCAGAACCTTTATAGAAAAAATGTCCCGGACCATTGCACTTAACGATGATCCGGGACATTTTTGTCAACTCTTAAATGTACACCTGTATTTCCTAATAAATTTCCTCAAAAGATTTTCCATCATCTTCTGTATAATATACACGCTTTCCATCCTGTGTATAGATTAATTTCTGTTTTCCCTCAGGATCCAGACTGCACTGCTGGTAAGTAACACCTTCTTCTACCGGAAGCATACTATCTGCATTCTCATAATTCTCGGGAGTTAAATTCGACGGCGCATGGCCATACTCATAAATATACTGGGCAACATCATTTTTGTCCGTATACGTTCCTTTTTCATCCATTTTGTTTTCTGCAGCGTGATCTGTACTTTCTGTGCTGTCTTTCTCTGAAGAATCCTGCGCCTGCTCCAGCTCCTCTTCATCCGTCGCAGTCATTTCATCATCACTGTCCTCATCCATGGCTTTTAATTCATCGTCTGTCAACGGCTCCATATCATTCTCAAAAGCAGCTTCATCATACGTCTGCTTCTCCTTACAGCCACCCAGCATCAGAATCGCAGCACCAGTCAGTGCCAAAAGAAATAATTTAAACTTTCTCATGAATCAATCTCCTTTCATGGCATATCGTTCTCTCAAAAGTGTAATTTCTCTTTTCCATCCCTCATCATCATTTGGCGTCTCCAGTATAAAAGGAACTCCCTTAAGTGCCGGATGACACACCACCTCTACAAGCGCATCCAGACCGATTTCTCCTTCGCCGATCTTTGCGTGACGGTCTTTATGACTTCCCAGTCCATTCATGCTGTCATTAAGATGAACCGCTTTCAGTCTGGTAAGTCCGATCACCTGGTCAAATTCTGTCAGTACTCCATCCAGATCATGTACAATGTCATAGCCTCCATCCCAGATGTGACAGGTATCCAGGCAGACCCCCAGTTTGTCTTTTCTCTCCACGCGGTCAATGATCTCTTTCAGTTCCTGAAACGTTGATCCCACTTCTGATCCCTTGCCGGACATAGTTTCCAGAAGAACTGTGGTACTTTGTTCTTCTGTAAGAACATCATTGAGAATTTCTGCAATTTTTGCAATTCCAGCTTCTATTCCCTGCCCTACATGGCTTCCGGGATGAAAATTATAATAATTCCCCTGTGTATACTCCATGCGTTTCAGATCATCTGCCATAATCTCTCTGGCAAAATCCCTCAGATTTTCTTTTGCCGCACAGGCATTCATTGTATATGGCGCATGAGCTACGATCTTACCGAAATGATGCTCTCTGGCAAGTTCCAGAAACTTTTCCACATCTGCCGGATCAATCTCTTTCGCCTTACCGCCTCTTGGATTTCTGGTAAAAAATGCGAACGTATTTCCTCCGTTTTTTACCATCTGACGTCCCATGGCTGCATAGCCTTTGGATGAACTTGTATGATTTCCGATATATAATACCATTTTTTTCTGATCTCCCTGTATTTTTTATTTACAGCAGCTTAAAGCCACAATTGTGTTGCCTTGTCCATTATAGCAAAAACTCTTTTTTCTGCAAAGTCCGGTATTCATTCTTTACATTACTTCCAATTCTTCCTATAATAAATGTATCTTTACATATGAAGGAGAAAAAGTATGGCAAATGATAATCGAAAGCCGCCGCACAGACATGATCCGGAACTGGCACGAAAAGAAGCACTCCAGGCCAGACAGACACATACACATCGTTCCGGTCAGAAAGAAAGCGGCCATCGCCAAACCACTTCGCGGGTAAACAAACGTCCGTCCACACACAGTTCTGCCACATCCCGCAGAAAAAACATCAAAAAAAATTCCAGATATCAGCAGGTACGACGTCAGAAAATGATGCTTGCGGGAGGAGGATTTCTGATCTTGCTTCTTGTAATTATCTTCTCTGCCCGCTCCTGTATTTCTTCCAGAAAAGCCGCCGAAGCTGCTGCCATCCAAAAAGCACAGGAAGCCGCCCAGGCGAAAAAATCCGAAGAAACCGCAAAAGCAGCTCAGAAAGATCCTGTTTCACTAACCATCAGTGTTGTAGGCGACTGCACCCTTGGTACAGACGAAACCTTTGATTATGACACAAGTCTGAACGCCTATTATGACAGTAACGGAAAAGATTACTTTTTCCAGAATGTAAAAAGTATTTTTTCAGCTGATGATCTGACCATCGCCAATTTTGAGGGAACACTTACGGATTCGGATACCCGTGAAGATAAAACATTTGCATTTAAAGCACCTGCCGAATATGCACAGATCCTAACCAGTGGTTCCATAGAAGCCGTAAATACTGCCAACAATCACAGTCATGATTACGGAGAGCAGAGTTACACGGACACACTGACTGCTCTGGATAACGCAGGGATCATCCATTTTGGCTATGATGATACTGCAGTTATGGACATCAAGGGCGTTAAAGTCGGACTTGTGGGAATTTATGAACTGAAAGACCATCTTGGCCGTGAACAACAGCTGAAAGATAATATTGCCAAAGTCAAAGCAGACGGCGCAGAGCTTGTTATTGTAATCTTCCACTGGGGCAATGAGAGCGAAACTGTTCCGGATACCAATCAGATGACTCTCGGACGTCTGGCCATTGATGAAGGTGCGGACCTGGTATGCGGGCATCATCCACATGTACTTCAGGGAATTGAAACTTACAAGGGCAAAAATATCGTTTACAGTCTTGGAAATTTCTGCTTTGGCGGAAACAGCTCGCCAAGCGATATGGATACCATGATTTTTCAGCAGACCTTTACCATCACCTCCGACGGTGTACAGGCAGATAATGTAACAAATATCATTCCCTGCTCCATTTCTTCTGCAGACGGTTATAACAACTATCAGCCAACCCCTGCTACCGGCGATGAAGCCACCAGAATCAAATCCAAGATTGATGAACGCAGCGCAGCGATTCCAACAGCAGATTCTACAGCCAAATCCTCTGGCGATACAGGCAGTTCTGATACTGTTTCTGCAGATGACGCATCCGGAAGCACTGATACTTCCGATGAATCTGAATCGGATACAGACTCTGATTTTTCAGATGAATCGGATGGTTCGGATTACGATACTTCAGAAGATTATGATACCTCGGACGAAGAAGATTACAGTTCCGATGAAGAGGCAGATTTTTCAGATAACAGCGATGAATAGATAAAATAAAATCCTGACAGATATTGCATGATCCATGCAAAAATCTGTCAGGATTTTTATATGAAAGATAATTGTAATTTTGTTACTCGATCATCATGGCATCACCAAAACTGAAGAAACGGTATCTCTCCTTCACCGCCTCCTCATAGGCAGCCATAATATGCTCTTTTCCTGCAAGGGCAGAAACCAGCATCAGCAGCGTGGACTCCGGAAGATGGAAATTGGTGATCAGTCCATCGATTGCTTTGAATTTATAGCCTGGATAGATAAAGATCTCTGTCCATCCGCTTCCGGCTTTTACGATTCCGTCTTCTCCTGTTGCAGACTCCAGGGTACGGCAGCTGGTAGTTCCCACGGAAATCACTCTTCCACCGTTTTTCTTTGTATCATTGATCAGTTTTGCCTGATCTTCTTCCACAATGTAAAATTCCGAATGCATATGATGTTTCTCCACATCATCCACTTTTACCGGTCGGAACGTTCCAAGGCCTACATGTAAAGTTACATGGGCAATATTCACACCCATTTCTTTTACCTTCTCAAGAAGTTCCGGTGTGAAATGCAGTCCTGCAGTCGGTGCTGCAGCAGATCCTTCATTTTTGGCATACACGGTCTGATAACGGTTTTTGTCTTTCAGCTTGTGGGTAATATATGGCGGCAGCGGCATTTCTCCCAGCTGATCCAGAATTTCCTCAAAAATTCCCTCATAATGGAACTGGATCAGGCGGTTTCCCTCATCTACAATATCGATGATCTCACCTTTTAAAATGCCATCGCCAAAAGTTATTTTGGCACCCGGACGTGCCTTTTTGCCGGGCTTTACAAGACACTCCCAGATATCATTCTCACGGCGTTTCAGAAGCAGGATCTCGATCAGTGCTCCTGTCTCCTCCTTATGTCCGTAAAGACGTGCCGGAATAACTTTGGTGTCATTGATCACAAGGCAGTCTCCCTTATGCAGGTAATCCAGTATATCGGTAAAATGACGATGCTCGATACTTCCGTCTTTCAGGGACAGATGCATCAGTCTGGAAGAACTTCTGTCCTCCAGCGGGTCCTGAGCAATCAGTTCCTGCGGCAGGTCATAATAAAAATCTGATGTTTTCATAATTATTTTTCCACTTCCTCTTTCCACTGTTTGCGAAGCCTGCGGACCTCGTTCCACTCTTTGTTTGTAAGATCGGCCTTTGGCAGCAGATCCGGTCTCCATTTGGCAGTACGGATAATAGACTGCTCTCTTCTCCATTTATCCACATTTGCATGATGTCCGGAAAGCAGCACCTCCGGAACTTTTTTTCCATGCCATTCTTCCGGTCGGCTGTACTGGGGATATTCCAGAAGATTTCCGGAAAAAGATTCCGTCTCTCCGGATTCCTGATTATTCAGAACTCCTGGTACCATTCTGGAAATGGAATCCATCATAACCATAGCCGGAAGTTCCCCACCAGTAAGTACATAATCACCGATAGAAACATAATCCGTCACAATTTCTTCCAGAACACGCTCATCAATTCCCTCATAATGACCGCAGAGAAAAACCAGGTCTTCTTCCAGTGCGAACTCTTTCGCCATATTCTGGTTGAAAGTTTTTCCCTGAGGAGTAAGAAAGATCACACGTGGTTTTCTTCCGATGCGCTCTACAATGGATTCATAGGACAGATATACCGGTTCTGCCTGCATCAGCATTCCGGCACCGCCGCCATATGGATAATCATCTACCTTCTGGTGCTTGTTGAAGGCAAAATCCCGGATATTGATCGCTTCCAGTGATAACAGTCCCTTTGTAATCGCACGGCCTGTAATACTTGTGTTCATTCCGTTCTCGATCATTTCCGGAAACAGTGTAAGTACATGATAATTCATTTAAACAAGCCCTTTCATCAAATGCACAGTCATGGTATTTTTTTCCACGTCTACATCAAGAACACAGTCATGGATCGCCGGAAGCAGAACTTCCTCTCCATCCACACGATCTACGATATAAACATCATTGGCACCGGTCTCCATAACATCGCGGAGTACTCCGAATTTCTCCCCATTCTCCAGAAGTACATCCATTCCGATCAGATCTGCCACATAATATTCATCCTCGCCAAGCTCCTGTGCTTCCTCACGCGGAATCCAGAGATCACGGCCTTTATACATTTCAATATCATTGATATTATCAACGCCTTCAAACTTCAGGATCGCAAGATTCTTAAAGAATTTTACATTCTGAATATTCAGTCTGCGAAGTTCTTTTCCTGTATCCAGAAGCACATATTCAATATCAAGAAAACGCTCTGCATCATCCGTTGTTGGAAAAACCTTTACTTCACCACGGACACCATGCGTTGTTGTGATAACTCCTACTTTTAATAAATCTTCCATTTTTGCTCCCTTTCAGAGTAAAAACAGGAGCCATGGAA
>OLNH01001665.1_pt1 | contig 10448 bp, 9 predicted proteins | sample 1643101 | NCBI WGS metagenome assembly OLNH01 (sample SAMEA3136758, study PRJEB25190) | human gut metagenome | biome: human gut; feature: human-associated habitat; material: faeces | place: Austria | collected 2013
GTTGTCGTAGCCCGCTACGACGCCCTCATCCGAACAAAATCTCCCACAAATTGTGCCGCACATCTTGCAGAAAGCCTTTTTCAAACACGCTCTAAGAAATCCAGGCACAAAAATATCCGGGATACCAACTTGTCGACATATTAAAAATATGAAAGGAAAGGAATAAAAAATGGAATTAGTAAATGGACGTCCTGCCGATGAAACCGGACGGTTAGAAAAAGAAATCCGCGTTTATGATCTGCTGGATTCTCTTGGAATTTCTTATCAGAGAGCAGACCATGAACCGGCAATGACAATTGAAGCCTGCCAGGATATTGATAAATTAATGGGAACACATATGTGCAAAAACCTGTTTCTCTGCAACAGACAGGAAACGGATTTCTATCTCCTGCTGATGCCTGGTGATAAAAAATTCAAGACAAAGGAACTCTCTTCTCAGATCAATACTGCACGTCTCTCTTTCGCAAATGAAACACATATGGAAGAATTACTGGATATCACACCGGGTTCTGTAAGCGTTATGGGACTGATGAATGACAAAGAAAACAAAGTGCAGCTTCTGATCGATGAAGACCTGTTGGCACATCCTTATCTTGGATGTCACCCATGTATCAACACCTCCAGCCTCTGCATAAAGACAGAAGATATATTAAAAATCTTCCTCCCGGCTGTACACCATGAGCCACGATATGTAAAGTTACTGGGAGAATGAGAAATAACCTATAAACAATAATGCAGGGTACTGCCAGAGCATCCATTCAAGCGGGTATTCGCAATCCGCTTCACTATTTGCTCATAACCAGGCAGCATCCTGCATTATTTCTACTTTATCTGTTCCTACTATATAAATATGTTGATATTAAGATCAAAAGTCAGCTCTTACTCAAGTACTCTATACACAGCCGTTCCAAATGCCGGAAGTGTACAGTTTCCTGATGCTTCTGATTTATCATAAAGTGCCAGCATCGGTTTCTGAAGTGTATATTCAATCTTTTCAACCTCATAGTTTAATACAAAGAGATACTTCTGTCCATCTTTCTCACGCATGATCACTTCTGCAGTTTCCGGAGCTTCAATGTATTCTTTAAATGGCTCTTTAATCTTCAGATAGTCAAACAGAGCTTCTGTATTTTCTCTGTTAAAGGTTGCTCCCAGATGAAGAACCTGTCCTTTTCCAACTGCATGGCAGGTAAGTGCCGGAGTTCCTTCATAATAATTGTTTCCATAAACAGCAAGTGTTTTGGTACCTTCCAGTGGTGTGATAATATCGTTAAACACAGGCATCGGAATCTTCTTATCGCCAAACTCTGCAAATACAGGAGCCTCTGCAGGGCTGGTAAATGTAAAGTCACGTACATCTGTACCTGTCAGTTCTGCCAGTAAGCCCGGCTGTGGAAGCATCACGCATTTGCCGTTCATATCTTTGTATCCGGAGCGGCATCCGATCACCAGAGTTCCACCCTGTTCTACATACTCTTTCAGGAGTTTGACACGTTCTTCACTGATCAGTACCGGATGTGCATAGATCAGTACCGGATATTTGGTCAGGTCTGCAAATTCACTGTCTTCCTGCAGATACACTACATCATATGGTGTATGTGTCAGCTGAGCAGCTTTAAAGATTCCCTGGTCACTTGCAGCTGCCACTCTGTTGTGCCATGCATCTACAGAAGTATCCCATTCATTATCATAATCTTTAACCACTGCAAATGCTGCTTTATATTCGGAATTGCATACTCCGTCAATTGCTTTTAATTTCTTATAGAAATCCTGAACTTCTCTGTATTTACGATTCTCGCGATTATCATAATCCAGAATGCCATGCCAGTAGATTTCTGTACCGAATGTACAGGTTCTCCAACGGAAGAAGGAAATATAATCTGCACCATGAGCAACACTCTGCATTGCCCAGAGAGTTAACTGCCCCGGACGTGGTGACGGCGCTTCCATTCTGGTCGTCCATCCATTACCGCCGGACTGCTGTTCCATAATTCCGAAATGCGGGCAGATGGAACGTACTTCTGTCAGATTCTGGGACCACTTACGGTCATTCAGATCCTCACTGTGTAACGGGTCACGATCCAGTCCGTATGCAAAATCCGGATAAGAATCATAGCAGTAAACATCCAGAGATTCTTTCTCCATCTTGTGATTATCAAGATTCCAGAATTTACCGTTTGTTGTAATATAATCTCCCGGTTTCATATATTTTCTGATGATTTCTGCCTGCATCTTGCAGAAATGACGGGCACTTGCAGAAATGAATCTGATGTAATCCAGATGCTGATGTGGATTGATCGCCTGATTCACAACCGGACGCAGAACATAGATCTGATCCCACTCTGTATAAGTCTGATTCCAGAACATGGTTCCCCACGCTTCGTTTAATTTCTCCAGAGTTCCGTACTGATTTCTCAGATATTCACGGAATGCTACAGAATCTGCCTCTGAATAGAATTCATTGACTTCACAGTTAATCTCATTATCGATCTGCCATCCTACGATTGCCGGATGTTTCGCATAATGAGCAGCTTCTCTCTCTACAATTCTGGCACAGAGTCTCTGATAAACCGGTGAATTATAATTATAATGACGTCTTCCGCCATGTCTGAGAAGCACACCGTCTTTTGATGCATTTAATACTTCCGGATATTTCTCTGTCAGCCATGCCGGAGGAGTTGCTGTCGGTGTTCCGAAGATTACTTTCATTTCTTTTTCGCTACAAAGATCCAGAAATTCATCAAAGTAATCATAAGTAAACACGCCTTCTTCCGGCTCCACTTTACTCCATGCAAACTCTGCAATACGAATTACGGAAATACCAGCTTTCTTCATCTTGTCAAGATCATCCGCCCAGAGTTTCTTATCCCAGTGCTCCGGATAATAGCAGGTGCCCATTGTCAATTCATTCCATTTGTAGTTTTGTTTTGCATTCATTATTTTTTGTCCTCCACCCAATGTTAAAGTTTACCAAACTTGTTATTCTCAGGAACCTTCATAACAGGTGTCCTGAATGATACTTCTGTTCCTTTTCCCAATGCACTTGTGATATGAAACTCACAGGCCGGGCCATATAACAAATTTAACCTTCTATATACATTGCTCAGTCCAATACTGCTCTTTTTACTCTTATCACTGTAATTCAGAATGACTTGCTGCAACTGTTCCTCATCCATTCCTTTTCCATTATCTTTCAGAGTAAACTGCAGATATTTTTCTTCGCACAATTTAATATCAATCCACAGAATTCCCTTTTCTATCTGTTCTTCCAGTCCGTGTACAATACTGTTCTCTATGACAGGCTGGATAATAAAACTTGGAATATAGAAATCCAGTACTTCTTCAGGAATATCATGCCTGATCTCTATTTTGTCCCCAAATCTGTATTTCTGGATAAACAGGTAGTTGTCTACAACGTCTATCTCCTGCTTAACTGTGTAATAATCCTCACGCTTAATACTTGCGCGTAAGAATTTTAACAGAGCAACTGCTGCATCTACATTCTTGCAGTTCTTGGTAACTGCATAGGAAGTATCTACAGAACCAACTGCAACACCTGCATACAGACTTCATGTCACGGGTTCTCTTCAATCTTCGATTCCCAAATGTCTCACAGAATATTACTTGTAAACAGTAACAATCAAATAGCTTCTATAATTATGCTTCTTCTACAATCTTGACATTCCATGGTGAAACTATAATTGTTTCGCCGTCCTGTACCGCATCTCCTGAGAACAGTTCTGTTCCGTCTGCGCCATGATATACCACTTTCTGCTCTTCTGCGGAGTAGTTCAGAATATATCTGACACATTTACCCAGATCATTGGTTCCTTTTCTTACGATCACCGGCCAGTTGTATTCCGGGATTTCTGCTTCTGCGCTGTTAAGTGCTTCTGTGATCACTGCCTTTAAGGTGTTGTCATCTGTCATGCAGCCAATGTAGATGGCAGTTCCCTTTCCATAATGGTTCTTAGTGATTGCTGCGTATTCTTTCCAATTATAATGGTCATAGGATGCAAGTACTTCTGCTTCCTGCGGCATTAATAATTCCATGAATATTTTGGCTTCGGCTTTTTCAGACGCTGCCTTTTCGCTTTCAGCCATTTTACCTGCCGTTTTTATATCTGCTTCTTTTCTATATCCCTCTTCTACAATTTCTTCTCTGACATTGATAATCTTTCCGGACAGGCCTACATTCTTCGGGAAAGTAAACTGCTGATAGTTAATACCGAAACAGTTGCTCAGAATATGTGGCTGCATTTCATGGCTTACTTTAATATTTTCATTAGCAAATGCAGTCTTGAATGTTGCTACCAATGTACCACCGTTTGCTGTATACTGTTTCAGTTTTTCCAGAAGTTCATCCGGTGCTGCGTAGAGTGCCGGAACAAAGATTGCTTTGTACTCATCAAAATTGTCGGATTCCGGCCATACGAAGTCGCATTCGATGTTCATCTTAAACAGTGTATCATAAAGCCAACGAACTACATCGTTGTATCCAATTCCATTATTTCCGGCTGCGGTTGCTTCGATTCCGAACCATTTCAGCGCTGTTAATGCCTCATTACTCACAAGGATTGCTACATTATTTTTCTTTTTCAGATTTACCAGATGACTTCCAAGTTTAGCAAATTCATTTCCAACAATGCAGGCTTCACGGTACGGCGCATTCTCCTGCATATCATGGCTGAGAAGTCCTTTCCAGTATGTTTCGAAAGAATTATGGATGGAATGCCAATGCCAGTACATTACACTGTTTGCACCGTTTGACAGATGACTGTATGCCTGAAGTCTGAGCTGTCCTTTATACGGAATCCATCCCGGATATCCCTGTGCTTCTGTTTCCAGAACCAGATAGTTATCTCTCTTTAAAGAACGAGTCATATCGCCACCAAATGCGATTTCCGCACCGGTCAGGTCATCCTGTGTCGGATGGTAAATATCCACACCTGCTACAGTCAGAGCTTTTGCTGCATGATAATGGTTTACATCCGGCTGCACGCCAAAGGAATATCCACGCCATTCAAAGTCAAAATTATGTGTGATAAACTGATCTTCTCTGCGATATTCATTTACGATATCTGCCTGCCAGCTCAGGAATTCATCTACCAGTGTCCTCTGGAACTTCTCAAATTCTGCACCAAGGCTTCCATTGATAGTTCCTCTTACATCCGGGAAATCTTCCCATGCATTGATGCGGTTACTCCAATAATCCAGACCAAACTCATGATTCATTGCATCCAGATTGTTGTTGAATTTCTTTCTGAGATATTTTACAAACTTCTCCTGAACATTTTTTCCGGCAGTTCCATAATATTTGGTTTCATTATCTACCTGGAAACCAATAACACATTTTCTGTGTGCGGTACACTCCATTAATTTACGTATCACACGTTCTGCATAGAAACGATAAACCGGATGAGTAATATCCATGATCTGACGTGCTCCATAGATTCCTCTGCCCTTGACAGTCTCTGCCAGTACATCCGGATGGGATTTCACCATCCATGTCGGAATCGCATAAGTAGGAGTTCCGATGATTACATTGATCCCTGCTTCCTCCATTGCATCCATTACACGTTCTACATGAGAGAAATCAAATACACCTTCCTGTGGTTCGCAGGTGCTCCATGTGGATTCTGCGATTCTTACTGTATTGATCCCTGCTTTTTTCATCATTGCCACGTCCTGCTGCAGACGGTCATATGGCATATATTCATCGTAATATGCTGCTCCGTAGAGAAGTTTCTTCATATATCATATCCTCCTGTTTTATCTCTGAATGATTTCTCTGTTATTCCCATAATCAAGCTGATATTCGCAATCCGCTTTGCTATTTGATTCGGTTAAATACCAGGTTTAAAAAGTATTTTATTCCTGACTCGATACCATATTAATAAAAATCCACTGATTATTCTATCATTTATTTCAGGTAAATATCATTTATCTTGGTTTTTTTGCTTCTTCTTTCATATTTTTATGTCTATGACAATTACATACAAAATACCCGCTGCAACAGATTTATTCTCTGTCTGCAACGGGTATCTTATAGTTCTTATTTATTATTGTTCTTATCCATTATCCTTTTTATAACCATCTGAAGATCATAAATACTGTGATCACCGCTCCTATAACTGCTGTGATCATATAAATCTTTCTGGATTCCGGGTCGTTTTTTTCTTTTCCCATTTCCCATATTTTTTTCTGTATTTTGCAGGTGTCATTCCTGTCTGCTGGCGGAAGATATTTCCAAAATAACTCTGGGAGCAGAAAGACAGGTAACTGGCGATTTCTTTTACTTCATAGTCTGAATATCGCAACATATTTTCAGCAAGGCGTATTTTCTCTTTGCGGATATACTGCTGAATGGTCATTCCTTCAACCCTGTGAAAAAGATCTGACAGATAGCTGCTGTTTACCCCTATTTTCTGCCCGATCTCACCTATAATGATCTCACTGTGAAGATTCTGATAGATATAATTCTTCGTCCACTCGATCAGCTCATTTTTCTGTTGATTCTTATGAATTTCCGCCACACGCTCCGCAAATTCATATTCTGCCTGGCGCATCATGGAGTCAATTTTGACGGCATTATTCATATCTTCAATTTTCATGATATAACCGTCTACCATGGAAAAAGCCTCTTCCGGTATCATCCCTCCGCTGATGGCTGCGCGGGATGCAAGTGCAATGACACAGATGGCGATATTTTTCGCCTGCCTGATCTGATTTTTCGCAAGCTGTCCAACTTCCCCACGGTACGTTTCGGACAGACTGCGATTGAGCATTTCAACATCTCCATGGCAGATACTATCCCGTTCACGCAGTTCCTGATCATAGGGATTATGCGGAAGTTCCTGCTCCTGACGCTCAAAAATCGTGCTGGAAACCCGCTCTTTTACTTCTCTGAGATCTGTCTCCTGAATTCCATTTTTCTGCCACAGATCATTGAGTGACAATTCTTTTCCGGTCATCATATGATAAAGCATCAGAACGCCGGTGCCGAATACTTTAAGTTCACAGAAGGACAGGCAAAATCCTGTAGCATCTTTGATGTGATGCTGTCTTACCAGATAAAGTTCGGAATCTCTTACATGTTTCTCTGTGCAGACAGGTCCTATTACAATTTTTCTGGTATGTTTCTTGTCCTCATCCCCGTTTTTATCAGTTGTTTCTAACGAAATAACGGCATAAAGAATCGTATCATTTTCGCTCCAAAGCTCCGGATACTCTTTTATCTCACACTTATGAATAAACGCTAGAAACTCCCCATCTGTAAATAACGGATTGCACTGCGCAGCCATATCTCCATAGCAGAACTCTATTCTGCCAGATTCACTGATACATGTGATATTGCTGTGCAGAATACGCACCATCTGTTCACAAATATAGTTTAAATTCATACACTTTTCCCTCAAATATTCTGCTCCAGATATTTCTGCAGGGAAGATACATACATATTTCCCATCTTGCTGAGAATAGAGTTTTTTCTTGTAATATAGCCAATCTCCATATCGCTGTTCTGGTTTTGCTCGTCTCCCTCAAATGGAATTGCAAGATAATCACTGCCGTTTAGTTCTTCGCAGATAATTCCTGAACACAGGGTATAACCGTTTAGTCCTACCATCAGATTCAGCATAGTTGCACGGTCTGAAGCTTTGACGGTTCTGGAATATTCATTCGTAGACAGAATCTCTTCTGCCAGATAAAAGCTGCTCTTGTCACCCTGCTCAAATGACAGACATGGGTATTTTTCCAATTGGTCATAACTGATAGACTTTTCCTTTGCCAGTGGATGATTCTTCCATAAATATACATATGCCTGACAGTCTATAAGATGATGGAATTCCAGATTCGCGGAATGCAGAAGCTTCAGTATCGCCTTGCGGTTGAAATCACTGAGGTAAAGTACGCCAACTTCGCTCTTCATAGTACTGACATCGCTGATCACGTCTGCAGTTTTTGTCTCTCTGATGGCAAACTCATATTCTGACATGTCAAATTCCTGCGCCATATCCACGAATGCCTTTACAGCAAAGGAATAATGCTGAGTGGAAACACCGAATTTTTTCTTATATGAACCACCCTCGCTATATTTCTCAAGAACACTTTCATACTGACCATAGATCTGACGGGCATACATCAGGAATTCGGTTCCGTCATTAGTCAGAGTTACACCGCGGCCGCTACGGTTGAATATTGTAATGCCAAGTTCCTTTTCCAGCTCCTTCACTGCATTTGTCAAGGATGGCTGAGAAATATATAATGCCTCTGCTGCTTTATTCAATGAACCTGTCTCTGATATTGTAATGATGTAATTCATTTGTGTTAGTGTCATAATTTCAATTTCTCCTTTTGACCGCAAATCTTAAAATATCGTTTGATTTAATCAATTTTCCAGCATCAATTACAACTATCTCTCTGATTCACACTCAAAGCTATCTCTCTGGAAAATCTGCTTTTTTCACAAAATAGTTCTCTTTGATGTAAATACTATTTTCCAGCTTCCGGATGATACATCTGATGTTCTTTCTCCAGTTCTTTATAAAGCTGGATGCAGCTCCAGTTCTGGTTATGCTCTGTCAGAACTGCTTTGTAATCCACAGGTGTTCCTGCTTTCCTTAATGTAAAGAGTACCTGGTCAAATAAATTACCTGTGATCCCAGCAATGACCAGCATTTCTTTTTCCATCTGCTCCTGTGGGATCAGCGCAATTGGAATTTCGGCTCTTGAAATCTCCTTTACTCCCGCCAGATAGCCAACTGGCTGACAGTAGTCCTGCTGCTCTACTGTTTTTAAACGAATCTTGAATGGCAGTAACGCCATCTTTAATTTGCGGAGTTTCTGCTGGTCTTTGAAATTTATTAATAAAATGGTTGGTTTCATCTGAATTTTCCTTTCTGTCTGCTGGTTTTTGATACTTTTTTAACTCTTATATAAAAGTCCCCACCCCTGCTTATTGCTCTTCGCAATTGAAACAGAGAACTTACCTGATTCAATTAAATGCAATTTATCCTCTTATCGTCCATAATATCACAGAAAATCCGCCAGATTCAATACCTGTCATTGTAATTCACACGTTATTGTGGTAAAGTAGTCTCATGCTATTTTTTCCTGAATCTGGAATATTTATCAGGAAAATGAAGGAGGGAACAAATGAAAACTTTCTATTCGTGGTATAAGAAGCATATTACCACCGCTATCTTTATCGGTCTGATCCTTGGTATCTTTACCGGACTGTTTCTGGCAGGTAGATTCGAGCCGGTTCTTACTGTTACAAGTCTGATCGGAAGCATTTACATGAATGCCCTGAACATGATGATCTTTCCACTGGTCTTCTGTTCCATTATCATGGGTATCTCCAGTATCGGTAATGCCCGTACAACCGGTAAAATTACAGCCGGTGCCATGATCTTCTTCCTGTGTACAACTGCTCTTGCCAGTCTTGCAGGACTGATCATTCCACGACTGATCCATCTTGGAGAAGGTGTCAAATTCGAAATGGCTACTTCCGATATCCAGGCAACAGAAATGACCAGTATCCTGGATACTATCAAGAACCTGATCCCGTCAAACCCGGTTGCAGCTTTTGCAAACGGAAACATGCTTCAGGTACTTGTATTTGCAGTAATCGTAGGATTCACACTCATCGCGATCGGTGAAAAGGGCAAAGCACTTCTGAACGTAATCGATTCCTGCAATGAAGTCTGTCTGAAAGTAATCAGCACAGTTATGTACTTTACACCAATCGGTGTATTCTGTACGATCGTTCCGGTTGTAGAAGCTAACGGTACAGAAACCATTATTTCACTGGCAACCCAGCTGATCATCCTGTATGCAGCATTCTTCGGATTTGCCCTGATCGTTTACGGCGGTTCCGTGAAATTTATCGGAAAAGAAAGCCCGGTGAAGTTCTTCAAAGCAATGCTTCCTGCAGCTCTGAACGCATTCGGAACCTGCTCCAGTTCAGCAACTATTCCGATCAGCAAACAGCGTATGGAAGATGAAATGGGCGTATCCAACAAGATCACAAGTATCGCCATTCCTCTTGGCGCTACCGTAAACATGGATGCCGTATCTATCCTGATGTCATTTATGATCATGTTCTTCGCCAACGCATGTGACATTAACGTAAGCATCTCCATGATGATCGTAATCCTTCTGGCAAACGTACTCCTGTCAGTCGGAACCCCTGGAATCCCAGGCGGCGCCATCGCATCTTTCGCAGCACTCGCCACTATGGCAGGCCTGCCGGCAGGTGTTATGGGTGTTTATATCAGTATCAATACTCTCTGCGATATGGGAGCTACCTGCGTCAATGTTATCGGTGATATGGCAGGATGTGTGGTTCTGAAAGAAAAGATTAAATTAGAAGATTAAGCAACCCCTAAAGCTGTTGTTTCCAATCGACTTAACGCAAAAAAGCTGCTGTGCATTTCTATAACTGA
>OLNH01001676.1_pt1 | contig 10362 bp, 8 predicted proteins | sample 1643101 | NCBI WGS metagenome assembly OLNH01 (sample SAMEA3136758, study PRJEB25190) | human gut metagenome | biome: human gut; feature: human-associated habitat; material: faeces | place: Austria | collected 2013
CCAGATTTGGAAGCGTGGCGGATTTTCAGAAGCTGGTAGATGAACTGCATCAGGCAGGAATCGGTGTGATCCTGGACTGGACACCTGCACAGTTCCCGCGTTATGCCTCCGGTCTGGAGAAATTTGACGGAACACCTCTTTATGAGAGACAGAATCCGGCAGAGGCCATTCATCCGTTCTGGGGAACATTGCTCTATAATTACGGAAGCCCGATGGTGAAGGACTTCCTGATTTCCAATGCCTGCTTCTGGGCTGAGGTCTACCATGCTGACGGTCTGCGTATGGACGATGTGGATGCCATGCTGTATCTGGATTATGGCAGAAATCCGGGAGAGTGGACACCTAATATTTACGGAACCAATGAAAATCTGGATGCTCTGGAATTTCTGAAGCATCTGAATTCTGTGATAAAGGAGAGAAATCCCGGATTGCTTTTAGTTGCTCAGGAGAACGGACTCTGGCCGGAGCTGACAGACAGTGTGGAGAATGATCATCTGGGATTTGACTATAAGTGGAGTGGCGGATGGACAAAAGATCTGCTTGAATATCTGAGCAAGGATCCTATTGAGAGAAAGAATTACCATGATCAGCTGACTATGTCCATGCTCTATGCATACTGCGAACATTATATTCTGACGCTTGGCAGCAGGGATGTTGGTACATTGAAGGATTTCGCGGATAAGCTGCCTGGAAGTGAAGAACAGAAGAATGCGCAGATCAGAGAGGCTTATGCTTATATGATGCTCCATCCGGGATGCAAGATGATGGCACCGGATAAAGATATGCCAAAGGAACTGGAAGTATTTGTCAAAGACCTCAATAATATGTATCTTGCTCATCCTGCACTTTATCAGCTGGATGATGAATATGATGGATTTGAATGGGTTCAGCTGATGAAGTATGAGGAGAATGTGATCGCATTCATGAGAAAGACAGAGAAACCGGAAGAAACTATTCTGGCTGTCTGCAATTTCGCGGCAATCCCATATGAAAACTACAATGTGGGAGTTCCTTTTGCCGGCAAATATAAAGAAATCTTTAACAGTGATGATAAAAAGTACGGTGGTAATGGTGTAGTAAATACGAGAGTTAAAGCAGCGAAGAAGGCTGAGTGTGATGAGAGAGAGTATTCCATCACATTGAAGCTTCCGGCACTTGGCGTGGCAGTCTTTACCTGCACTCCGGAAGAAACTGAGAAAAAGCCTGCTGCCGGGCACAGCCAGATCAAGAAATCCATCACCAAGACAAGAACTGTACGAAAGGCTGCCGGGAAAACAAAAGCAGCTGTAAAAACCGCAGTGAAACCGGTGACGAAAAAGGTGACAAAAGAAGCACCCCAAATAGTGAATAAAACGGAGGAGAAAATACCGGTCAAAAAGGACTTGACAGAGAAGAAATAATATTATAAACTAAATGCTGTGACTGTCAGAATTATCAATTTCTGACAGATTACAGCATAAGCTGAAATAGCTCAGTCGGTAGAGCACTTCACTCGTAATGAAGGGGTCGTGAGTTCGAGTCTCATTTTCAGCTTGACTTTTTAAACATAAGGGATTAAAATGATGAAAAATGCAACGGAGCAGTTTTTTGCTTCGTTGCATTTTTTTGTTGTTTTGTCTAAAAATTAACACATACAGGAGGAAATCAAAATGAGAAAGAACAAAATGTGGAAAAAGTTAACAACTGCTGCAGTAATTGCAGCAATGTCCTGTGGGATTTTTGGAATACAGAGCGTAAGTGCAGAGGATAAGAAAACTTTAAAGGTAGCTATGGAATGCGGATATGCTCCTTATAACTGGACACAGCCGGATGACTCTAACGGGGCTGTGCCTATTTCAGGAAGTTCTGATTATGCATATGGCTATGATGTTATGATGGCAAAGAAAATTGCGGATGAGTTAGGCTATGATCTGGAAATTGTAAAACTTGACTGGGATTCTCTGGTACCTGCTGTACAGTCCGGACAGGTTGACTGTGTGATCGCAGGACAGTCTATCACAAAAGAACGCCAGCAGATGGTAGATTTTACAGAACCATATTATTATGCATCTATCATCACACTGGTAAAATCAGACAGTGATTATGCAGATGCCAAGAGTGTAGAAGATTTGAAAGGAGTAACCTGTACTTCTCAGCAGAATACAATCTGGTATGATTCCTGCCTGCCTCAGATTCCGGATGCCAATATCCTTCCTGCACAGGAGAGTGCTCCGGCTATGCTGGTAGCGCTTGAATCCGGTAAATGTGATGCAGTTGTCACTGATATGCCTACAGGTAAAGCTGCACTGGTAGCTTACCCGGACTTCACACTTCTTGATTTCGACGGTACAGACGGTGCTTTCGAAGTATCTGATGAAGACATCAATATTGGTGTATCACTGAAAAAAGGAAATGATGAGTTAAAAGACGCCATCAATGGTGTTCTGGAAACAATGACAGAGGATGACTTTAATGAAATGATGGATGAGGCGATTTCTGTTCAGCCGTTATCTTCTGAGGAATAATATTGAGATAAAGAGAGTAGGAGGAGCAAAAGATAATGCTGCCTGAAAGTTATTGGGGAAGGATCGTCTATATTTTACAGCAATATGGACCTTCTTTCCTGAAGGGAGCCGGTGTCAGTATGTGGCTTGCACTGGTAGGAACCCTGTTTGGATGTATCATAGGATTTGTAGTGGGAATCATTCAGACGATTCCTGAGGGAAGAAATGATTCCCTTGGTAAACGTGTTCTTATTCGGATCATTAAATTTATTATGGCATGCTATGTTGAGTTTTTTCGTGGAACACCGATGATGGCACAGGCGATGTTTATTTATTTCGGAAGTTCATATTTGTTTAATATAAATATGTCCATGTGGTTTGCGGCCATTCTGATCGTGTCTATCAATACGGGAGCATATATGGCAGAAACTGTACGAGGCGGGATCCTTTCTGTTGATCCCGGCCAGACAGAAGGTGCAAAAGCAATCGGTATGACCCATGTGCAGACAATGACAAATGTGATTCTGCCTCAGGCACTGCGTAATATCATGCCGCAGATCGGTAATAACCTGATCATTAATATTAAAGATACCTGTGTCCTTTCTATTATCGGAACTGTAGAACTGTTTTATACTACAAAAGGAGTAGCAGGTGCGCTGTATACTTATTTTGAGGCGTTTACCATTGCGATGATCATTTATTTCATAATGACATTTACCTGCTCGCGTCTGCTGAGACTCCTGGAGAAGAAAATGGATGGTCCGGATAATTATGATCTGGCAACTGCGGATACACTGACACATACCAGTGGAATGTATTCTTACAAGGAAAGGAAGGTTAAATAATTATGAGTGAAACAATCCTTGAAGTACATCATCTGGGTAAATCGTTTGGAAGTCATGAGATTCTCAGAGATATTGATTTTTCGGTCAGGCTGGGAGATGTGACCTGTATTATCGGACCCTCCGGTTCCGGAAAATCTACGCTGCTACGCTGCATGAATCTGCTGGAAGTTCCTTCCTCAGGTGAGATCAGCTATCATGGCGTGGATATTATGGATAAACATATGAATGTGCCGGAATACCGCTCCAGAGTTGGAATGGTATTTCAGAGCTTTAATCTCTTCAATAATATGACAGTTCTCAAAAACTGTACGGTAGGTCAGGAAAAGGTTCTTAAGAAAAGCAAAGAAGAGGCTGAGAAAAATGCCATGATGTATCTGGAAAAGGTAGGAATGGCACCTTATATCAATGCCAAGCCAAAACAACTCTCAGGAGGACAGAAGCAGCGTGTGGCGATCGCAAGAGCTCTTGCAATGGAACCCGAAATCCTGCTTTTTGATGAGCCTACTTCTGCTCTGGATCCACAGATGGTAGGAGAAGTTCTTGAGGTCATGCGCAAGCTGGCAAAGGACGGTTTGACTATGATCATTGTAACTCATGAGATGGCATTTGCCCGGGATGTGGCAAAACATGTGATTTTTATGGGTGACGGAGTGATCGTGGAAGAGGGAACTTCTTCGGATATTTTTGACCATCCGAAAAAAGAAATGACAAAAGAATTTTTAGGCCGGTTCAGGAATTCCTGAGCCGGTTTGGTGTTTTATTGGATCAGGCAGCGTGGATGAATTGTAAAATCAGCTTAATTACTTGACTCTACAACGGTTGTAAGGTTTACTATAACTTGGACGACAAATGAGAGGAGTTTATTATATCATGGAAAGAAATCTTACATCCGGCAGTGTCTTGAAAAATATTCTGTATTTTTCTCTGCCCTATCTTTTGTCCTATTTTCTGCAGACACTTTATGGCATGGCCGATTTGTTTATCATCGGACAGTTTGAGGGCGTGGCAGGTACAACAGCAGTATCTATCGGCAGTCAGGTTATGCATATGCTGACAGTTATGATCGTAGGACTCGCTATGGGTTCAACGGTAAGCATTGCAAAGGCAATTGGGGCGAATGATAAGAAAGAAGCATCCAGGTCGATCGGAAATACGGTTACTTTATTTATGTTGGTAGCCGTAGCATTAATGGTAATTCTGCTTTGCCTGGTACATCCGATCGTAGCAGTGATGTCTACCCCGTCAGAAGCAGTATCAGGCACCGTTACTTATCTTACGATCTGCTTTATCGGAATTCCGTTTATCACTGCATATAATATTATCAGTTCTGTATTCAGGGGACTGGGAGATTCCAGAAGCCCTATGTATTTCATTGCAGTGGCCTGCGTGACGAATATTGTACTGGACTACGTATTTATTGGTGCTTTACATCTGGGACCTGCCGGAGCAGCATTGGGAACCACGTTATCTCAGGCTGTCAGTGTGGTGATCGCACTTATAGTGATATTAAAAAAGAATACAGGAATTTCTGTTTCAAAGAAAGACTTCAGACCGCAGCATCGCGCTATGGGACAGATTCTCAGGATCGGGATTCCGGTAGCCATGCAGGATGGACTGATCCAGATTGCATTTATTATTATTACGATCATTGCAAATCGTCGTGGTTTAAGTGATGCGGCAGCAGTAGGAATCGTTGAGAAGATCATCAGTTTCCTTTTCCTGGTACCGTCTTCTATGCTCTCCACAGTGTCTGCTCTTGGTGCACAGAATATTGGTGCAGGCAAACCGGAGAGAGCGGCTCAGACTCTGAAATATGCTACGATGATCGCAGTTGGATTTGGATTGACTGTATCCGTAATCATTCAGTTTATTGCGGAACCTGTCGTGGGATTATTTACGACGGATGTAGCAGTTAAGATTGCAGGAGGGCAGTATATCCGCGGGTATATCTGGGATTGCATTTTTGCAGGTGTGCATTTCAGCTTCAGTGGTTACTTCTGTGCGTGTGGCAGATCAGAACTGTCATTCCTGCACAATATTACTGCGATTGCTCTTGTGCGTGTGCCGGGAGTTTATCTTACATCGAAACTGTTTCCGCAGACACTTCTTCCAATGGGACTGGCGACTGCGACAGGTTCACTGTTATCCGTGATCATATGTGTGATCGCCTATCTGCTGATATTCAGAAAAAAGAAAGACAGTATCCTGCTAAATGAAAACAGTTGATTTATGGTAATAAGGATGTAAATGCATGGTTACTGTTCACAGGCAATATCCCGCGAAGCGTGTTACTGGGCACGGAGTGAACAGTAACAATGCATGTAAAGAGAAATTTACTTGACAATCTCTTGTCTATCCTTTAATATTATTTTTGGATTATATAAAAATGAACAATAACCGGGAATCTATCAAGAAGAATGGTTGATTTCCGGTTTTCTTATGTGAATATCCGCTTGACAGACCGGATTTTGGGCTTTAAATATAACGAATATTCATAAATATCAGAGAGGAGGACAGTGAAGGTGAAAAAAGATGCAACAATACAGACAGCAGATGTGATAAATTTATCTGACATGCAGGCAGAAGCTTTTGCTGCTTCCACATGGTATGTAAATGATACTGCAGAGTATCAGGCAGCTGAATATGCAGAAGAAACCGCAGTTCATACTGCGGCTGTTTTGCGTGGGATCAGAATTTCCGTACATGGAGATCATGCCCGTACAGGAGTGCGTGCAGACTGGATGGAACAGGATGGACCAGCTGCTTTTATAATTGGAGCAATGGACACATATAGATGCGAAACCACGCAGAGACTGGCACGGTAACAGGTGTCAGCATTGGCATAAGCTGATGTAGGGGCGAAAGCTTTTACGCATGGTTTCGTATCTTTTTTTATCCTGAAAAAATATTTTGCATTTAGCTATGAAAAAGTAGCGAAACGGATAATTTTATCCTCTTCACATGAAAGGAGCTGAGTAAAGTTGGCAGAGATTTCACTTGAACTGAAAGAGATAAAGAAAAGTTTTACAGAAGGCGAAGCAGTTCTGGATAATATCAGTCTTGTGATCAGTAAGGGCGAGTTTATCACACTGTTGGGCTCTTCGGGATGCGGCAAGACGACAACACTGCGGATCATTGCCGGACTGGAGCAGCCCGATGCTGGAAGTGTCTGGCTGGACGGCAGGGAAGTGACCGGGCTGGAACCAAACCAGCGAGATGTAAATACAGTATTCCAGAATTATGCGCTCTTTCCACATATGAATGTGGCAGAGAATATCGGGTACGGGCTGAAACTGAAGAAAGTTCCAAAGAATGAGATTAAGAAAAAAGTTTCTCAGATGCTGGAATTGGTACAGCTTGAAGGATATGAAAAAAGAAAACCTTCAGAACTTTCGGGTGGTCAGAAACAGAGAGTCGCGATTGCGAGAGCGCTGGTGAATAACCCAAAAGTACTGTTGCTGGATGAACCGCTGGGAGCGCTGGATCTGCAGCTTCGTCGGGCGATGCAGATAGAATTGAAGCATTTGCAGAAGAAATTGGGAATTACATTTATCTATATCACTCACGATCAGGAAGAAGCCATCAATATGTCTGACAGGATCGCAGTGATGAAGGACGGACGTATCGAGCAGATTGGAACACCGGATGAAATTTATAATCATCCGAAAACCAGCTATGTGGCAACATTTGTGGGAAATGCAAATATTCTGCATGGAGTTGTGGAACGCGTTCAGGGGTACAATGCGGTTGTGAAGATTGGAAATGACAGGGTAATTGTAAACCCTGGAACAAATCAGCAGAATACAGAAAAAGATTCTGGAAGACAGATGCAGAACGAAGAAACAACTGTAGAAAGAGAGCAGAATACAGAGGCGAGACAGTATCTGGCAGCAGGAGAGAAAGTAACTCTGGCTGTGAGAAGTGAAAATATATTGTTACAAGAAGGTACTATAACTAGTGATGCTGATACAGATAATAGAGATGCTGTTGATATAAGTGTGGCAGATGATATTTTAGATACACATAATACGGATAGTATATCTGGTTTACAGGCAACTGTAACAGAGAAGAATTTTGCAGGAGGCCAGCTTCGTGTAACTCTGAAACTGAGTGACGGTACAGAACTGATCGCCAGCAGATACGGAATTGATGCATCTGTGGCAGAAGGCCAGACAGTGAGATGCAGTTTCCTGCCGACAGATGCAGTACTGGTAGACAGGGAGGACATTCATGAAGAAGCGTAGGAAACGTTCTGACAGCTCTGTATGGATGGCACTTCCGCTATATATTTTCACGATCGTGTTTGTGGTATGCCCCCTGATTTATATGGTGGCGCTGAGTTTGGCCACGCCGTCCAGAGGATTTGGTGTGACCTGGAAATTTACGCTGGACAATTACAGAAATATTCTGGAACCGGTATATCTGAATACATTTGTAGAATCTTTGAAACTGGCGTTTACCAGTACGATTGTGATTGCACTGATAGGATATCCGTTCGGGTACTTCATGGCAAGATTACCGGAGCACCGAAAAAAGAAAGCGCAGCTTCTGTTGTCCACACCATTTTGGGTAAATTCACTGATCCGTCTGTATGGCTGGATCATCATCCTGCAGAAAAAAGGACTTTTAAATTTTGTATTGATAAAGCTTGGGATCATTGAGAAACCGCTGTCAATTCTGTACAGTTATCCGGCGATCGTGATCGGTATGATCTATGTATTACTTCCGTTCATGATCATGTCTGTGTATTCCAGTGCCGAGAAGTTGGACGGGTCTTATGTGGAGGCTGCAAGAGACCTTGGTGCATCCAGAATGCAGGCATTTTTCACCATAACACTGAAGCTTACACTGCCGGGATTGCTTTCCGGTGTGATCCTGACTTTCGTGCCGTCCATGGGACTGTTCTTTATTGCTGATATCCTGGGCGGAAATAAAGTCGTTCTTGTCGGAAGTCTGATCCAGGATCAGATGACGAGAGGAAGTAACTGGCCATTTGCGGCAGCGCTTGCTGTAGTGATGATGGTACTTACAACCGTACTGATCATGATCTACAGAAAAGTAACAAATGCCAGAGAACTGGAGGGAATCGGATGAAAAAGAATTCAAAATTTGCCGGATTTTATATGGGACTGATTTTCTTTCTGATGTATCTCCCCATTGCAGTAGTGATCGTATTCTCATTTAATGAATCGAAGCTGGCGGTAAAGTTTACAGGATTTTCCCTGAAATGGTACCAGGAACTGATCCATGACAGGGCAATGCTGGAGGCACTGGTAAACAGTCTGATCCTTGGGGTATTAAGCTGTCTGGTGAGTGCAGTGATCGGTACTCTGGGGGCAGTTGGTTTGTCAAGGATTCACTGGAAATCAAAAGGTGCTCTGGAATATATTTCCATCTTGCCTTTGATGATACCAGAGATCATTCTTGGTATGGTGTTGATGGCATTCTTTTACATGCTGAACCTGCCGTTTGGTATGCTGACACTGCTGATCGGTCATACAGTATTCTGTGTGCCATATATTCTGATGGAAGTGAGGGCAAGACTGGCAGGCATGGATCCGGCACTGGAAGAAGCAGCAAGGGATCTGGGCGCAGGACCTTTCCGGGCATTCTGGGATATTACGTTGCCACTGATCATGCCGGCGGTAATTTCAGGCTCTCTGCTTGCGTTTGCCATGTCCATGGATGATGTGGTAATCAGTATCTTTGTAAACGGACCGCGATTGTCTACGCTGCCGATCAAGGTATATACACAGTTAAAGACGGGAGTAACGCCGGAAATCAATGCGTTATGTACAATTCTGCTGGCGGCTACACTGATAATTTTTATTGTTTATTCACTGATAACAAGAAAGAGAAAATAATATTAAAATTTTTAGGATATTTTGAGTGGATGGTAAATTATTCTATTTGCCGGACTGAAAATATAAAAAATGTAATGCAAAAAAGCAGTTTACAAATATCTGGTCACAGGCAAAAGAAATTCAGTCCTGATATCAGATAAGGGAAACGGCAACAAGAAAAAACATTTAGAGGAAGGAAAAGATGATGAACAAACTGATTGAGTTAAAAAATCTGACCAAGAATTTTGATGATCAGCAGGTTTTGCGCGGCATCAATCTGGATATTTACGAAAAGGAATTCCTGACGCTTTTGGGACCCAGCGGATGCGGAAAGACAACCACCCTTCGAATCATTGCAGGCTTTGAAGAACCAAGTGACGGAGAAGTACTGTTTAACGGGATTGAGATTTCCAAGCTTCCCCCGTACAAGAGAGAGGTTAATACTGTGTTTCAGAAGTATGCTCTTTTTCCTCATTTAAATGTGGCGGAGAACATCGGTTTCGGGCTGAACCTGAAGAAAGTCGATAAAACTGTCATCGCCCAGAAGGTGGAGCGTATGCTGAAGATGGTTGGTCTGGAAGGCTTTGGGAAAAGAGATGTAACTCTGCTCTCCGGTGGACAGCAGCAACGAGTGGCCATTGCCAGAGCCCTGGTAAATGAGCCGAAGGTTCTGCTTTTAGATGAGCCCCTGGGTGCACTGGATGCAAAGATCCGTAAACAGATGCAGGTAGAATTAAAGAAGATTCAGCAGGAAGTCGGCATCACTTTCATTTATGTTACCCATGACCAGGAAGAAGCCCTGTCCATGTCAGATACGGTTGTTGTTATGAATAACGGTGAGATTCAGCAGATCGGCTCTCCTACAGATATCTACAATGAGCCGGAAAACCGTTTTGTTGCAGGCTTTATCGGTGAATCCAATATTATCGAGGGAACCATGATCCGCGATTATCTGGTTACTTTTGACGGATTTGAGTTTGAATGTGTGGATAAGGGATTTGAGGATAATGAAGAGATCGAAGTTGTGTTAAGACCTGAGGATCTGGATATCGTAGATCCCGGTCAGGCAAAGATCAGGGGGATTGTGCGCAATATTACCTTCAAGGGCGTGCATTATGAGATCCTGATCGAGACAGAACTTCGTACTTATATGGTTCATACCACAGATTATGCGGAAGTCGGAAGGGAAGT
>OLNH01001681.1_pt1 | contig 10341 bp, 9 predicted proteins | sample 1643101 | NCBI WGS metagenome assembly OLNH01 (sample SAMEA3136758, study PRJEB25190) | human gut metagenome | biome: human gut; feature: human-associated habitat; material: faeces | place: Austria | collected 2013
ACCAATGGCAGAATTCATTTTTAAAGACATGGTTTCTAAACAAGGTCTTTCAGACAGGTTTTATATTGCATCTGCTGCAACCAGCACCGAGGAAATCTGGAATGGAATTGGGAATCCGGTATATCCGCCGGCGAGAGAGGAGCTGGCGAAGCATGGAATCGGTTGTAAGGGCAAACGTGCGGTGCAGCTGACGAAGGCAGATTATGATAAGTACGATTATATTCTTGGCATGGATCACTGGAATTTGAAGAATATGCTGAGAATATTGAAATCTGATCCGGAAGGAAAAGTAAAGCTCCTGCTGGATTATAGTGATCATCCAAGAGATATCGCAGACCCGTGGTATACAGATGGATTTGATGTCACATATTCAGATGTAGTGGAGGGCTGTGAGGCTTTTCTGAAATATCTGAAAGATAGAAAGAAACTGTAAAATGTTTTGTCGATGAAATTTACTTTACAAATAGCTGGGGCTATTCTATACTATGTCTACAGCGACTCTTAAGGGGGCTTTCGCTCCCTTATTTCTTTTTCCCGAAAGGGAGTCAACATTCAAATCAAGGGCATCCTGCCCGCATTATTTTCAAAGTAAAGAAAGGAAACTGAATATGCAGAAAGACTATGAAACATTCGTAGAGAAACTGGAGATTGGTATTTATGAGGCTACAGGAATTCCAAGAGAGAATATTTCTTTTGAGAAAGAAGGCGGGAGGTTTGCGCCTGTAGGGGACAGACTGCTGGTGAAGTTTGCTGAACATGATGATGCATGGGAAGTCTGTGGACTTTATACCCAGGAACTTTTTAATTCTTACCAGAGTGGCACTTCTTTTGAAGAGATTATGACCGAAATTACGGATGATCTGAAACGAATCAAGAAAGCAGATATTTATGAGAAGACAAGGGTGATCAAAGATTACGAGAAAACGAAACCACGTCTGTTTATTCGATTGTTAAATGCAAATAAGTATAAAGCAGATCTGCAGGATGCAGTTTATAAGACTCTGGGCGATATTGCGTTGGTTCTTTATATGAAAGTTACAGAATATGAGGGATGTGTGACAAGTACGAAAATTCGCCTGGGAATGCTGGAACAGTGGGGAAAAGACTGCGACGAGGTGTTTAAAGAGGCTCTTCTTAATACCTATTTTATGAGTCCGCCGAGAATCTACAGATGGGAACAGATGATTTTTAATCCGGAGTATGAAGGGGAAAGCTTCATGAATCTGGGAGATAAATGTGAACTGAAGAAGGATGCAATGGGAAACTGCCTGAGTACTACTAAGAAGACGAACGGAGCGGTTGCAGTGTTCCTGCCGGGAGTGGCAGAGCAATTGGCGTATATGCTGGATTCGGATTTCTATATGGTATTTACTAGTGTACATGAGGTAATGATCCACAATGATAGATTTGTGGAACCTGAAGATCTGCAGTGTGTTCTGCAAGATACGATTAAGGAGGCAACGCCTAAGGAAGATTATCTGACATCAAGAATTTATCAGTATAATCGGGAAACACATAAATTCATTTGCGTAACTTCGTTGGATGATGAAGAATAAAAGTAATCATAAAATATAAAAAGAAAACCGATATTTATGAAAACAGCAGAAAACCAGTACGCAGACAAGTTGGAAAGAGACGCAACGGTTGCGGTAACCGACAACAACACAGAAACAAGAAATTTAGATATGAGATTGTTCAAAAATCAACTGGTTGGTACATTAGCCTGATAAAAAAGTACTTTAAATCTGAAAATGAGAGCACTCCACTAAAGAGTACTCTCATATAAAAGAAATGTTTTAATAATATTTTTGGTAATTATCCAAGCAGTGCAGAGTCATTACTGAACTCTTCTCCGCTGGCGCGTTCAAACTGATCGAGAAGATCTTTGACAGTCAGTTTCTTCTTTTCTTCGCCCTGAATATCCAGAATAATTTTACCTTCCATCATCATGATCAGGCGGTTACCGTGTGCAATAGCGTCTTTCATGTTGTGGGTGATCATCAGAGTTGTGAGATGGTCACGGTTTACGATCATATCAGTAATCTCGAGAACCTTTGCTGCTGTCTTAGGATCGAGGGCAGCAGTATGCTCATCCAGAAGCAGCAGTTTGGGTTTCTGAAGAGTTGCCATGAGAAGGGTAAGCGCCTGTCTCTGACCACCGGAGAGGAGACCTACTTTAGAAGTAAGTCTGTCTTCCAGACCAAGTCCGAGGATTTTTAACAATTCTCTGTATTCTTCTCGTTCTGCTTTTGTGATTCCCGGACGAAGAAGACGGGATTTTCCACGACGTTTGGCAAGGGCAAGGTTTTCTTCAATACCCATGGTACCGGCAGTTCCTGTCATCGGATCCTGGAATACACGACCAAGATAAGCGGCACGTTTATGTTCGGAAAGCTTGGTGACATCAATGTTATCGATAAGAATCTGACCTTCATCAACTGGCCAAGTTCCTGCAACTGCATTTAACATAGTAGATTTACCGGCACCATTTCCACCGATAACTGTTACGAAATCGCCCTCATTCAGCTTCAGGTTCAGTCCGTTTAGGGCACGTTTCTCATTGATAGTACCCGGATTAAAAGTTTTATAGATATTTTTAAGCTCCAGCATGATTATTTACCTCCCCTTTTTACTGGTTTGTTGAAGTATTTGCCTTTCCAGTATGGGAATGCGAGGAAGAGGGCAACCACGATCGCAGACAGCATTTTCAGCAGGTCTGTGTCAATACCCATCCAGATAACGACCTGAAGTACCAGATAGTACAGGATGGAACCAAGGATAACAGCTGTCAGGCGAAGAGCAAAGTTGCGGAAAATACGACCGAAGATTGCTTCACCGATAATAACAGCAGCCAGACCGATAACGATAGAACCACGTCCCATGTTGACGTCTGCGAATCCCTGATACTGTGCAAGGAGTGCACTGGAAAGTCCTACCAGACCATTGGAGATCATAAGTCCGAGAACTTTATTCATGTTGGTGTTGATACCCTGCGCGCGGGACATATTTGGGTTACATCCAGTTGCACGGAGAGAACATCCAAGCTCTGTTCCGAAGAACCAGTACAGAATGGCGATCAATACGATGCACATAACTGCTACGATAAAGATGGTGTTCTTGGAAAGGGATGTATTTTTAATATGACGCAGGGAAACCAGAAGATTATATTTATCAACATTGATGGCCTGATTGGCCTTTCCCATAATCTTCAAATTGACGGAATACAGAGACAGCTGGGTCAGGATTCCGGCAAGGATTGCAGGGATTCCCATAAATGTATGGAAAATTCCGGTTACAAGACCGGCAAGCATTCCGGCGAGGGTAGCTGCCAGCATAGAAATCCAGACGTTGTGTCCGGAGAGCATCATCATAATACATACTGCACCGCCGGTACACATTGTACCGTCAACGGTAAGGTCTGCGATGTCGAGAATACGGAATGTAAGATAAACACCGATTGCCATGATTCCCCAGATCAGACCCTGTGCGACTGCACCCGGAAGTGCAGCGATTAATGTCATAATTTGCATTTGTAATTTCCTCCTGTTGAGATGCGAAAAGCGAGAGAGACATAAATGCCTTTCCCGCTGATCGTATATAAGTTAAATTTTTGTTCAGAATTATTCAGCAGCTTCTTCAGCAGCATCATCTTCTGCAGTTTCATCAGCGGATTCGTCTGCTGCGTCTGCGTCATCAGATGCTTCTTCTGTGTCATCAGCAGCTTCTCCGATCGCTACATAATCGTCCGGAACAGTGATGCCGAGTTCTTCACAGATATCTTTGTTGTATTCTTTTGTGAAATTCGGTGCGTATTCAACTGGCATTGTAGAGATATCCTCGCCGTCTTTTAAGATCTTAACAGCCATCTTACCGGTTGTAACGCCAAGGTCATAGTAGCTGATGGAAAGTGTTGCAACACCGCATCCGCTGCAGATACCTTCTTCACCTGCGATTACCGGAACTTTTGCCGGAAGGCAGATATTGTTGATGATCTCTGTGTTAGATGCAACAGTGTTGTCTGTAGGTACATAGATAACATCACTTGCATCTGCAGCTGTTGTAACAACAGAAGAAAGATCATTGGAATCAGAGAATGCGTAATATTCACATGTGTATCCGAGTTCTTCGAGAGCAGCTTTTACTGTATCTACCTGATACTGGGAGTTTGCCTCTGCGGAGCAGTAGAGAAGTCCGACATTTTTTGCATCCGGGAAGAGTTCGTTAAGCATTGCGGCCTGCTCATCAAGTGGTGCAAGATCTGCTGTTCCGGAAATATTTCCACCTACAGTTCCGTCGAAATCATCAAGTCCAAGCGCAACACCGTATTCTGTAACAGATGTTCCAAGAATCGGGATATCGCTTGTTCCGGCTGCTGCAGCCTGAAGAGCCGGAGTTGCGTTCGCAAGGATCAGGTCGACATTGTTGGAAACAAAGCTGTTAACGATTGTAGAACAGGTGTTGGAATCGCCCTGTGCGTTCTGCTCATCAAATGTAACTGCGTCTTCACCAAGTTCTTTGGTAACTTCATCTTTGAAGCCCTGTGTTGCAGCGTCAAGAGCTACATGCTGTACAAGCTGGCAGATACCGATCGTATATGTATCTCCGTCAGCAGCACTTGCTGTTACTGCGCATGTTCCCATTGCCATAACTGCTGCAAGAGTAATTGCTAATGCTTTTCTTTTCATATTTATATATCCTCCTGATAAATAATTTTTATACCAAATGGCTTTAATGATTTAAAGTATAACGCTTTAATGCCTAAAAGTCAAGCGGATTGCACAATAATATTTCTCTTACATATAGTATACAGAGGAAGTGAATAAAGGCAGAGTGTCATTATGGCATATTCGATCATGCTGGATGCAGGTCATGGAGGCCAGGATCCGGGTGCTGTATATAAAGGAAGACAGGAAAAAAACGACAATCTCAGGCTTGCACTTGCTGTAGGAGAAATCTTAAAGAACAATGGAATCGATGTTTCTTATACACGAACTACAGACATTTATCAGACACCATTTGAGAAAGCACAGCTTGCAAATCAGGCAGGTGTGGATTATTTTATTTCATTTCATCGAAATAGTAGTCCAAAAGATAATCAGTATAACGGTGCAGAAGTGCTGATATATGATAAAAGCGGTATTAAATATCAGATGGCGGAGAATATTCTGGGGGCTTTGGGTGAAGTGGGCTTTCGGGAAATTGGTGTGAAAGAACGCCCGGGACTTGTAGTTCTCAGGCGAACCAGAATGCCTGCACTTTTGATCGAAACAGGATTTATTAATTCGGATGACGATAATAAACTGTTTAATGAGAAATTTAATGAGATTGCACAGGGAATTGCAGATGCAATTCTGGGAACGTTGGATAAAGAGACAGTAGAAGAACCACTTTATTATAGAGTACAGACAGGCGTATTTAGAAAGAGAGAGAATGCAGACCGCATGCTGTATGAATTGTTGGAAAAAGGTTATCCGTCATTTCTTTTACATGAAGATGGGTTATATAAAGTGCAGACAGGGGCTTATCAACAGATTAATAATGCAGTAAATATGGAGCAGAGACTCAGAGATGATGGATATAGTACGATTATTGTAACGAAATAATTTAGGCGGATCAGGTAAGCTGCTAATATCCGTTTGAGACCAAAGGAGAGATAAATTTTTTGGCATATTCAGGCAAAAAAAATGCATTACAAAAAGGAGTTATGATATAATTTAACCAAAACTGCGGAGCAGCTTTAGTTATGAGCAAGTAGCGAGGAGGATGATTTTATCCGCTTGACTTAAATCAGCTGCAAAGCAGTAAAAGGGATATTTATCTTTACGGTACAGACAGAAAAAGAGGTAAAACAATGAACAATGCATATATGAATTTTTTAAAAAACGCTGAAGATTTTGTTTTTGTAGAAAATAAACCGGAGAAATCAGATATTATTTTTGTACCCGGGAATGGCTATCCGCAGATGGCAGAGCAGGCGGCAGAACTTTACAGAGCCGGACTGGCGGATTGGGTTTTGCCAAGTGGAAGATATAGCGTGGTAAATGGGAATTTTCCCGGTGTATTAAAGAAACGTGATATTTATAATGGAAACTATGAGACAGAGTGGGAATTTCTAAAAGATGTTCTTATAAAGAGTGGAGTACCGGAGAAGAAAATCCTGCAGGAAGATCATGCAACTTTTACTTATGAGAATGCAATCTATTCCAGACAGGTGACGGATCAGGCAGGACTAGAGATTAGAAAGGCAATTTTGTGCTGTAAATCTTATCATGCAAGAAGATGTCTGATGTATTATGAGCTTCTGTATCCTGATACAGAATTCTATGTTGTGCCCGTAGATGCAGATGGGATTACCAGAGATAACTGGAGAGAGAATGAAGAAGGAATTGATGCGGTTACAGGAGAACTCTCCAGAATCGTGAAACAGTTTTCACTGATGCTGGAGAGAGACTAAAGTTATTTTTCGGTTTCCGGCTCTTTTTCAGGAAGCCAGATATGGACAAGTTCGATTCGGTTCTTGTCAATACGGTCAACGACTAAACGAATGCCACTTTCCAGAGTGACGGACTGACCATCTTTTGGCAGACAGTCAAGCTGTTCGATAATGTATCCGCCGATAGAGTCGTAATCCTCGGATTCCAGGTGAATGTGGAGGGCATCATTAATGTCATCCAGTTTGGCAGAACCCTGTACGGCATATTCTCTGCCTGGCTGGATTTCTTTGATATCTTCGACTTCATTCTCGTCATATTCATCACGGATTTCACCAACGATCTCTTCAAGCAAGTCTTCCAATGTGACCAGACCGGCAGTAGCACCGTATTCGTCAAGGACGATCGCCAGATTGACGGATGCCTTACGCATTTCGATCATCAGATCTGCGGTAGCTTTGTATTCATAAGTGAAGTATGGTTCACGTAGAATGTTGCGGATCGCAAATGGCTTTTCTTTTGGATAAATGAGGAGATCCTTCATATTAATAATACCGATTACGTTATCTGTATTATCTTCATAGACCGGGAAACGGGTATGCATATCCTCGCTGAAAATAGCCATAAGTTCATCATAGGTACAGTTGATATCTACAAATGTCATATCAATTCGCGGAATCATAACATCTTTTGCAGTGGAATCACCGAAATCGAATACATTATAGATCATCTGTTTTTCTTCGTTTTCGATAATACCATCTTTTTCACCTACATTAACAAGAGTTCGTAGTTCATGTTCGGTCATGGCATTTGTCTTTGCATTCGGGTCAATATGGAAAAGGATCAGCACTCCTGCTGTAATTTTATTTACGATAAATACTACCGGAGTAAGAATAAACATAAGTCCGTAGATGATTCTGGCATAAGCAAGAGAAAGCTTTTCGGCATGGATGGTTGCCATGTTCTTAGGGGTGATTTCACCGAAGATCAAAATCAGCAAGGTCAGGATACCGGTTGCAATTCCAACATAAGCATTGCCAAGAACTTTTATGGTAAGTGTGGTCATAAGAGAAGAAACGGACATATTTACAATGTTGTTTCCAATTAAAACAGCACTGAGCATCTTCGGTGCGTCTGAAATTACTTTTTCCAAAATAATGGCCCGTTTGTCTCCCTGCTCGGAAAGAGACTGTATGCGGATTTTATTTACAGTTGTCATAGCGGTTTCCGCAGAAGAAAAAAAGGAAGAAAGAGCAATCAGTATTACAATTGCTACCGCTTGAAAAATGATACCTGAATCCAATATTTGTTCACTCCTTTACCTGTTAATGATATCTTATTGATGGATTCTTTCAAAAATGTTTAAAGAAAATATACATGATTTCTGGAAAAAAAGCAAGAAAAGAAAAAGTTACAGGCAGACTCCTGTTTTAAGGAATTGTAAAGCATGTTGTCTGGTAGAATATGAATAGTAATAATACCAGAAAATGTAAAAAAATTTAAAGGAAGGGGTGTTGAAAAAGTAAAAGTTGTGTTATAATTCATTCGGTTAAATTCAAAAAAACTATTACAGAATATTTACAAAATAATAAAAGTTTGATAATATACAAATATGCGATATTATCATGTCACATAATATAAGGAGTGCGAAAACTGATTTATGGCAGAGCAATCCTTAGAAATTGGTCGGGAATAGAAAGTTATTGAATCCTGACCTTATGCGATAAAGAATTAAAGTTATAGCCGGGAATAGAAAATTTATAAATTTCGGGCTGGTTTTGAAGGTAATATTTGAAAATGATAGATGAAAATATACAGTTGAACATAAAGGATAAATGTAAACAGAGGTGCGAGATGTCTAATAATACAATTAAAATAAATAAGAATAAATTAACAGGAAAGAAAATGGGAATTCTGGCGGCAGCAGCTTTAACAGCAACACTGATCGGAGGAAATGTGCCGGTTGTTACAGAACCTGTCAGTGCAGCAGAAGCACAGGAGAGTACATCAGGTACAGTAATACCGGATAATATCACAATTGACCAGCCGACAGAACTTGCAAATGTCAGTCTTCCTATAACTGAGTATGGGACTCTTGAATGGGCAGATGGAAGTTTTGTTCCGACGGAGAGAGTACAGGCATGCGAAGTACTTCTCATTCCAGGAGAGGGACAGGATTTAAGTCATGTAGATGGATGGAATCCGGAGGCAGGAGCTGTGGTCGGATATATCAATGTGGTAGTAAATGGCAGTGATGACGCAGACAAAGAGAAGACTGATGATGCAGAAGCTCCGTCAGAGGATCCTGAGATTACAGAAACACCGTCAGAAACTCCTGCTGCTGAGAAAGAGGATAAAGAGAATAAAGATATCGAAAACGATAAGAAAAGTGCGGACGAGAAAGAGAATAAAGACAATAGCAAAGAGGAAACAGGTGACACCAAAGACGAAACTAAGAATGATAAAGATTCTTCAGATGAAGAAGTTACAGGTAAATTAGAACCTGTGGAGGATCCTGAGCAGGATAAAGATAATACGGAAGATACTTCAGATGATAAGAACAGCGGAGATGACAATATTTTTGACAATCCGGTACTGCCAGATGAGAAAGATGACCGCCCGACTGATGCAGAGGATGATCTTTCAGAGGAAGAGAAAGAGGCAAGAGCTGAAGTTAACCATACCTGTGATGGAATTACAGTAAGCGGTATTAATCTTCCTTGGTATGTTCAGTTCAGAGTATCCAGCGGAGACAGCTATCAGTTTACCAATGAATCAGACGCAATGATCTTTCAGTCTTATGAATTTGAACTCTGGGATCTGCAGAATGATACAGAATATGAGATTCCAAGTGGAGAGTATATCAGTGTAACTGTCCCGGTAAAATCAGGATATCAGTATACGATCGAACATTTGCTGGATAATGGAGCAACTGAAACGATTATTCCAAGTGTAGATGATAATATCATGGTATTCAGTACACATTCCTTTAGCCCATTTGGTATTGCGGGAAGCAGACAGCTGGTAGGCCCTGATGGAGGAGAGGATACTGGCGCTTCCGATTCTGAGACAGTGACACCTACACCGACATCAGCGGCAAATTCTACATCTGCACAGGAACAGTCTTCTAATTCAGAAAGTACAGGGACAGTATCTGTGAATGATGATTCAGATAACAGCAGCAATGCTTCTTCTTCACAGACCGACAATACAGCAGCAAATGAGACTACAAAGAATAACAATGCAGTAAATACTGGGGATACAACTACTATTCTTCCATTTGTAATCCTTGTGGCAGCTGCGGCAGTGATCATTGGTGTGGTTGTATTTATTAAGAAGAAAAAGAAATAAGGCATTGCTGAAGAAAAGGTACAATAAAATATATCATGAGATGAATGCAAAATAACGGCCAGAAGTAATAAAGTAAAAAACGTGAATAACACATATTTTCTTTCCATATAGTTTAACAGGAGGGAAGTATATGAAAGTCAGAGTGGTTTTAAAGTCATTATTATTTGCATATGCATTAACTGGTGTTGCACTGTTGCTCCTGGCATTTCTTCTGTTCACTTTTGATCTTGGTGAAACAGCGGTAGATGCGGGAATCATTGTGGTTTATGTACTTGCGTGTTTTATGGGAGGCTTTATGGCGGGCAGGATCATGCGCAGAGATAAATATCTGTGGGGTGTTGCTACAGGACTGACCTACTATGTATTATTGCTGGCAGTTTCTTTTGCAGTAAAGGGCCGGTGGGACATGAGTATGGCTCATGCAGTCACCACATTTTTCATGTGCGCAGGCGGCGGAACCCTTGGGGGAATGCTGTCGTAAAAAAAAGCTTTCAAAATTAAAAAATATATGATATACTATGCCAAGAATATAATTACATAAGGAGGATAGAGTTATGGA
>OLNH01001686.1_pt1 | contig 10301 bp, 9 predicted proteins | sample 1643101 | NCBI WGS metagenome assembly OLNH01 (sample SAMEA3136758, study PRJEB25190) | human gut metagenome | biome: human gut; feature: human-associated habitat; material: faeces | place: Austria | collected 2013
TAACCAATTTGATCACCTCATTATCTTATACTTTTTTAGTGATCATTTTTCTTTTATACTTTTTGATAAATGTTTTATTATTAAAGAATTTACATTTTTATAAAATAACTAGAGTTAATGTTTATAGTAAAACATTCAAAAAATATAAATTTAAGCATACTAAAAAAGACAATCGCATCAATTTAACTGAGTTATTGTCTTTCTATTTATAAACATAATTAAATTTTAATCATCTTTATGTAACCATTTAGAAAATAATTCTAAACCTATTTTAATATCTTTACTGTTGTTTGCAAAACCAAATCGTAAATGATATTCCTGATTAAAACAAGCTCCCGGTACAAAAAAGACTCCGGTATCTTTTTGTAATTCAATACAAAGCTCTTTTGATTTTATCGGTAATTTATACTTTAAAAAGGCAATTGTTCCAACCTTAGGTACAACACAATCAACCAATGGCTCTTTTTCTAACCAATCGATTAAAATTTGTCTATTAGTTTCAATGATTTTTCTACTTCTTTTTAAAATCTTATCATAATTTTCAACTACGATCGTAGCTAAATAATCATTAATATAACCAGTAGAAATAATATGATAATCACGACGATCATTAATCATTTTAATAATCTCACAATTAGCTTTTATCCACCCTATTCTAAGACCTGCATATGAAGTGATTTTTGATAAACTACTAGTTGCAATACCTAAATCATACAAATCACTAATCGACACTTCATCTTCACCTAACCCTTGGTATACCTCATCACAAAGAATATATAATTGATGAGCTTTAGCAATTTCAATTAACTTCAATAAAAATTCTTTTGAAAACATTGTACTTGTAGGGTTATTTGGATTAACTAAACAAATCATCTTTGTATTGTCTTTAATTGCTCGTTTAAAATCATCAAGATCTGGTAACCAATCATTTTCTTCTTTTAATTCAACCAAACTTGTTTCTACTCCAAATGATTCTGGAAAAGAATACATCTGTTGATAAGTTGGCGTTATTGAAATAAGATGATCACCTTTTTCAAGCAAACTAATTAACACTAATTCATTAGCATTAATGCACCCATGACTAATTGCAATATTATCTAAATCACCTGTTTTATATAACTTTGCAATAGCCTTACGTAACCTTTTACTTCCTTCTATTGGACCATAGTCCAATTTGGTATTCAATAAATCATTAATTACTGCATCTTTATCCTCGACCATTTCCAATAAATCATTAATATTCATTGAATCAACACATGTTTCAGCAAGATTATAACGATAATCTTTTTCATGTTCGGTCATCCAAGCTTCAACATCAAAAAAATCAATTTTCATTAATGCATCACCTTACTAAGGAATTCTTTGGCTCTTGAAGTTTTAGGATTGGTAAAAAATTCTTTTGAATCAGTTTCTTCAACAATTTTACCTTCTTCTAAAAAAACTACTCGATTCGCCACTGTTCTAGCAAAGCCCATTTCATGAGTCACTACAACCATCGTCATTCCTTCTTTAGCTAATTCTTGCATAACTTCTAATACTTCAATAACCATTTCTGGATCTAACGCACTAGTTGGTTCATCGAACAACATAATTTCAGGATTCATACATAAACTTCGAGCAATTGCAACACGTTGTTTTTGTCCTCCTGATAGCTTATTTGGATAAACATCTTTTTTATCTAACAAACCAACACGTTCTAAATATTTACAAGCAATTTGTATAGCTTCTTCTTTTGATTTATTCATCACATTAATTGGTGCTAATGTTAAATTTTCTAAAACTGTCATATTAGGAAATAAATTAAAGTGTTGGAACACAAAACCCATTTTACTTTTTAAACGAGTATAATTTTCTTTATTCTTTTCATCAAACAATTCACCATTAACATAAATTTTTCCACTTTCTGGTTTTTCAAGTCCATTAATACATCTTAAAACTGTACTTTTACCAGAACCCGATGGCCCAATTAAACAGACAATTTCACCTTTTTTTATTTCTAAAGAAACGTCATTAACTGCCTTTAAACTATTAAATTCTTTAACAATATGTTCTACTTTAATCACTTACAGCCAACTTCCTTTCTATCTTTTTAGCAATATATGAAATAGTCAATGTCATAGCTAAATAATATAATCCCGCTAAACAATAAGGTGACATAAATTCATAATATTGATTTCCAATTACCTTTGCAGAATTCATTAATTCTACTGCTCCAATTACACTAATTAAAGAAGAATCTTTAATTAAAGTAATAAATTCACTTACAAGTGGTGGAACAATTCTTTTAAAAGCTTGAGGTAAAATAACAAATCTCATTGTTTGCCATCTTGAAAGTCCTAATGTCTGACAAGCTTCCCATTGACCTTTATCAACACCATTAATTCCACTTCTAATCAATTCTGTAGTATAAGCACCACTATTGATACTCATCGCCACAACCCCAATTAAATAATAATTCATTCTAAATACATTTCCTGTAATTTCAGTAATAATAATTGGGACTACATTGAAAATAATCATAATCTGTAATAACATAGGCGTTCCACGAATTACTTCGACATACACATTAGCTATTGCTCTTAAAATTTTATTGTTTGAAATTTTTGCAGAAGCACCTAATACCCCAAATACAAAACCAATTAAAAGGGACAGAGCTGCGATTCCAAGTGATGTCATTGCCCCTTTTAAAAGAAATAATAAGTTTTCTGGGGTAAAGATACTGTTGAATGCACTAAACATATCTATCCCTACCTTTTTTTAATTTTCTAATTGTTTTAAACCGTATTTTTCACATAAAGTTTTGTAATCATCGCTAGCTAAAAACTTATCAATACATTTATTGATCATATCGATCATTTCATCATTACCTTCTTTAGCGATAATATAATTTTTTTCATCCAATAATGATTCATCTAACATTACAAAACCTTGTTCTTTTACATAATTTTGTGCAACTGCTAAATCAACAACAACTGCATCATATTGCTTACTAGTTAAAGAACTAAAAATTTCTTGAACATTAGTTACCGAAACAACATTTGCATCTTTAATTTCCTTAGCTGCTTTTTCACCAGTTGAACCACTTTGTGCCGCAACAGTTTTACCTTCTAAATCTTTAACTGTTTTAATATCTGAATCTTTATCAACAACGGCCACTTGAGCTGTAGCTGTATATGGTTTTGACCAAGCTACTTTTCTAGATTTATCATAAGTAAATCCAGATACACCAATATCAACTTGTCCTCCTTGAACTTGAGAAACAATATTTTCAAAACTCATACTATGCCATACAAATTTATATGTTGTATCTCCATCATTTAAATATTCTGGAAATAATGCAATCATGTCAGCATCAAATCCAACAATTGTCTTACCATCTGTATCTAAAGATTCATATGGTGGATAATCTGGTGATACAGCTATATTAATTTCTTTTACATTTCCTTCTTCACTAGCCTTTTCTTCACCACCACATGCTACAAGTGTAAATACCATGATTCCTGCTAATAATAACTTAAAACATTTCTTCATTTTTTTCACCCTTTCCTAATTTTTGCAAAATAAAAAGTCTCCTGGCATTTGCCAAGAGACGAATTATCCGCGGTACCACTCTTATTGATATAAAGATTTATATCCCCTCTTGTCTGTAAAGTAGACTTACTTACTGCCCTACTAAATTCAAGCAATCCTCTACAAAGTGCGGTTCATCTAATTTTGTTTACTGATCTTCCACCATCATCAGCTCGCTAAAAAACGCCATCAAACTACTCTCTTTATCAACGAGTTTCCAATATTTATCTATATTATATAAAAATTTATTTCATTGTCAATAATTTTTTAACTATTTTACTTTTAGAAATTTATGATTAAATTTGTCAATTTGCCCACACACTTTTTCAAGCGGTGGATTAAGAGCTTGCATCTGCTTTAAAACATCATCTAATTGTTCATTAGTCTGCTCAATAACATTTATTCTTTCTTCATGTTTTTTTAGATTCAAACGTTTTTTTTCACTGCTATAAACCAAGAAAAAACACCCTAAAACTAACAAACTAAAAATTCCTAAAACCATCAATATTCCACTTATCATTTTGCATCACCATAAATAGTATAACACATTTAAATAATATCTAAATCATTAAATTATAAAAAATGACTAAAACCATACAATTGTTCCATAATATAAATGAGGTGAAAAAATATGCCATATATAAATAATGTATATGCAAGACAAGTATTAGACTCTCGTGGATTTCCAACAATTCAAGTTGAAGTAACAACTGAAAGTGGTTTTTGTGGTAGTGCAATTGTTCCTAGTGGTGCATCAACAGGTAAATACGAAGCTTTAGAATTACGTGATAATGATGAAAGTCGTTATTTAGGTAAAAGTGTATTTAAAGCTGTAAACAATATCAATGATACAATCAACAAGCTATTAAAACAAAAAAATGTTTTATCACAACGAGAAATTGATATGACTATGATTCGCTATGATAATAGTGAAAATAAATCTAAATTAGGTGCTAATGCTACACTTGCAGTATCTTTAGCTGTAGCTAATTGTGCTGCTAATTATTTAGATATCCCTCTTTATCGTTATTTAGGTACTCCAAATACCAGAGTTTTGCCAACTCCAATGATTAATATTATCAATGGTGGAAGTCATGCCGATAATTCACTGGATTTTCAAGAATTTATGATTATGCCTATTAGTGCAAATTCATTTTATCAGGCAATGGAGATGGCAACTAATGTTTTCCATACCTTAAAAGCAATTTTAAAAAGAGCCAATTTAGCAACATCTGTTGGTGATGAAGGAGGTTTTGCTCCTAATCTAAACAGTAATGAAGAAGCACTAGAATTAATTATTAAAGCAATTAATGAATGCCATTTACAGCCTGGAAAAGATATCGCTATTGCTTTGGATGTTGCAGCTAGTGAATTGTACCATAATGGTATATATACAATTAATAATCAAGATTATTCAACTAAAGAATTAATTGCATATTATGAAAAACTTATTTCTAAATATCCAATTATTTCAATTGAAGATGGACTTGATCAAGAAGATTATAGTGGTTGGCGTGAATTAACTAATAAACTAGGTGATAAAATTCAACTAGTTGGTGATGATTTATTTGTAACTAATACTAAACGATTACAACGAGGTATTGATGAGCACTATAGTAATAGTATTTTAATTAAACTAAATCAAATTGGTACTTTAAGCGAAACCTTAGATTGTATCGAACTTGCAACTAAAAACAAGATTGCACCAATTATATCTCATCGCTCCGGAGAAAGTGAAGATACATTTATTGCTGATCTAGCAGTAGCTTTAAATATCGGACAAATCAAAACCGGTTCAATGTCTAGAAGTGAACGTATTTGTAAATATAATCGTTTATTGAAAATCGAAGATGACTTAGCAGGTTTTTCTTGTTATCAAGGTAAAATAAAAAAGAACTAGAAACACTCTAGTTCTTTGTTTTTTTGATTAGTACAAATATAAAAATTATTAATATTAATAGTAAAACAAATGGTAAATATCGCTCAATCATAATATCATTTTTAGAAGATTTAACAACTTTTGATTCTTGATGTACTGCACTATTTTCATCTTTTTTATACTCATCTTCTCTAACACAGTAGACAACATATCGTTGATAATTTCTACGATAAGGATGACAAGTAATCAAAGTAATCATATCTTTACCTTCTTGAATCAATATTTTTTCACTTTCTGAAGGTAAAATTATTTGAATATCACTAACAATATATTTAAGCTCTTGCCAATAATTATTAATCGTTACTTCATCACCAATTTGTAAATTCTCAATATCTCTAAAAAACGGTACCCCACGATATCCGCGATGACCAGCTAAAACACTGTTTGTATTTTTTCCCCCAATTGGTAAAGAAGTATTTGCTAGAACTGTAATTCCTTTTGCCATATTTTCTTTAGATGCTCCTAAATAAACCGGCATCTCAAGATTCATCTTAGGAATAGATATAGTTGCAAAAACATCATTTTTAAAATCATAATCACCAATTACAAAATCTTTTTGATCAAAAGTCCAAGCATCACTAATATCATTTTGCCCATCTTTATATAACTTGTTATTGTAATCTTCCATCATCTCAAATAACAAATCATGTGTATCAAAGTTTTTTTCCTCTTTCAAAACTTCAAAACTTTCTATTTCCTTTTTAGCATCATTATTTACCATCCAAGAATTAACATATGGAAACAAGAAAAAACACAAACCTGCTAAAAAACCAATACCAACAAGCACCATCAGAATTTTTCTAACCATTACTTTTACCTCCGCAATACCCTTTTAACTCTTTTTAATACGACAATAAAAATAATAATTAATACAATAATTCCAATCCCACTTACAATCGATTTAATATATTCTTTAAACCATACATCATTATTAGCTTTTTTACTCTCTTGTTTTTCTAAATCTGGATCATATTCAACTCTATGACCTCTAACCAATAAACGATGACTATTAATCCCATAAGGTGTACATGTAACTAAAGTCACATAATCTTGCCCTGGAACAATCTTTAAATCATTAGTTTCATCAGGTTTAACCACATTTATTTTATCAACTTCATAAGCTAATACATCATCTAATACATGAATATAAAATAAATCACCTTTTTTTAAATCCGCTAAATTAGTAAACAATTCCGCTGTAGATAACCCTGAATGAGCTGATAAAACTGCGTGTGTATCAACGCCACCAACTGGAAAAGATGTACCTACTAAATGTCCTACACCCTTTAACATGTGTTCACTATCAGTACCATGATAAATTGGCAAATTAACATCGATCTTTGGAATATTGATATATGCCATTACCCCATCATCAGTATAATTTAAAATATCATAATACGCATCATCAGCCATGTCAATAGCACTTGGATCAAAGGGATCAGTCAAAACAATTGTCTGATTTAACTTACGATTATAAGCATTGGCTAATTCTAATTCATTCGCCATTTCTTGTCCATCAATTTTTTCAATATCTTCTTGATACTTATTAATAACATCCATTTGATTTTTTCTAGAATAAATATTACTAATTAATGGATACAAGCTAATTATTAAACCAACACAAAAACCTACTATTAATATTATTCTAACTACATTTTTTTTCATAGTACCTCTTTATCAAATAAAGAACTACTAATGTAGTTCTTTATATTTTAGTTTTCTTTTTTTCTTAATTTAACAAACGCTGTAGCCATACCTGCCATGATCAAAATACCACCAACAGCAAACATCCAAGTACCAGCGCCACCTGTTCTAGGTAAGTTAAATCCTTTGTTATTTTCAATAGTTGCAGTTGCTACAGAACCATCTGCAATATCTTCAAATACATCTAATTCTTTTCCACCTAATGTATACGTTGCATTACCGTCAACATTACCTTCTTCATCAGCATCAGTTATTACTAATTCAAGTCCTTCTTCTGGAAGAATATATCCATTAGGAGCTTTTGTTTCTTTTAATGTATATGTACCTTCATCAATACCTAATAAGTATGCAATACCATCTTCATTAGTTACTGCAGTTAACCCGTTATTACTATTTAATACACGATCTCCATTTTCATCAAATGTATATGTTGCAATTGGAGTTCCATCTCTTAATAATTGGAATTCTGCACCTTGAAGTGCTTGTTTGTCCTCTTCTTTAATATTAGGATCGATTTTGTTAATTTTTAAACCAAAAACAAATGATTTTGTTTCATCTTCTGGAACTGATGTATTCCATGTTTTATTGTTGTTAGTATATTCAAGATCAACTTGGTTAGGGTTTCCTTCAACACCAATTACAGCATCTTCATTAATTTTTACTTGATAATTAAGTTGAAGATTATTATAAGCCATTATATCAGGATAATCAAAAACAAGAGTCATTGTCTTTCCATCATAACTAACTGCATAATCTCCATCAGTTACTGAATAATAAGTATATGGTTCTTCACCAATTGTTGTTTGATGTGTTTCTAAAGTACCTGGTTTCAATGTTTTAGTTTCTCCACTGAAATTAGATACAATAATATCGATATTATTTTCACGATCTCCTTCTATATAGAAATCTAACCCTTTACTTAATGTATCGGTAATAATATATTTAACCATTTGAGTATTTGTAGAAGCATCATAATGAGGAATATCAGCATCTACTTGATATGTAAGAATATCTCCTACATTATTAGTACTTACATTTTCTTTTTCACCATCTTCAATAATGCTTTTATCAACATTTACCGGTTCATCTTTTGGTGTGATTGTTAAATCAAAATTCCATTTATAACCATCTTCTGCATTTCCATCAACATATGGTAATGGTACTAACATAGATTTAGATGCAACACTTGCAGAATCACCAGAAGTACCAGTTTCAATAATAATATAGAAACCAATATTTAAAGTAACTGTTGTTTTACCTGTTCCACTAACAGGAATTGTAGCAGTTGGCTGTATATTTTTTTCTTCAATATAAGCTTGTGCATCACTTGTGAAATCTGATGTCAACTCAGTAATTGGATCAGTTACACCAATTAAATTACCTTCATCATCATAATTATTAATATTTAATTGGTTAGGCATAGCTGCAATATCTTCTATAGAGTATTGATGTTCATCATTACCAAATAAACCAGTAAAATTACTATTTACTGTATAATTATAAACATTTTGTCCTTTTTTACCAACAGCATCTAAAATTTTATAAATGCTAAAAGTAGAACCTTCTTTATTAATTGTTATTGTCCCTGTTTTTATACCTGGATTAATATCAGGGTTATCCTTTGGATCAACTTTATCAGATGCCCCTGCAGGCAATGTTAAAGCAAATCCAACTAGAAAAACCAACATTAAACTAAAAATCTTCTTAATCGCTTTCATCGTCTTTTTACCTCTCCTTAAAATTAAAATAGTTTAACCCTTTTCTATTTTTCTTGTCTTTTTTAATAATATAACTGTTATTCCCATGATTACAATTCCAATTGCAGCAATTCTTGCCGTTATGCCAGCTCCAGTTTTTGGAAGATTGAAACCGACTTTATTAGAAATTGTAAATGTAATTGTTTTAGAATCGGATGAGAATGTGTTTTCAACACCATTTAAATCTTTACTTAGATATTCAAACGGTAGTTTGAACACGACTTCCTCTGTAATTATTTCATAGCCCGGTGGGGCTGTGAGTTCCTTAATCTTGTATTCACCTTCACTTAGCTTTTCAAAGAAAGCTAAACCATGTTCATTAGTAATAGAAGTCTGGATTGGTTCACTACTCCATTCTCCATTTGCTTCTTTTTTAAATAAACCAAACTCTGCTCCAACCAGTTTTTCATTTGTTTCAGCATCGATTTTGATTACTTTTATATTATAAGTCTCATTAACAATTGTATAACCATCATCTTGATTTCCAATTAAATCACTATTATCATCAGTTGAATCAACAACAATTTCAAAAGTATTGTTAATTGCATCTACAGTCAAAATCCATGTTGTTTCAGTTGGTAAATAACCATCTGGAACAGTAGTTTCTTTCATTTTATATTTTCCCGTATTTAATTTTGTAAATCTAACTTTTCCTTCACTATCACTAATAGCTTCGCTAGTCCAGCTACATCCCTCATCTGTTAAATATTTAGGATCATCAGTATGAGGATCCGTGCAGTTTGTATAACCACCATTTTTATCCTTACATTTTTCAGTATGCTTATGCATACATTCTAATTTAAAGGTTGCCCCTGGTAGTGATGATAAGTTCAAATCACCATTTTCATCAAAGTCTCGACTAGCCTTATCAAATTCAACATCCATCGTTGGTCTAGGATCCGAAGTCTGGAGTTCTTTGTTATGAGTAAAATGCGCATTTATTGTTACTTGTCCATCAATAATCCCTGGATTTTCTTCATTACCTTTATTAGAATTAATCCAGTCAGTTACCCATTTTGCAGCTTCTTCAGGCGAAGCAAACGGGGTATTAGCATCTGGCCCAGTAACATTTAGCGTAATAAATTCTTGCCTTTCACGATCAAAATATGTAAGTTCAATATTTTCTAACTTATAATTAGGATCAGCAGCATAATCTGGATCAACATTTATACTTACTTCAACATCATTAGAATAACGATCAATATAAACAGTATTTGGATCTTCTTCAATATCTCCAGCATTTATATTTAAATCTTTATCTCCACCAGTTACACTAATAGTTGTTTTATCAGCAGTAATATTAAAGAAAATTGGATTTTCATTGATCAAGA
>OLNH01001690.1_pt1 | contig 10256 bp, 8 predicted proteins | sample 1643101 | NCBI WGS metagenome assembly OLNH01 (sample SAMEA3136758, study PRJEB25190) | human gut metagenome | biome: human gut; feature: human-associated habitat; material: faeces | place: Austria | collected 2013
TTGGTAAAAATACTTCAACACTTTACATAACTATTTACTTTACATAAGATCATTTATGTAAAATTTTACATAAATGATCAACTAATAAAGTCGAGTTGGGAAAATATGTTTTTAATAATGGCTTAAATATAAAGCTCATATCAGTACATATATACTCGACTTTTTTTCTTTCTTCTAAATTAATTTTAAAAAAATAATCCGACATAATATCATGTGTTCTAGATTCGATAATATCGATGATAAGATTATTTTCAAAATTCATAAGAATAGCAGGATATTTATATTTTGTATGTCTAGAAAAATGGAATTCATCAATTAATAGTATTTTAGGAAAATTATGTCTTTTAATTCGTACAAAGGCATCAAAAACATCTATAATTCTAGTAGTAGAAACACCGAACATTCTAGCTATAGATGCATATGTTGCGTTATATGGTTTTAATTTATTTAAAATAGATATAATGGCCACTTTAGTAAAAGACCAGTTCTCATAAGCGATAGGATTAGTATCAGAGAAGTAAGAGGTACAATCTAGACACTTATATCTTTTAAGATGAGTAATTATTTTAACAGGCTGATCATTAATAGGAGTAGACACTAACCTTTTCTTTTGAGTACCTTTACTAATAAAATGAATACTACCGCAATGAGGACAGCATACAAGAGATAGTTTGAATCTAATATTTATTTCATAATAGGTACCAATATCATCTTTAATATCAAATAAAGTCAATAATTCATTATTCATAATTATTTATATAACTAGAACTAGACCATATTATTGTATCAAAAAAGGGATTTAAACATCCCCATAATATTTTATAGGGGTATCCCCTTTATATTTTATAGCTACATTTGAAGCTATAGATATTTTAATATACCAAAAAATAGAAGTATCGTATTGATACTTCTATTTTTGTAAACTTAAATAAAGAAATAGACAAGTAGGTCTATTTCATCGTTTTTTCATAAATATCAATAATATTAGTCCCTACATGCTCAGGATGGTGGGCATCACTAGCTGTAATCAACTTAACATTATGTTCCTTAAATATCTTTAACAACTCATCACTCAATCCAATATCTCTATGATTATAACGATAATGACAACCTGTATTATTTTCAGCAATGACATTATGTTCTATTAATAATTTCGCTAACTGATGATATGTTTCAGTTAAATCATACTTAGGATAATAATTAAACATCTTAATTGTATCTGGATGAGCTAATTGTGTAAATAAGTCTGATTTAACTAAATCAAATACTAATTCATAATATCTTTTATAAATATCATCAACATCATATTTATTCCATAAAATTTCTTTTGAAAAATTCATATCATATAATTTTCCATCAATTGAATGAATTGCGCCTACAATAAAATCATATTCATGATTTTTTAAAATATTACGAATATATTCTTTATATTTAGGTACATAACATACTTCTAAACCAAAAGATACATCTATTGGTAAATCTATATCTTTCATTTCTTTAATTAAACGATCATAATCATCTAAACTATCTTTAAATTTCATCGCTTTATTTTCTAACCATTTTTTTTGTAACGGTTCTTCTTTTAACTCTTCATATATTGGTTCAAATTCAACAAAACGATGAGTATGATCCAATATTTGAATCTTTTTTAAACCTTTATTTACTGCAGCATTTACAAACTTCAATACATATTCTTTAGTCAAATCCCCATATTCTAAATGCATATGTCCATCTATCATTATAATTACCCCCTTTTTATTTGATTATATGTAAAAAAAATATACTAGTACAGCAAAATGATAAAAATTTATTATTAAAAAAATGGCATATCATAAAGTGCCCAATGGAGTTAACTTAATAAGTTGACTCCATTGCTCACAGGCTATCTGTGTGTTTTATTATAATACAAAAAAAGAAGCCTAACGGCTTCTTTTTCTTGATGGATGCAATTTATGGGAGAGGGAAACATCCATCATTATGGGTTGTAAAACATATATGAGGGGATTAATATATTTTACAAATTATTATGGTTGTCTTTCGACATGATTATCCTATCATTGATGTATGAATTAAATATGAACTAATTAAATAAAATTTAGTTTAATAATTCTTTTTCATCTAAACTACTATTTAATTGAACTTCAACTTCTTCATTTTCATCTTCAAATTCTTCAAATAACTCATATAATGAAATATCATCAATCTCATCATTCACTCCAAATGCATCAGCTACTGCCATGCTAATTTCTAAATCAATATTTTCCTCATTTATTTTAATTCCATTATCCATTAAAAAACTATAAATCATAAAATAAATATTTAAATTATTAACAGTTATTTCCTTAACTACTCCATTATGATTAAAAAATTCAATCATAATATCTATTAAAGTTTCCATCATTAAGTTTTTATCAGGTAAAAATACTTCTCTAATAATATAATCACTTTCCGATGCAATAACAGCATATAGTTGTAATTCACCTGTAGTACATGTTTCTAGTGATGGTAAAGTGACAATATCCAAACAAGTTCGTTCATTTGAAGTCAGTGATGAAATTATTTTTTCATTTCCACGATATCCATTATCAAAATCATTGATATTAACTTTTGGTTCATGTACATATATATTACTATCAATAAATTTAAAATCTTTTATATTAATTTCAATAATCTCATCTACTTCACTAATATTACTATCGTTCTTTAAAGCAACCGCTAAATCTTTTAACCAATTTAAGATATCTTCGCTTACTTCCGTTTCAATTAAGCTTGGTATAAATCCTGGTTCATTATAAAATGCTAGTATTTTTCCATCATTATCTAAAGCATCAGCGATTTCTGTTTTTTCATTATTTAAAATAAATGTATAAAAATGTCCAAAAGCACGGTTAATCTCTCCAACATACAAATTATAAAACCCCTCTAACATTTCATCATAATCATCAAACATTTCAATAACATAACCTTCTATCGTTTTAATAATTACCCAATAGATCGTTGCATTAGAATTAATTTTATATTTTAAACAACCTTCAAAATTTCTACAATCAATTAAATCTTTTATTTCACTTATTACATCAATATAATCATATTTAATTTCATTATTATTGATCACATCTTCAATTTGATAGCGAAGCAATATATTATTTAAAAAATTTACATCAAATCTATCAAGATTATTTTCATCACATAGTTTTTCAAACTCTTTAACTCCACTATAATCTTCACATAAATTGTTTCCTTTAAAATCAATCACTTTTGGAATATCATCAAAATCATCTAATTGCATAACATTAATTTCAAAATTCCAACAATAATCAAATCCATATGAATATTCAAAAACCATTTTATTAACTAATTTTGATTCCAAAACCTCATTATTATCATTCAAATCTAAATTAAACATATATTCAAAAATATTTTCAAACCCAAATATTTCTTGAATAATAAAATGTAAATCATGAAATGATAGTTTGCCAGGTAGCTCTACTACCCTATAAATTGGTTTACTACTATTTTTTAATCTTATCGTTAATCTATAGCCCCTCATAAAATTCTCCTTTACAATCATCTTACCTTAAACTTTCCTTTTCTTTATAAAATAACATTACAAAAACAATTGCAATTATACCAGCAGCCAGTTTACTTAATATAAATATCAAAACTCCCTGATTATCAACAACACTAGAAATAAAACCTAATTGTCCACCAAACACATATGCGCCCGCAACACTAAAAGCAGCATTCATCATTTTCCCTTTACGATCCATTTGACTAAACAATGGAACCATCGCGATACTAGTTCCTAAACTTAATAAAAGCCCCATTACACTTGTACTATTAATTCCTAATTTTTGTCCAATCATAAAGATAACTTTAGAAAATCTTTTGATAATAAAATCACTTAAAATCACAGAACCACATACTACAATACACATCCTTAAAACAATTAACATTGCTTCACCAATTAGCTTTTCACTAGTAAAAGGCAATTTATTAAAAAATAATTGTAATATCACCATTCCAAATAAAACAATACTTAATATTCTAATAATATAACCAAATAAAGTTAATACAAAAATTGTTTTTTCATAAGAGAAATATAACCCAATTACTAATACTATACACAAAACTAAAATTGGCAATAAATTAATCAATAAATTTGGGATATTTAAATACAATGCAACTACTATTAAAACAAGCGGTAAACTTAATATCCCATATACAAGTCCACTAATAAAAGGATGTAAGTCATCTTTTTTTAAAGAAGCTAGAAAAATAGGTAATTGAAAACTGATCGTTTGTCCCAACGTTGATGTTAAAATCACGCCAGAAAAGATCAAAAATGCTTCATTATGTAAACCAGATACGATTGAAAAACCTCCCATATCTGGTGCTAAAATACTTCCAATAATAATACTAGGATCAAGTAAAGAATTTTTACTAGTATTTGTAATTACATCAACATTATTTTGAATCAATGTAATTGCAATACAATAAAAACCTATCATACTCATTGCAATACTTCCCATTGAATTAATTCCCTTATCAAATGATTCTACTAATCCTAATCGATTATTTAATATCTTATCCAATAATCCAATTAAACATATAAACAACATAATTAAAATAAAAAAATTCATAGTTTCCCTCAACTTTCAATATTCTGATAGTATTTTATCATTCTTAAAGACAAGAAAAAAGCCCTCATGGGCTTTTATTTAAAATATTCAGTTATACTATCTTGACTATCGAAATAATTGATTTTCATTGCTTCCTTAGTTCTTTTTAAAGTACTATTTGCTTTTTCATTAGCCTTTATACAACCTTCTTCTAATACCTTCATAACATAAGTTATATTTTGTTCTAATTCACTACGTTTAGCTCTAATTGGGGTTAATGTTTCTTCTAAAACATTAAATAAGAATTTTTTGATCTTAACATCACCTAAACCACCTCGACGATAATGATCTTTTAATTCATCAAGATTTTTATAATCAGGTAAATATTTTTCAAAATATTCATCTTTACAAAAACAATCTAAATATGTAAATACCGTATTTCCCTCAACTGTTCCTGGATCAGAAACTTTTAAATGATTAGGATCAGTATACATACTCATAACTTTCTTTTTAACTTCTTCACTAGAATCAGATAAATAAATACAGTTACCTATCGATTTAGACATTTTTGCTTTACCATCAATTCCCGGTAATCTTTGACAAACTTCATTTTCTGCCAACATGATTTTTGGTTCAACCAAAACATCACCATAAATACGATTAAAACTATGAACAATTTCTTTAGTTTGTTCAATCAATGGCATTTGATCTTCCCCTACTGGTACACATGTTGCATCAAAAGCAGTAATATCTGCTGCTTGAGATACCGGATAGTTTAAAAATCCTACTGGTATACTAGTTTCAAATCCACGTTGTTTAATTTCTTCTTTAATAGTTGGATTTCTTTGTAATCTTGAAACAGTTACCAAATTCATATAATACGCTGTAAATTCAAACAATGCTGGAACTTGTGATTGAATAAACATTGTTGATTTTTCAGGATCTAATCCAACTGACATATAATCTAAAGCTACTTCTAAAATATTACGACGTACTTTTTCTGGATTATCTGCATTATCAGTTAATGCTTGTGAATCAGCTATCATTATATAGATTTCGTCAAAATTTCCTGAATTTTGTAATTCAACCCTTCTTCTAAGAGAGCCTACATAATGTCCTAAGTGTAATCTACCTGTAGGACGATCACCTGTTAAAATAATATTTTTCATTTCTAAAACTCCTTTAAATAAAAAGGTTTTTATCCTCAAGGATAAAAACCGCTATGCCACCTTGTAAGACACCATCATGTCTATTTTTCTTAACGCGAAAAGCACAGCGCCACTACTTCCAATGGGTTCATTTTGCTTCTAGCCAGGTCCATTCATTAACTGTTTTATCTTGATTTTCACCACCCATCAAGTCTCTTAAATTAAAACGTTGTTAACTACTATTCCTAGATAATCGAATTTACTAACATTTTTATGATAAAACTTAATAACTTTGAAGTCAATACTATTTTTAATAATCCATCACTTTACTTTAAATAATTATCCAATAATTGTTTTGTATGATTGACAACATAACCACTGCCACCTCTATTTTTTACATCTTCTACCATTGATGTAATAAGAATTGGATTATCACTATCAACTGTCATAACTGTAAACCATCCAATTTCAGTGCCAGTTGTATCATCTTGTGATGCTTTAATTTCACCAGTTCCTGTTTTACCTGCTAATTGATATTTACTGCTATTCATTGCATAAGCAGTTCCATTTGGATCGTTAATAACACCTTTTAAATCTTCGCATATTTCTTTTGCTGTAGTTTCACTAAAAGCATTTTCAATCCATATTTTTGAATCCGTATCTTGGACAATATATGGCGTCATGATATCTCCATTATTTACAAATGCACTATAAATAGATGCCATTTGAACTGGATTCATTAGTATTTGACCTTGTCCATAACCACTATCTGCAATTTGAATTTCATCATTAAATTTATCACTTGTGTATTGTGATTTATTTAAAGATAATTCAAATGGAATTTTTTCACCAATTTTTAACTTTTTATAACCACTTTCTAGATTATCTTTACCGATTTCTAATGCAGCTTTTGCAAAATATACATTATCCGAATAAATCAATGCATTTTTTAAATTATTAGGCTTAGGTGCGTGTAAAGTTGTTACATAATAACTTCCCCAACTCGAATCTTTTTGCCATTTCATTTCGGCATTAAAATCTTTATCCTTATCTAATGAATCAGTATCTAAACCAATTGCACCAGTTATTGGTTTCATAGAAGACCCAGGAACAAACGTTGCTTTAAAACGATTATTCAATGGCTTCATTTCATTATTATTTAATTCATCCCATTTTTCTGTAGTCATTCCTAAAATAAAATCATTGCTATTAAATGATGGTGTACTTACTAATGCAAGAATTTCTCCTGTATTAGGATTCATTGCTACAGAAGCACTTTTATCTTGTTGATAAGCATTATATAGCTCATTTTGTAAATTTATATCAATAGTTAAATTAATATCTTTTCCATCTTCTCTTTCTTGGCTAGCAATACTAGAAATCTCATCACCATCACTATTAGCAACATATATTTCTACACCATCTGTTCCTTTTAGCTCTTTTTCATATGCTGCTTCAATTCCACTACGTCCAATATATGATGTTTCACTGTATCCTTCACCTTTATGTTTTTTTAAATCATCTGCATTTACTCTTTGCATATATCCTGTTAAATGTGATGTCACTTCACCATATGGATATGTTCTAACAATTGTTGTTGATAACTTAACCCCAGGTACTGTTAATAAATTATTTTTCAATGTTTCATCATTTTTAGTAATTGTTTTCAAAGGAACAAACGAATCATCTTTAATCCATGAAGCATTCATTGTTTTTTGAATACTTTCTTTTGTCAGTCCTAATAACTGTCCTATTTTTTCATAATCATTTTCACCATTTAACTTACCTGGTACTAATCCTACTGAATATGCTTCACCTTCACCAGCTAACATATTTCCATTTCTATCATTTATATTTCCTCTAGTGGCTTCATCTTGACGAACCCTTATTTTATAATCTTTTTTTAAAGTAGGATAAATGAAACTATCATCCCAAGATATTTTTCCATCACTTATTACTGTTTCATTATCAAACTCTGCTTTCCCTGCAAGAGTATCCATATTTACATGATATTTTAACTTTCCATCTTCACTATCTGTAATTTCGATACTAATATTTTTTGCTTCAATACCTTCATAGATATTTTCATTTCTTTCTATAAACTCATCCTGACTATAATTTTTTTTAGATTCATCATCAAGCATTTCATAAAGTTGTTTATACTTACCCTGTTCAACTTTTGCATAATAATCCTCTAATACTTTTTTAGAATCATCCCCTGATAATAGCATAAATGCAATAACTCCAACAATTACAACTGCAATTATGCCTACAATAATTAAAATAATCTTCTTTTGATTATTTCTTTTATAATAAACATCATACATATTAATTTCCTCCTAACAACTTAAGTATATCATCTTTCTTTCAATATATCATCAACTAAAAATACTTTACTTAACTACAATACATTTCCCAAACCATACTGCCAATATACAAAATATAACTGTTAATACTACATATATAAATGCTGTTAGAACTTTCCCGTTGCTAATTAAATCAACTGTTTCCAAAGAAAAAGTTGAAAAAGTAGTAAAACCTCCACATATCCCTGTCTTTAAAAATAATATAACTCTATTATCTAACGGATATTTACTACCTAAAGCAACAACTAATCCAATTACCATTGCTCCAATAATATTAATAATCATTGTATTTAAAAAAGTCACTTTAATCGGTATCAATCCCATTAAATAACGACAGATAGCACCAATAAATCCACCTATTCCAACTACCAAACATTCAATCATTTAGATACTCCTTTTTATAACAAAAGGACTGTAAATACAGTCCTAATCTTCATTACCGTCCCAACAATAAGTACACAATTTACATTTATCTAAACCAATTGCTTCAATCATATCATCTAAACGATGGTATCTAAGTGATGTAAAATTAGAACGTCTTCTAATTTCTTCACACATTGTTTTGTATCTTTCACTATCAGGATCAGCGTATTCTTTTAATACTTCTTCACTAACATTATCACCTTCTAATTTTTGAATCACACGACGTGTAATCAAATCCAATTCTGAACTAGAACGTGAGAAATTTAAATATTTACATCCAAACATAATTGGTGGACATGCTGGACGTACATGAACTTCTTTTGCACCACTATCATATAAAAATTGTGTTGTTTCCCCTAATTGTGTTCCACGAACAATCGAATCATCAATCAATAATAACTTTTTATCTTTGATTAACTCTTTTACTGGAATTAATTTCATTTTTGCAATCATGTTACGTTGTTTTTGGCTCGTAGGCATAAATGAACGAGGCCAAGTTGGCGTATATTTAATAAATGGTCTAGCAAACGGTATATTAGATGCATTAGAATACCCTACTGCATGAGCTATTCCTGAATCTGGTACCCCAGCAACACAATCTGGATGAACATCATCTCGTCCTGCTAATAAACTACCACAGCGATTACGCATGCATTCAACATTTACACCTTCATAAGTTGAAGTTGGATAGCCATAATAAACCCATAAGAATGAACAAATTTTCATTTTATCTCCTGGTTCTTGTTTAACTTCAATTTTATTTGGTTGCATAAAAATAATTTCCCCAGGACCTAAATCACGATAATGATGATACCCTAGATTTAAAAAAGCACTACTTTCAAATGTTACACAATAACCGCTTGATTTTTCCCCGATAACTATAGGTGTTCTACCCAGTTTATCTCTTGCTGCATATATTCCTTCAGCCGTCAAAATTAAAATACTCATTGAACCTTTTATTAATTCTTGAGCATGCTTAATTCCTTCGACAATGTTATCTTTTTGACTAATTAAAGCTGCTACTAATTCTGTTGGATTAATTTCTCCAGAACTCATTTCTAAAAAATGTGTTGTTCCATTATCAAAACATTCATTTTTTAACTGTTCCAAATTATTAATTCTACCAACAGTAGTAATAGCAAATGAACCTACACTAGATTTAACTAATAAAGGTTGCGCTTCATTATCAGAAATACATCCAACACCTAAATTTCCATCAAATTCTTCAATATCCTTTTCAAACTTTGTTCTAAAAGGTGAGTTTTGAATATTATGAATTGATCTTTGAAATCCATCAACTCCATGAACAGCCATTCCAGCACGTCTCGTTCCTAGATGTGAATGATAATCAACTCCAAAAAACAAATCCAATACACAGCTCTCTTTTGAGGCTACACCAAAAAATCCACTCATTATTAATTCCTCCTAATTTTACATCCCTATTGTATATTATTTATTACAAATTTCCTATATTTTTTTATCATTTAAATAAAAAATTTACAGACAAATAAAAAATAATAATTTCTCACATCCATCAAACACATATTATTTCTATATCAAAAACAGTAACGAATAGATATTCGTTACTGTTACTTTACTATCATATTAATTTTTTCTTTTCTTTTTAAGAAATGCAATAACACCTAATGATGAAATTAATCCAAGTGTTCCTAACATATTAACATCATCACCTGTTT
>OLNH01001695.1_pt1 | contig 10223 bp, 10 predicted proteins | sample 1643101 | NCBI WGS metagenome assembly OLNH01 (sample SAMEA3136758, study PRJEB25190) | human gut metagenome | biome: human gut; feature: human-associated habitat; material: faeces | place: Austria | collected 2013
TTTAAGAAATTCAGATAAATATGAAAGTATGAGGGCATCTGTACCAGTTACAGGTGCTCTTATTTTATGAGAAAAATTGTTTATAAAAAGGATAAAAAGGAGTAAATAAAATGAGAAAATATAAGAAATATACGAGAGAAGAATACAGTAAAAAAATTTGATGATCTGATGATGAATACATTTAATTATGTTATGCAGGAAGGAGAGCAGATCGTCCAATGTAAGGAACCATACCCAGCGTACTGGTTTATGTCCAACAAAGGTTATCTGTTTTCTGCATATGGTAATAAGATCAAGGTAGTGAAACCAAACCACAGGTACACAGGGACAAAGAATAAGGACGGCAGCCGGACGGGACAGGACTGGTATTATGAATACAAAGTTAAAGGACAGAAACACAATAAGCACGTTAGCATGTACCGGGTAATGAGTGACTGTTTCCTAGAAAATGAGTTCGGATCTGATGACAATGAGATCCACCATATCAGGAAAAAGAACCAGTATAAGCCAAGTGAAGGAAAAGAGTGCAACCGTGCGGACAATTTACAGCTGCTGCCCCGGGAAATCCATAAAAATCTGACGTATTACGCAAGCAAAACGGACGTAGATCATAACAAAGAGATGGAAGAGAAGATAAAAAATGCGGACTGTCCATCTTTCCAGCTTTCACAGGAACAGTTTCAGGTGTTGCTAATGTCAGCCTTATATGATTGTGATATAAATGTGGGAAAACCAGTTATGTATACGACAACAATAACAGAGAATGTGGAAGATATAGAAGCGGAAGCGCATGTTCTGGATGTAGAAAAGATACTGAAACAGAATCTGGAAGAATGCGAATAATTATACAAAGGAAGAACAAAACAGATGTAAAGAGCATCCCCGGAACGTGACAGGATGGCAGCAGTGGCAGAAGCAGAGGCAGCAGTAAGAAGAAAACACTAGCTGGACCGGCTGTAAGAATATGTCATGCAAGATCCGGGATACTCTTTTTTTAGTGGAAGAGAACAAGGAATAATTGGATATTGCCCGTAGATTATGATAGAATAATGCTGAAAAGGTTCTGTCGTAATCGTATGTAGGGCATAAAAGGAATACGACACGATGGGAAAAGATTTAAAAGGTAAAGAACTTGGTAAAGGTATCACATAAAGGAAGGATGCTTCACTTCAAATGACAATGGATTTATATACAAGTGTCATGGAGCAGAAAAAAACAGAAGATATGAAGCTTTTGGAGGATACCATCGGATTGGACAAAGTAAATGAAAACAGCACTGTAAGAAACAACAAAATTATTCAGTTTGCATAATACAGGGGACTGCGAAAATGGGGTAATGATGGCGTAAGAAGCATAAGTAATGGTGTACAGTATCCCGAAAAGCCTTATAGAATCAGGATTTTAGAAATGAAAAAGGACGCAACCTGTAATGCTTATTACGTATACCAGAGCACCCCATACGACCTGTATGGCACACCGGATTTTAAGGAACTGTAAGAGGGCTGAAACCCGCATGGTTGAGCTGAGTGAAAAAACAGAAACTTTACGCAAACTTTATTTGCTTATTTAGAAAAATGGTGCTATAGTAAAGTTGGTCCTGACAAACGTATTGTTTACAGATTTCAGTCGATGGCCGGCAGGACTACTTTACTGATGGATTCGGCCATATTCTGAATCATGAAAGAAGGAAGAGGGAAAAATTGCGTAAAAAATCACATATACTGTTAGGCAGATACCTGGCAGACCAGATGTCCGAGGTGTATAGCCTCCAGCAACACAGAAAAGCGTTTTGCCTGGGCAATATTATGCCGGATCTGAGACCGTCGTTTCTTACTACCAGACATGAGTTTTTTGGAACATTCAGTCAGCTTCAGGAAAAGATGCGGGAATTGATTGAGCGAAATCCGGAAGAAGATAATGCCAGAGTTTACTGGCGCAGATTCGGAGAGGTCATGCATTATATGGCAGATTACTTTACTTTTCCTCATAACAGAACATATAAAGGAAGTCTTGCAGAACATAATTCCTATGAAGCGGAACTGAAGAATTGTCTGAAGGAGTGTATCTTAAGTGGAAATGCGGACAGCCAGCTGGAAGAGGCGAAGCATTTTGACAGTTTTGAGGAACTTGTGGGATATATCCGCGAGAGGCATGCGTGCTATCTGGAGAGCCCTCGTTGTATTGCAGATGATATCCGCTTTATTCTTCGAGTGTGTTATCAGGTAATACAGGGGATTTTTCAGCTCTGTCTCAGAAGACAGTTCCATATGGAAGGCCGGCCGGTAACGGCAATCTGACAGTATACGACAAAAAGCTGCTGCGCGAAAGCGTTGCAGCTTTTTTGCAGTACGAAAATGTTCTTATAAAAATGTGAATAAAAAGTGAAAAATAAATAAATTGACAAGGATATCCCGGCAGAACGGTTGATTTCATAAAATTCCTATGCTAAAATAAGTGGAGTTAAACTTTAGGTTATCTAAAATGGTTTAAGGCAGACCTTTATTATAGGGGAAGTAAAGGGATGTTCAAGGAAAGAAGGGAGCATCTTAATAAATATGAAAAACAAGTACCTTAATAAGTTTTTATACATCACGATGATATCAGCTATGGTACTGGCAGGCCCAGCCGGGGTCAGAGCTGCTGACATGGCAGAAACTGTTGCGGCTGATGAGGGAAGTTCTGAGGGCAGTGAGGAAGTGACAGAACCGGAAATTCCTACGGATCCGAAACCAACAGAAGCACCAGATCCGGAACCGACGGAAACACCACAGCCAACGGAAACACCAGATCCGCAGCCAACAGCAACGCCGGAGCCAACAGCAACACCACAGCCGACGTCAACGCCGGAACCAACAGCAACACCGGAGCCAACAGCGACACCGGAACCGACAGCGACACCACAGCCAACAGAGGCACCGCAGGATGATACCAGGGTACAGACAGTTATAGATATGATCAATGCACTGGCAGGAAAGATGATCACAGCTGATACAAAAGATGAGATTGAAGCTGCACGAGCTGCTTATGATGCACTGACTGATGCAGAAAAAGCTAAGGTTACGAATTATTCTGTACTGACTGATGCAGAGCAGAAGCTTGCAGCGATATTACAGGATAAGGATAACAAGAATAATTCCAATAATGGAACTACAGATATTACAGATGGAAATAATGCTACGGCTACTCAGATCGGAGATCCGGTTTATGTGACAAACATGGTCTCCAACCTTCACGCAGGTAAAGATTTTTATCTGGACAGCCTTAAGAATAATTATAATCTGACATTTTCTGATGATTTTACATCTGTTATGGATGAAATCGAGAAAGAATATAAAGAAAAAAATAAACTGACCGATGATACACTGCTGGTACGTAACTGGCAAGATATCCTGGCTGTTTATATTTATCAGCAAAGTAAAAGCGGTAAGACATCTTTTACAATGGACTCATCCTGTAGAGCAGATCTGTCCAAGATCTTTGAGGAAATGAATCCGATCGTCAGAGATAAACAGGATATCACCAAGGTATCTTATGGAAACCGTAAGATCAATTATTATATTAAGAAGAATAATATTGCAAAGCAGGATAGAACCGTTCTTAAGAAATATGTAGAGACAGACTGTAAACTTCTTTGTGCGGTTGTTACTGCATCGAAAGGTTTTGTCCGCGAGAGCGTTGGCGATAACGTGTCCGAGGACCGTGTAGATGTTATTGCGGCTGCTTATTCTCTGGTAGGTAAAGTTGGATATTTCTGGGGTGGTAAGTCTACTGTCCTTGGAGAGGATCCGAGCTGGGGAACCGTTGAGAAAGTCTCAGCAGATGGAAGCAAGAGTTCAGGAACTTTGCGGGCGTATGGTCTTGACTGTAGTGGTTTTGTTACCTGGGCAGTGATCAACGGTTATCAGGATCAGGGAATGCAGGCGGCAGTTGGTGACGGAACTTCCGATCAGTGGGAGAAAGCGAATGTTGTCAGCGAGGCAGATGCACAGCCGGGAGATCTTGTATTTCAGAGAGGACCTGAAGCGGGCAGTGACAACCATGTTGGAATTTTGTGTGGCAAGACGGATTCCGGAGACTGGATCGCGGTACATTGTTCTTCCAGTAAAAATGGAGTAACAGTAGGTGAGGCATACAGCGCAAGCTTCCGTTATATCAGACAGCCGGCGTTCTATTCTGATACAGCAGTAACTGAGTCTGGCAGTGAAAATGCAGAAAACACTACGACAGAAGATGGCACGAATAATATTCTTACAGATGTTGTGAAGTCAACAGCACTGAAAGACGCACTTTCATCCAATGATACTCTTTCTGATAATCTTCTTGAGGACTTTAAAAACAATTCTCTGCAGGAAGATGAGGATGAAGATGAGATTGAAGATCTGACTCTGGATCCGGAATCTATCGATGATGCGGTAGAGACTTTTGATGATGCAGAAGCATTGGAATTGGAGAATTAAGAGACAGCAGATAAATAAGGGCAGTCTCCTGCGGGAGGCTGCCCTTTCTGACAATCGGTATTAGGATATTAAGAGGATAAAAAATGAAAAAGGGATTTTTTTGCCGGCTGGTGGTAATTTTGACCGTATTATCTGTTATGTTGCAGCCTTTTTACGTTCGGGCCGGAACATTGGATCAGATCCGTTCTATTGCGAAGAGCGTTTTGTCGGGAGAACCGGAAGAGGTAGAAGAATTACGTCAGATGGAAGTGGCACAGAGTGAGGAAGGACATCAGGAATATTATTTTAAACAGTTAAATGAAGAAGAACAGAGAGTTTACAGAGAACTCCTGAAGGGCATTCGCGCACGGGAAAAGGACTTTTATCTGACCCTTTCCCAGGATGACAGTATTGACAGATGCTATCATGCGGTTCTGAAGGATCATCCGGAGATATTCTGGGTGCATAACCACGAAAAAATTTATAAAACAACTTATTCAGACAGTGATTACTGCACTTTTACCCCGGGATATATTTATACAGAAAGTGAGATCAGTGAGATTCAGAATGCCATGGAGGCTGGATTTCAGGAAGTAAGCAGTCTGATTCCGGCAGATGCCAGTGATTATGAAAAAGTCCGCATTGTTTATACTTATGTGATTGATAATACCCAATATCAGGCAAGTGATGACGATCAGAGTATTGCAGGTGTCTTCTGGAAAAAAGAGGCAGTTTGTGCGGGATATGCAGGTGCAGTTCAATATCTTCTGGAAAGAATAGGCGTTCCGTGCATTTATGTAGATGGAAGCACGCAGGGAAGTACAGAAGGGCATGCATGGAATATTGTAAAACTGGATGGAGAGTATTATTATGTAGATGCTACTAATGGTGACCAGCCGGATTTTCTTAATGGGAATGCTGCACAGCTGGAAGAACATAAGACGATTATTTATGATTATCTTTGCCCTTTTCCAGAAGAATACGAAAAAAAATATATAAGATCGGAGGAACTTACTGTTCCGGACTGTACTGCAAAAGACATGAACTTCTATGTTTTGAATCAGGGATGTTTTGACGGATATGACTGGGAGAATATTTATGATTACTGCAAAATGCGTTTGGATAATGGCGCTGCGGTAGTTCGATTTAAATTCAGCAATCAGGAGGCATTTGCTGCAGCCTGCAATGAACTTCTGGATAATGGGGAAGTGCAGAATGTAGCTCAGTATTATATGAAGCAGAATGGCCTTGGGCAGGTGGAATACCATTACGGCTTGCTGGATAATTTTTATACCATATATCTGATTTTCTGAATAAAGATCATGAAGTGATCGGCAGATTTTCAGGCAGAATAATGAATTCAGGAAGAGAGGAGTAAGCGAATGAATATGGATATGTTATCGAGGGTGTTTGACATTATACAGAGGACAGGAGGTATGGAACAGATTGGACAGCTTATGATGATCGTATATGGAGTGCTCTGTGTGTTTGGACTTTTGAACTGTATTCTCGGGTACCGTATCTTACGTTTCTGGATGATGATCTTTGGCTTCCTCATTGGTGCAGGTGCCGGTTTTGCTGCAACATATATATCAGGTGTGCAGGATAAAATGATAATTGCAGGGGCCATGGCCGGATTTGGCATTGTACTGGCGATCGTTTCATTCCTGGTCTACAGAGCAGGTATTTTTGTACTGGGATTTGGTATCGGAATATCTTTGAGTATTTACCTGATCCATCCAACCAGTTCTTTTTCCTTTTTTCTCTGCATTCTGATCGGTGTAGGACTTGGTGCACTTGCCATGCGTTATGCAAAAGGTGTGATCATTATTGGAACCAGTGTTCTTGGCGGAGTTCTGGCTGGTTTATCCATCGCTCAGATGGGAGGCCTTGCACAGTTTCCTTATGGAATTGGTATGGCTGTGGGAATTGCACTTCTTGGTATGCTGATCCAGTTTGCCATTAATAAGGACAGAGATGAAGAGGAGGAGAGCGAAGACGAGGACGAACCCTACGAAGAGGAGAGGAGCAGAAAAAGAAAGAACATACCGGAAAACAGAAACCACGATTTCGGATATGCACCGGATGATCGTGGAAGAAAGTCCGCAGGTGGATATCGGGATGACCGGACGGGTAATTCAGACACAGAGGTAAGGCATTCCCGAAAAACTTCCGGTCGGGATGGAAGATACGGGGATCGTTCAGAACGTAGAGATTCTGCGGATGAGCGAAGAAGGAACAGAGGCGAAGACAGCAGAACCTCTGCCGGCAGAAAGGCAGGAGGCAGAAGAGAAAATCCAAACAGTTCTTCTGACAGCCGAAGAGGTGGAAATTCCAGAAACAGTTCCTACAGTGGAAGGAGATCTGCTTCTGACAGAACTACGTCTTCAGAACGCAGGAGGGCAGGTACCTCTTCAAAAAGTTATTCACCTGATCCTGGAAGAGGTCGCAATTCTTATAGTGCCAGGAGCCGAAGGTATAACAGAGAGTCCGGTTATGAAGAAATCGATATGAATGAAGACTATGATCCATATGATATTCCGGACAGGGAAGAGGCACAAAATCCAAATACATATGCTGAATTTGAAAAACAGCAGCAAAGAAGACGGCAGATGGACATAGAAAATATGGCAGATCTGGATCCGGAAGATTATGACGAATGGGAAGATAAGTAAGAGAAAACCTGAGGAGTGACAGAAATGGGAAAAGAAGCAAAGACCAATGCGATGAGAATGCTTGACCGGAAAAAAGTAAAATATGAGGCGATCACATATGACTGTGGAGAATTTATAGATGGGATCCATTGCGCGGATCTTACCGGTGCGCCTCATGACCAGTCTTTTAAAACACTGGTCATGGAAGGAAAGAGCGGCGGCTATTATGTATTTGTGGTACCGATTGAGAAAGAAGTAGATCGTAAAGCGGCAGCGAAATCTGTTGGAGAAAAGACAGTAGACATGATCCACGTAAAAGATCTTACGAAGATTACAGGTTATATTCGAGGCGGGTGCAGTCCGCTTGGAATGAAAAAGAATTATCCGGTTGTGTTTGATCAGTCGGCGGAGAATTTCGAGGAAATTTATGTGAGCGGCGGAAGAGTAGGACTTACTCTGAAAGTTCCGCTTAAAGACCTTCTGGATGTGACTCAGGGGAAACTTGCTCCGATCACAATGGAGTAAAGGATTGCTAAAAAGAAATACTAAAAAAGCTTCTGCCGCAGGAAAACTTGCGGCAGGAGTTTTTTTATGGATAAAAATCCCCTGCATCTGCTTTTGCATAAGCAGGCAGGGGAAGTGCATACATCAAAATTGGTTATGAAAGATTTAGTTATCCTGAGCGTCTTCTTCATTAACCTGGAAGACGTGACGCTTCTTGGCCATTTCATCGCTGGCAAGATATTCATCATAAGTTGTGATTTTATCAACCAGTTTGCCGTTAGGAAGAATTTCCATAATACGGTTTGCAGTTGTCTGTACAAACTGATGATCATGAGATGTGAAAAGGATTACACCCGGAAATTTGATCAGTCCGTTGTTAAGTGCAGTAATGGATTCCATATCCAGATGGTTGGTAGGCTCATCCAGGATCAGAATATTGGCTCCGGAGATCATCATCTTGGAAAGAAGGCAGCGAACTTTTTCACCACCGGAAAGAACACGGACACGTTTTACACCGTCTTCACCCGGGAAAAGCATACGACCAAGGAATCCACGGACATAAGTTGCGTCCTTAATCTCGGAATACTGTGTCAGCCAGTCTGTAATCGTGAGGTCATTATCAAATTCCTGAGTGTTGTCCTTCGGAAAATATGCCTGGGAAGTAGTGACACCCCATTTATAATTACCTTCATCCGGCTCCATCTCACCTGTGAGGATCTTAAAGAAAATTGTGATCGCCTGCTCGTTGGCACCTACGAAAGCAACTTTATCCTCGCGACCCAGTGTGAAGGAAATGTTATCCAGAAGTTTGACACCATCAATTGTCTTGGAAAGATTTTCAACCATAAGAACTTCATTTCCGATCTCACGGTTTGGACGGAAGTCGATATATGGATATTTACGGCTGGAAGGACGCATGTCATCCAGCTGGATTTTTTCCAGAGCACGTTTTCTGGAAGTTGCCTGCTTGGATTTGGAAGCATTGGCGCTGAAACGGGAGATGAATTCCTGAAGTTCTTTGATCTTTTCCTCTTTTTTCTTATTGGCTTCTTTCATCTGTTTGATCAGAAGCTGGCTGGACTCAAACCAGAAATCATAGTTTCCGGCATAGAGCTGAATCTTTCCATAGTCAATATCAGCAGTATGTGTGCAGACTTTATTCAGAAAATAACGGTCATGGGATACTACGATGACGGTATTGTCAAAGTTGATCAGGAATTCTTCCAGCCATTCAATAGCAGGAAGATCCAGATGGTTGGTAGGCTCATCCAGAAGAAGGATATCCGGATTTCCGAAAAGAGCCTGTGCAAGCAGGACCTTGACTTTCATACTACCGGTAAGATCTGCCATCTGTGTGTAGTGGAACTCTGTGTCGACACCGAGACCGTTGAGAAGAGTGGCGGCGTCGGATTCTGCTTCCCATCCGTTCATCTCTGCAAATTCACCCTCAAGTTCGCTGGCACGGATACCGTCTTCATCTGTAAAATCTTCCTTTGCATAGATCGCCTCTTTTTCCTTCATGATTTCATAAAGTCTGGCATTTCCCATGATAACGGTATCCAGTACGTTGAAGGAATCATATTTGAAGTGGTCCTGCTGCAGGAAGGAGAGTCGCTGGCCAGGAGTGATCACAATATCTCCATTGGTCGGTTCGAGCTGCCCGGAAAGGATTTTAAGGAAAGTAGATTTACCGGCACCGTTTGCTCCGATCAGGCCGTAGCAGTTGCCTTCGGTAAATTTGATGTTGACATCCTCAAAGAGGGCTTTTTTGCCAACACGTAAAGTGATATTATTTGCTGAAATCATAAGGTACCTCTTTTCTTCATTATGGTTTCGAATTAAGTTTTCGATCATTGAACAGTAACTGGCCTGTTTTTGGCCATTCACTCCCATTTTACAATAAAGTGGAGAATTTGCAAGCCTTAAATCATAAAAACATTGAATTTACACAGAGGAATTGCTATAATTTAAGAAAGTTTGCTGGAGAGTTACGGGTAACGGAAAGAGGAAACAGAGTATGTTGATAACCAGAGAATGCGATTATGCTGTGCGGGTGCTCCGCGCAATGGCAGAGGAAAAGAGAGTCAGCGTAAATGAAATCTGTGAAAAAGAACTGATCACAGCACCTTTTGCATACAAAATACTGAAAAAACTGCAGAAATCAGGAATGGTCAGAGGGTATCGTGGTGTTCATGGGGGATATTCTCTGAACTGTGATCTTGATCAGATAACACTTTATGATGTTTATACAACGATCGATCCGGGAATGTTTATCATTGACTGCCTGGAACCTGGCTATGACTGTGCCAGGAACAGCGCAGACGGACAGAACTGTTCTGTTCACTGTGAACTCGCGGAAATTCAGGAAGAACTGTGCAGGATGCTGAAGCGAAAATCCCTGAAAAAACTTATAAATGGCTAACTTTTTTGTATGTAAATAGATACAGAAAATGCGTAATCCCGATTGGACAATCGCAATAGTGTATGATATAATAACCAATGGACTTTTAGACCGTTTCAGTGGTCTGAAATAAATAAAAATTTTCATCATACCTTTAAGGAGGAAAACAAACTATGGCAAGAAAGATGAAAACCATGGATGGTAACCATGCAGCCGCTCATGCATCAT
>OLNH01001697.1_pt1 | contig 10217 bp, 10 predicted proteins | sample 1643101 | NCBI WGS metagenome assembly OLNH01 (sample SAMEA3136758, study PRJEB25190) | human gut metagenome | biome: human gut; feature: human-associated habitat; material: faeces | place: Austria | collected 2013
ATATTGGGATATTATCAAATTGGATATATTAAGACATTATCATTTTTGAATCAGATGGTAGAAAGAATATAGCGATAGAATATTGACGGTTTTAAAATAACGGTGTATAATAACAATGTTATTTAATGATGGGGGGCAATCTATGAGGCAAGAAACCGTAGGTGTTACAGAAAACCTATTAAAAAGTGCAACAGAAGAATTTTTAGAAAAAGGATTTATGAAAGCAAGTCTAAGAAATATATCTGCCAAAAGCGGAGTTAGTACAAATTCTATTTATACTCGTTTTAAAGATAAAGAAGGTTTGTTTTCAGCAATTGTGAAAGATACAGTCGATGGGTTGATGGCTATTTATCTTGATAGTACACAAAAAGCAACCTATAGTCCTAACCCTAGTCAAGCAGATCAAGAAGGGGAAGAAGGAATGGATCTTGTTTTAGATTATATTTATCAACATTTTATAGAATTTAAATTGATTTTTTGTTGTTCTACTGGTTCTCAATATGAACATTTTTTAGATGAACTAGGTAAAATTGAAGAATCTTATTATCAAGAATTTGTTGAAAAATATAGCAAAGAAGGATTTATAGTTGATTCGTTCTTTATTCATGTTTATTGTCGGGTAGGTTGGCAGATGGTATACGAACTCGTTGCACATGATTGTTCTTATAAAGAGGCTCAATCATTGATGAATAGCACAAAGTTATTTAATATTGCTGGCTGGAAAGCAGTTATGGGAATTGATGAGTAAATAGACAGGGAAACCTGTCTAAAGTTAACATCGATAGTTAGCAAAAACTAACTAATAGGAGGAATTTTATGAAAGAAAAGAAAGAGAGTACATTATCGAAGTTAATGCACTTTGCAGGAAATCATAAGTATTATGTTTATGCTTCATGTATTTTAGCTGCAATCAGTGCCTTTATTGCTTTGGTTCCTTTTTATGATATGTGGCGTATCATCAAAGAGGTACTAGAAGTAAGACCAAACTTTAATGAAGCAATCCATATTAAAAGTTATGGATGGCATGCAGTTTTATTTGCGTTATTAGCTATGGTTTTTTATATCGCAGCCTTAATGTGTTCGCATAAAGCAGCCTTTAGAGTACAAGCGACAATGAGAACGAAAATGATGGAACACATTATGAAACTTCCTCTTGGCTATGTTGAAAGTCAAGGAAGTGGAAAAATTAGAAAAATCGTAATGGAATCAAGTGCCGCAACAGAAACCTTTTTAGCACATAATGTGCCAGATAAAGTTGTTTCTAAAGCAACACCAATTGGTTTACTTATTATGATGGCAATCTTTGATTGGCGACTAGGTTTAATGAGTCTTATTCCAGCAATTATTGCTTTTGTCTTAATGTTTACAGCGATGATGGGGCCAAAGATGGCAGAAGATATGAAACAATATCAAAATGCTTTGGAAACGATGTCATCAGAAGCTGTTGAATATGTAAGAGGGGTACCTGTTGTTAAAACATTTGGACAAACAATTTTCTCTTTTAAAAGATTTAAAGAAGCAATTGATGAATATGAAAAATGGACGTTAGATTATACAAAGAGTATGATGAAACCAATGGTATGTTTTACAACTTTTGCTAATGGAATCTTTGCGGCGTTAATTATTGCTGCTTATTTATTTGCAGGAAATACTATTACAGATCAATTTATTTTGAATCTCTTTTTCTATATTTTAATTACATCTATTTTAACAACGACTTTAATGAAAGTAGCTTATGCCGGTGAATCGCAAATGCTTGTAGAAGATGCTTTAAATCGTATGAATTCAATTATGAATGTACAACCTTTACCTGAAAGTAAACAAATACAAGTACCAAGTGATGCTTCTATTGATTTAGAAAATGTCAGCTTTACGTATCAAGATGCTTCTACTAAAGCCATTGACAACTTAAGTATGCATATTAAAGCAGGAGAACATATTGCTTTAGTTGGACCAAGTGGTGGTGGTAAAACAACTGTAGCTTCTCTTATTTCTCGTTTTTGGGATGTAAATGAAGGAAGTATTAAAATAGGACATGTTGATGTTAAAGATATTGAACAAAAAGAATTAATGAATCAAGTATCTTATGTTTTCCAAGATAGTCGTTTACTTAAAATGAGTATTTTAGAAAATATTCGTATGTCAAGACCAGAGGCAAGTGATGAAGAAGTTATCCAAGCTTTAAAAGATGCCCAATGTCAAGATATTATTGATAAATTCCCTGATGGAGTTCATACCGTTATAGGTTCAAAAGGAGTTTATGTTTCCGGTGGGGAAAGTCAAAGATTATCGATTGCTAGAGCCTTTTTAAAGAATGCGCCAATTCTTATTTTAGATGAAGCAACAGCCTTTGCTGATCCTGATAATGAAGTGCTTGTTCAAAAAGCTTTTGAAAAACTTGCAAAAGATAAAACGGTTGTTATGATTGCTCATCGTTTATCAGCGATTACAAATGCAGATTGTATTTATGTATTAGAAAATGGACATATTGTTGAAAGTGGTAAACATGAAGAATTATTAGAAACAAAAGGTGTTTATGAACATATGTGGCATCAATATAATCAATCTGTAAAATGGAAAGTACAAAAGGGGGATGAAGAATAATGATTGAAAAATTAAAACATAAATATGCTTTATCTTCTAAAGGAGCCAATGACATGGCAAGAGCTTTTGTGGCAGTGACACTTTCTAACCTTGTTTTAATGCTTCCTGTGGGATTACTTTATATATTATCATCTTATTTATTAAATCAACAATTACCTAAAGAAAAATTAACGTTCTTTATTGTAGCAATTATTGTGATCTTGATTTGTATTGCTTTAACTACAATTTTTCAATATCGTGCTACTTTTTTATCAACATATATTGAAAGTGGTGTTAGACGTCGTACACTTGCAGAAAAGTTAAGAAAACTTCCTTTATCTTATTTTGGTAAAAAAGATTTAGCGGATCTTACAAATACGATTATGTCTGACTGTGCTCTTTTAGAAACAGCAAGTTCTCATTGGATTCCTGAATTAATAGGAGCCATGATTTCAACGACAATTATTGTCATGAGTTTATTTTTCTTTGATTTTCGTATGGCACTTGCTGCTGTTTGGGTGATGCCTATTGCTTTTGCGATTGTTCTTTATTCAAGAAAAGCATTACGTAAAACACATGAAAAAACCAATGAATATCGTATTAATTGTTTAGATGGTATTCAAGAAGGTTTAGAAACATTAAGAGATTTAAGATCGAATAATATGTGTGATAAGTATATGGAATCTCTTAATAAAAAAATCAAAGCTGTAGAAAATCATGCTATCTTTGCGGAATTTACCAATGCGGCTTTTGTTTGCAGTGCTCAAATGATTTTAAAACTTGGTATGGGAACAGTTGCACTCGTAGGAAGTTATTTATTAGTCAAAGGTGAAATCACAGTTCTTACATTCTTTATGTTTTTACTTGTTGTAACACGTATGTATGAGCCTTTACAAATTTCTTTACAAAACTTATCTGCAATGATTAGTCTTGATACAAATTGTAAACGTATGGATGAAATTTTATCACACGATGAACAAACAGGTGTGGACACTCTTACAAATGAAGGTTATGATATTGTATTCGATCATGTCGCTTTCTCTTATAATCAAAAAGAAAAAGTGTTATCTGATGTATCATTTGTCGCAAAACAAGGAGAAGTTACAGCTTTAATTGGACCAAGTGGTGGCGGTAAAACAACTATTTCTCGACTTGCGGCACGTTTTTGGGATGTCGATCAAGGAATGATTACAGTTGGTGGTATGGATATTTCAAAGGTTGAACCTGAAAAGCTTTTAGAACTTTATTCAATTGTTTTCCAAGATGTAACATTATTTAATAATACAGTTATGGAAAATATTCGTATTGGTAAAAAAGATGCAACGGATGAAGAAGTAATTGCTGCAGCAAAATTAGCACATTGTGATGAATTTGTTGAAAAAATGCCCGATCAATGGAATACAATGATTGGTGAAAACGGTTCTGAATTATCAGGAGGACAAAGACAAAGAATTTCTATTGCCAGAGCCTTTTTAAAAGATGCTCCAATTATTTTAATGGATGAAGCAACAGCTTCATTAGATGTCGATAATGAATCAATGATTCAAGAATCGATTTCTAAATTAATAGAAAATAAAACGGTTTTAATTATCGCTCATCGAATGAGAACAGTAGATGGTGTTGATAAAATTGTTGTTTTAAAAGATGGTATTGTTGCTGAACAAGGGAAGCCACAAGAGCTAAAACAACAAAAAGGTATTTATAAACATATGGTGGATATGCAAATGCAATCAAATGCATGGAAATATCAATAAATTTAAAAAGAAAACTTGAGTATTTTTGCTCAAGTTTTTTCTTTATAAGAATATATTTCAGTAATAAAATACTTGCATGATAATAAATAATCATTTATACTGTATAACAAATTCATGAAATAGGGGGAATTGACATGATTGATACAGGGAAAGAGGCAATAAATTAAAATAGAGTTCAAAATGGACTCTATTTTAATTTACTATTTACTATCGTAATTTACAAATGAATGATTTGCTAAAAATTCATCAGCTTCTTTTATAAGTTGATTTAATTTTTCATCTTCTACTTCTAAGCTTGAACCATACAACTATTATAAGTTTCTAAAAGAGAAGCTAAAGAAATACCATGAGGTTTAATATCTTTATATTGATCAAAATCAATATTTGTTGGATCTTCAGAGAGTTGAGATAATCTTATCCAGCCAAATCTAAATTCTTTTTCATTGTTTTCTATGACTTTTAAAATAAATTATTCTCTATTGATTGGAATAACCGTATAAGATACAATTTATTTACTAAAAGTAAAAACTGAGGAGAATTATTATGAAAAGTACTAAGACACAAAAAATGTATATTACACTAATCAGTGTGATGAAACAAATAAATGCTTTAGAAGAACATCTCTACATAAAATTAGTCAATCGTACCCATCGTGGCATTAAACTGACAGTACAGGGACAAAAAATTATGATGAAGCTAAAATACTTATCGAAAATTCAAATAATTATTTGAATAAAATCCAAGAGAAAACATCTTCTATGATTCATATTGGTTCTTCATTTTTAAATTCGGCAAAAGAATTTATTGATTTATGGCATAGTATACAAACCTTAATACAACGTTATAAATTACGTGGTGTTCCTTATGGAGGCAATCATGATAAAATCATGGAAGTTTATCAATCGTTAGGAATAAAATTTGATTTTTTAATTGGTGCCTTTAACTCAAGTCAAATTCTATTTTTTTGCTTCTTGCAAACAGTTAGGAACTTATAACGTTTGTGTAGCTCTGCCTAGAAGTCATCCACTAGCAAAAAAGAAAAAACTTTCAATTACGGATTTATATAATGAAAAACTTTTATGTGTCAGTAGTGGGGATTGTTTAAATATTGATGATTTTAGAAAGAATATGCAAATGTTTTATCCTCAAATTATTTTAGAGGATGTCGGTTACTTTTATGATTTAGATACATTCAATCGTTGTGAAGAAGAAGGTTGTCTTTTATTAACACTTGATGCTTGGGATATTATTCATCCTTCATTAATTACTTTACCAGTTGATTGGTCTTATCAAATGCCATATGGCTTGCTTTGTCAAAAAATCCCTCAAAACAAGTTGAGGAATGCTTAAAGGAAATTAATAAATATGTCAAATAGAACAAAATTACAATTAGAAGATGCATTTAAAGAACTTTTATTAGAGAAAACATTTCATAAAATAACGATTAAAGATCTTACGGATAAATGCCATATAAGTCGCATGGCTTTTTACTATCATTTTCAAGATTTGTATGATTTAACAGAATGGATTTTAATAGAAGATGCTCGAAAAGCTTTGAATGAAAAGAAAGATTATGCACATTGGAAAGAAGGACTTTCTAATATTTTTGAAGCGGTTTATATTAATAAACCATTTATTCTAAATGTCTATCATGATATTTCTCGAGATAAAATTGAAAAGATATTATTCAAACTTGTTCATGAATTGATAGAATCTGTTGTTGAAGAAAGAAGTAAAGATATTTTTATTTTAAATCAACAAAAGGATTTTATTGCTCATTTTTATAAATATGGGTTTGTTGGTGTAATGTTGGATTGGATTGATTCGGGAATGGATGAAGATTATCAAATGATTCTAGATGATTTAGAAATGACGGTATTAGGAACAATCGATTTATCGATACAAAACTTTACAAATAAGAAGAAATGATAAAAAATTTATCATTTCTTTTTTATTGTAAATTTTATCTAAAATAAGGGAATGCTATGATTGAAGTGTAAAAAGAAAGGTGGAGTTGTTTATGAATCGTAAAAGTTTAACGATTGCTGCAACAACAGTGACGGCCGTTTCATCAGCAGTCCTTGTTGCTAAAAAAGTAAAGAATAATAAAAAGGATGAAAAGATAAATACGTATCGAAATACAGAATTAGGAAAGTATGATAAAAATGATAAAAGAATTTATTATACAAATGGAAATTATGAAGCTTTTGCCAGACCTAAAAAACCAGAAAATGTTGAAAATAAAAATGCATATTTAATAGGAAGTGGTCTAGCAAGTTTAGCGGCAGCTTGTTTCTTGGTAAGAGATGGACAAATGCCTGGAAAAAATATTCATATTTTAGAAGCAATGGATATTGCTGGTGGTGCCTGTGATGGTATTTTTGATCCTTCTAGAGGTTATATCATGCGTGGTGGTCGTGAAATGGAAAATCATTTTGAATGTTTATGGGATCTATTTAGAAGTATTCCTTCACTAGAAATCAAAGATGCCAGTGTATTAGATGAATTTTATTGGCTTAATAAAGAGGATCCAAATTATTCTTTATGTCGTGCAACCATTAACAGAGGACAAGACGCTAAAACCAATGGACAATTTAATTTAAGTCAAAAAGGTTGCATGGAAATCATGAAACTGTTTATGACAAAAGATGAAGATCTTTATGATAAAACGATTGAAGATGTTTTTGATGAAGAAGTTTTTAATTCAACATTTTGGATGTATTGGCGTACTATGTTTGCCTTTGAAAATTGGCATAGTGCTTTAGAAATGAAACTTTATTTTCAACGTTTTATTCACCATATTTCGGGCTTACCTGATTTTAGCGCTTTAAAATTTACGCGTTATAATCAATATGAATCACTTATTTTACCAATGCAAAAGTATCTTGAAAAACATGGGGTTGATTTTCAATTTAACACAGAGGTAACGAATGTTTTATTTGATATTAAACCTGATAAAAAAGTTGCTAAAACGATTGAATGTAACGTAAAAGGAAAAGAAAAAAGAATTTCCCTTAGTGAAAATGATTTGGTTTTTATTACCAATGGAAGTTGTACAGAGGGTACAATTTATGGAGATCAAAATCATGCTCCTAATGGAAATGCAGAAATACGAACAAGTGGATGCTGGAATTTATGGAAAAATATTGCTAAACAAGATCAATCTTTTGGTCATCCTGAAAAATTTTGTAGCGATATTCAAAAAACAAATTGGGAATCGGCAACAGTTACAACATTAGATGATAAGATTATTCCCTATATTACGAATATTTGTAAAAGAGATCCTAAAACAGGACATGTTGTTACAGGAGGTATTATCAGTTGTCAAGATTCATCATGGCTTTTAAGTTGGACCATTAATCGTCAAGGCCAATTTAAACAACAAGATAAAGATAAGGTATGTGTGTGGGTTTATGGATTATTTACTGATACAACAGGAGATTATGTTAAAAAGCCAATGAAAGATTGTACAGGAAAAGAAATTACCATGGAATGGTTGTATCACCTTGGTGTTCCTGAAGAATTAATAGAAGACTATGCAACCAACAGTGCTATCTGTATACCAACTATGATGCCTTATATTACAGCTTTCTTTATGCCAAGAAGAAAAGAAGATCGTCCAGATGTTATTGTCAAAGATGCAATTAATTTTGCTTTTTTAGGACAATTTGCGCATACACCAAGAGATACTGTATTTACTACAGAATATTCGGTAAGAACAGCGATGGAAGCTGTTTATGGTTTATTAGGTGTTGATCGAGGTGTTCCAGAAGTATGGGGCAGTGTTTATGATATTCGAGAACTTTTAGACAGTTCAGTAAAATTAATGGATGGTAAATCACCCTTAGAGATGAATTTAGGTCCTTTAAATATAATCAAAAAGCCTTTAATAAGAAGTATTAAAGGAACGGTTATTGAAAAATTATTAAAAGACCATCAAATTTTAAAAGAAAATGAAAAGTAATTGATTTTTTACCATGAAATTTTAAAAACGTCAGGAAACATTTGATAAAGTGTTTTACCAGCTTGTTGAGGAGATAAATCAAATTTACCAAGAATATAATGTTGGTACATGATAGAAGCTCCACCACAAAAAACATCTAATAAAAGAAGATCTTTATCTTCAAATTGGATGTTTTTTATTTTACACATCTCAATAACAGTATTATAGGAATATTGGTAGATAAAATCTCCTAAAGAATTAATACCGGTATAATCAAAAGCATTTTTTAAATAATGAAGCTCTTTACTCATATTAAATAGATTAATGAAGACATCTTCATAATTGTGATTTTGACTACTATGCATATATTGGTCTAGGATCCTTTTATAATTATCATTCATTACGTCATATTTATCTTTATAGTGACGATAAAAAGAGGATGTTGAAACATGAGCTTCTTTATCTTCTCCTAAAACATATTTATCAATATATTTTTTTATTTCTTCTTCAAAAGGAAGAACATCTTTAGGAAATTCTTCATCGTTCATGTTTGAATTTTTATAACGATAAATGATAATACTTTTTGTTTGTCAATCAACTGTATAAATTTTGCTGAAGTTATTTTCCAAAGCGTTAAAAATATCAATTATATTAAGAGGAAGATTATTATTTATTTCTTTGTTCATCTTAATCGCCACTTTCAAGTCATTTTTATTTAATTTATTATATCACGGTATGATTTGAAAAATAATCTAAATGATTAATAAGTATTTCAAATTACAATTTTATATATTTGTTTGCCATGTGTTTAAATTATCTAATATATATTGATATATAAGCTGATTTTGTTTTTCGTTTAAGATTTCATGACGCATATTTTCAAAAAGATAGGAATCTACACACATATAACCTCTAGATTTTATGTTGGAAACAGCTTTGTTGAATTTTACTTCATTTGTAATACAAGGATCATCTTTACCAGCAATAAATAAAATAGGTAAAGAGGGATTAGACATTGTCCAGTTTTCATTATGATATGTATTTATTACAAGATTAAAGAGGGATTCAAAGCCATTTGCGGTAAAGGTAAAATAACATAAAGGATTTTTATTATAAGAATCTACAATATTTTCATCACTACAAATCCAACTGTTAGGAATATCTGTATGAAACCTTTTATTAAAAGCTTGAAAACTTAAATTTTGAATTAATTGAGGGCGATAATGATCATCTTTGATTTTTGAATAGATACGAGCTATTTTTACTCCTATAGGAGCAAGAGGATTATCACTAGGACTTCCACAAACAATTAAACCATCAATATCTTGATCATACTTTTGACAAAAACAGCGCACGACTAAAGATCCCATACTATGTCCTAAAAGATAGAGTGGGAGATGAGGATATTGTTGTTTAATCATCAAAGTAATTTGGTGGAGATCTTCAACAATTGCTAGATGACCATTATCATAAAAATACCCCAAATCATTTTTGTCTTTTATACTTTTTCCATGTCCACGATGGTCATGAATAATACATAAATATCCTTGATTTGATAAGAAATTCATAAAGTCGATGTATCTCTCTTTATGCTCACACATACCATGAGAAATTTGTACAATTCCTTTTGGATTTTCACAAGAAATAATAATGCCATCTAATTTGAGTTGATCATAATTTGATTTTATTTGAAAACTTTTATACATATTTATCACCTAACTACATTATAACTAAAAAACAAATATTTTGATATGATAAAGAATTAATATAACAAAAAAGCCTTGATAAAATCAAGACTTTTTAATATGAGTTTGTGAATTATTTACAAGCTTCTTCGATAGCAACGGCAACAGCTACAGTAGCTCCAACCATTGGGTTGTTCCCCATACCGATTAATCCCATCATTTCTACGTGAGCAGGAACTGATGAAGAACCAG
>OLNH01001701.1_pt1 | contig 10195 bp, 11 predicted proteins | sample 1643101 | NCBI WGS metagenome assembly OLNH01 (sample SAMEA3136758, study PRJEB25190) | human gut metagenome | biome: human gut; feature: human-associated habitat; material: faeces | place: Austria | collected 2013
CTGCACTTTGTCAGTACTGATATACTGTGTTCCTGTAACGTGGAACTGACGTTGACGCTTACTGGGCATATAAAGATTGCTGTTGGGGCCACTGCTCGAGGGCTACTTCTACACCTTGTTCATGAAAGCTCGCACCGACCGCTTTCTCTCTGGATTTCACGGAGATGTATACTCCTCCCTGTCACTGCATTTGATATTTGGCTGTTGTTTATTGGTAATTATTATACCGTTGAATTATGGCGGTTGTCAACCAGGTTTTAGGATATTTGGGTTGATTTTCCGGTGGAGTATGTGTATTTATATGTTTTTCCAGAACTGCGGTAGGTTACTGTTTTGGAAGTAAAGGCATAGCAGTAATCAGCGTAGAAAGTTTTGGAAAGTGCGGCTTTTTTGCCGTTTTTAATATTATAGCTATATAGTTTGAGCTTATATCCTTTACCGGAATATCTGGAGGAAAGGCATTTGGCGTAGTAGATCTTTCCGTTGATCAGGTCTGTACTGATGGAGGCTGAATCAATGCGCTTGGATTTTCCAGTGGTCAGATTGTAGACATAGCAGGGGAGGGGGACTAGTGCACCTGTGTTGGGAGTGAGGAGAAGGGTAGTTCCGGATTGTTTGCGGATAACGGCATTCTTTTTGACACAGGTTTTCTTTTTGGTTTTCAGGTTATAGGTCCATAAGTCGATAAGTGTACTGTCGTTGATATGATCTTTTTCATAATAGAGCAGATTTTTTTATATTTTTATTTTATCATAGATCAGATAGTAATTACTAGTATTGTATGAACAGAACACCTACCGGATTACCGGCAGGCTTACTGTTCACTCCGTGCACAGTAACACGCTTCGCGATGCACAGAATTTATGCTAATCGTATAAATTCGCACCGTATGTCTCGGGATTTTGGCATATTTATGCCAAAACACCTCGCGGAATAATGGCGTGTGAACAGTAATACCGGCAGGCTTCATGAAAGTGGGAATTCAGGTAAAGAATGGCTTGAAATTACAGAAAGAGAATGTTAACATCATGAGAAGAAAACAGAAGAAATAGTTATAGAAAGACATTATAGAAAAATATAACTTGAAAGGAAATCATATATGGCAAAAAAGAAAATCTATGCAGTAAGAAAAGGGCATAAAACCGGTCTGTTTGATAGCTGGGCGGAGTGTCAGAAAGCAACGGCCGGATATTCTGGTGCAGAATTTCGAGGTTTTACAGACAGAGAAGAAGCACTGGCTTTTCTGAAGATGGAAACTGAGAAGACTGTATCCATAGATAAGGACAGGGAAGCTGCCGGAGTGGTAGAAGTGCCGGAGAATATGGTGATCGCTTATGTAGACGGAAGTTTTGAGAAAAGTATCGGCAGATACGCATTCGGATGTGTGATCCTTACTCCGGACGGAGAAGAGATACGCAGATCGGGCAGTGGAAGTGACCCGGCAGGTGTTGCCATCCGAAATGTAGCAGGAGAAATGCTTGGAGCTATGAATGCTGTGAAATGGGCACAGGAAAATGGATACCCGGCAGTGGAAATCCGTTATGATTATGAAGGGGTAGAAAAATGGGTTACAGGTGTATGGCGGGCAAAAACGCCGCTCACCAGCAAGTACGCGGCTTATATGCAGGCAGCAGGGAAAGAACTCCATATTTCATTCTGTAAAGTAGCAGCCCATACAGGCAATCACTACAATGAAGAAGCAGATCAGCTGGCAAAAAGTGCGCTGCTTCATACAGAGGAAGAAGTACGAATCTGAAGAAGTCAAAATAGTAGAGAAATTCCATAAAAAACAAAAGATAATGAAAGAAAAAGTAAAAAATATATGATACACTGGGATGTGTCGGTAAGTTGACAGGGAAATCAATTTATCGGCACATTATGATTCTATTTGGACTTATATATGGGAGGGAAAATCACATCAGATGAAAACAAACTATAACAGAACTGTACAGGCCTGTTTCATAGGATATGTGGTACAGGCAATCGTCAACAACTTTGTCCCGTTACTGTTTCTGACATTTCAGAGCAGTTATGGAATATCTTTGCAGAAGATCACCCTGCTGGTTACATTTAATTTCGGTATTCAGCTGTTGGTGGATCTGGCTTCCATAGGATTTGTGGACAGGATCGGGTACCGTGCATCCATGATCCTGGCTCATGGTATGGCAGCAGCCGGACTGATCCTGCTGACTGTTTTGCCGGAAACTTTCAGTGATCCATTCTGGGGACTCCTTGTGGCAGTTATGATCTATGCCATCGGCGGAGGACTTCTGGAAGTTCTGGTAAGCCCTGTTGTGGAGGCCTGCCCCACAGATAATAAAGAGAAAGCCATGAGCCTTCTTCATTCTTTTTACTGCTGGGGACATGTAGGAGTAGTACTTCTTTCCACGCTGTTTTTCAGAATTTTCGGCATTGCAAACTGGAAATATATGGCACTGACATGGTCATTGATCCCTATTTTGAATGGAATCCTTTTCACCAGAGTACCTATTGCTCCATTGCTCGACGAAGGAGAAACAGGTCTTACAATGGTGGAACTTTTTAAGAAAAAAATCTTCTGGGTTCTGATGCTGATGATGCTCTGCGCAGGAGCAAGTGAACAGGCGGTCAGCCAGTGGGCATCCACTCTGGCAGAAAAAAGCTTCGGTATCAATAAGACCATCGGAGATCTGGCCGGTCCTATGGCATTTGCCATCCTCATGGGAAGTTCCAGAGCTTTTTATGGGAAATTCGGTGACAGGATCAATCTGGAACGCTTCATGCAGTACAGCGCAGTTCTCTGCATGATCTCTTATCTGATGATCGCATTTATCCCGATTCCTGCACTTGGAATTCTGGGATGTGCAGTCTGCGGATTATCCGTAGGTATTATGTGGCCGGGAACCTTCAGTATGGCATCAGCATCCGTGAAGAGAGGCGGAACTGCATTATTTGCTCTGCTTGCCCTGGCCGGGGACGTAGGATGTTCTTCTGGCCCTACATATGTGGGAATGATTTCGGGAGCATTAAATGACAACCTGAAAATGGGAATCCTGGCAGCTTTGATCTTCCCAATTTTTATGGTAGTGGGAATCCGGCTGATCATGGGGATTAGAAAGAATCCGGCACAGAATTAAATAAAGCATAAAAAATACCTGATATTCGGAAAAACACTCATTTCCGTTATCAGGTATTTTCTGTTTGCGGTAAAAATCCATTACTGTTCACACGTCACTATCCCGCGAGGTGTTTGGGCATATATATGCCAGAATCCCGAGACATATCACGCGAATTTATGCCAGTGTCATATCTCCGTCTTTTACCCAGCCTATTTTACGAAGTACGGAGTTGATCAGTGGGCAAAGGACAGCAGGAAGAATAAAGGAGATCAGCAGAAGTCCTGCCCAGTCCCAGCCAGTGACTGCAGCTTTGGTTCCGGCTGCAATGTCATTCATCCAGCCTGTGTACACACCGATCTGTCCTACGAATCCACAGGTTCCCATACCGGAGGAAACCGGAGTACCGTTCATCTGGAGTTTAAACAGACAGGTAGCAATTGGACCGGTGATAGCGGATGTCAGGATGGGAGCAATCCAGATGCGGGGATTTTTTACAATATTTCCCATCTGGAGCATAGAAGTTCCGATTCCCTGGGAAACCAGGCCTCCCCATTTATTCTCGCGGAAGGACATAACTGCGAAACCTACCATCTGTGCACAACATCCTGCAACAGCAGCTCCGCCTGCCAGACCGGTCAGTCCCAGGGCAGCACAGATCGCAGCGGAAGAGATCGGCAGGGTCAGTGCGATTCCTACAAACACAGATACCAGGATTCCCATAAGGAACGGCTGCAGATTGGTAGCCCACATGATAATGTTTCCTACTTTCATAGCAGCACTTCCCAGAGCCGGAGCCCACCATGCAGAAAGTCCCACACCTACACCGATAGTAACCAGAGGTGTGACCAGAATATCGATCTTTGTTTCTTTGGAAACTGCTTTTCCGATTTCAGAAGCAAAGATAGCTACGAACAGAACTGCCAGAGGACCGCCTGCACCGCCCAGTGCATTGGAAGCGAAACCTACAGTGATAAGGGAAAACAGTACCAGCGGCGGACAGTGAAGTGCATAGCCGATAGCTACTGCCATAGCCGGACCGCTCATGGCAGATGCCAGAGATCCTACTGTGTACTGGGTGTCATTAACGGTCGCCACTGCCATTGTAAGAAATGGAATGTGGAATTGTGTACCCAGGGTATTGATAATGGTACCGATGAGCAGGGAACAAAAAAGTCCCTGCGCCATGGCGCCAAGAGCATCGATTCCGTATCGTCTGACGGAAATCTCAATGTCCTTGCGTTTGAGAAATGCTTTAAACTTTTCCATGATGTTTCTCCTATTGTCAATAATGTTGTCATGTGTCAAGACACATATATGTATTATAACCGCAACAGGAGAATTTTCCTAGTATTAATTTAAAATAAATGAAAAATTATTTTAATTTCACAGAAAAGGCCATAGATTCACCATTTTTTATGTAAGATTTTTTCAGATAAAATAAAAACAGGACTGTATGAAAACATACAGCCCCGTTATGAGCATCTGCGTTAAGAACATTAATATCACCCAGGTTTGTATCCAGATTGAAGGTCAGATCAGTAAATATGGCATGCCTCACATGCAGATGGCGTAGTAGCACAGCCGCCCATGGCAGTTTCACGCAGTTCAGCAGGAAGCTTCTTACCTACTGTAAACATCGTCTGGATCATTTCGTCCAGTGGGATCAGCTGTGGGATTCCGGCGAGAGCCATTTCGGCAGCGATGATAGCATTTGCCACACCAGCAGCATTTCTGTTTTGGCATGGGTATTCTACCAGGCCGCCTACCGGATCACAGACCAGGCCCAGCATATTCATAAGAACAGTAGATGCTGCGAAAGTACATTTCCTCGGTGTACCGCCCATCAGTTCCACAGCAGCAGAAGCCGCCATAGCAGAAGCAACCCCGACCTCTGCCTGACATCCACCCACAGCACCTGCAACTGTTGCATTTCGCATTGCCAGATAACCGATGGCACTTGCGTTAAATAATGCCTGGATGATCTCTTCATCAGAGAACTGATAATGTTCCTGCATTGCCAGCATCAGTCCCGGCACGATCCCGGCAGAACCGGCAGTCGGAGATGCCACGATCAGACCCATGGAGGCATTGGTTTCCAGGGTAGCCATTGCATAAGTGATGGCTTTCTGAAGCAGATCTCCGCAGATCCCTTTTTTTCCCTGGGCATGGAGACTCAGCTTTCTGGCTTCGCCGCCGATCAGGCCACCCATAGATTTTACAGGCTGTTTGATCGGGGAAAAAGCAGCCTCTTTCATAATCTCCAGTACCCGTGTCATTTTTTTATGAACAATCTCTGCAGTTGTCTCCCCAAGCTCAATTTCACGGATACGCATAACTTCTGAGATAGGAAGATTTTTTTCTTCACAGAGTGTCAGGAGTTCCTTTGCATTTTTAAAATCCATGATAAAAATCCTCCTTTCTTTACATCTGTACGATCATAACTTCATGAATGTTCGGGTTCTCACGGATCGCAGGAACGATATTTACAGGAAGTTTGCCGTCAGATTCTACGATGGTATAAGCGATATCGCCTTTGCCCTCACGGAAGAGGCGCATAAATGCAATGTTGATATTGCGGTCACTCAGGCATTTGGTAATATAGGCCACAACGCCCGGAGTATCCTGATGGATTACGATCACTGCACTGTATTCACCTGTAAAGTCTACCTGTACGTGATTAATCTCCACAATACGGACCTTACCGCCTCCCAGGGATTCGCCGCGTACTGTCATTTTCTGGCCTTTTTCATTTTCCATGCAGATATCCACGGTGTTCGGATGGATATCTGTTTCCTGCTCATTTGGAGTAAAAGAAAACTCCAGACCTTTTTCCTGAGCAATATCAAAAGAATTCCGGATGCGCATATCATCTGTAGAAAATCCCATAATACCGCCCAGCAGGGCACGGTCAGTACCGTGACCACGGTAAGTTCTGGCAAAGGAACCGTACAGGATAAAGTCGGCTCGCTTTAATGGACCTTCGATCATTTTCTGGGCAAGATAGGAAATACGCGCTGCACCTGCAGTATGTGAACTGGAAGGGCCGATCATGTTTGGCCCCATAACATCAAATGCACTGATAAATGACATAAGAATTATTCTCCTGTGAATTAATATAGTCTTACGTGATTAATAATAATCTTATTGTATTCTATCATTTAGAAATGAAAGAATCAAACTTATCGTTAGTATTAACAAAAATTAATGTAAAAAATAAGAAAACAGGGTTGCTTTTTCTCTGTGGGGCGGTTACAATGAATTTGCTGTTCAGAATTTGATATTCTGAACCATAAATTTAGAAGAAAAGGCAGGTGGAACAGAATGGATAATTGCGATTCTCATGGGCGAAGTAGTAGCACAGGATCTGAATTAAAAAGAGTATATGAGTATAGCAGCCGTTCTGTTCTGCTGTAGTCATATATTTCGCATCTTTTTATTTCCTATCCTGTTTCTATGAAATTCCCCGAATCATGCAATTACATATTTGGACAGTACATGAACAGTAAGTGGCGTCTTTAGTAACTTACTATTTGTTGTGCTGAAAATGCATAGAGAAAGTGGCAGTAAATGTGACAAGTGTAACAGACGGCTTTCTTTTCGTGCGCATTTTGACCAGATTGTGAAACAGTTATCTGGTTATGTGCAAATAGCGAAACGGATATTTTTATCCGACTGACTGCAAGTTTGCGGCAACGCTTTTGGCATCTTTATGTAAAAAAACGGAGGAAGAAAAAGATGGAGAAAAGAGTACAGGATTATTCCAAAGAGATTCTGAAGATCATCCGCAGCAACACCTCTCCGGCTGTTATGGCAGCAAGACTGCAGGATTATCATGAGAATGATCTGGCAGAGGTAATGCCGGAACTGACTGTACAGGAACGATACAAAATGTACCGTATTCTGGACACAGACATGCTTTCCGATATCTTTGAATACACAGATGAGGAGAATGCAGTAGAGTATCTGAATGAAATGGATGTAAAAAAAGCAGCAGCTATTTTGTCCAGAATGGAAACAGATGCTCTGGCAGATGTATTAAATAAACTTGAGAAAACAAAGAAAAAGATACTGATTGATCTGTTAGAACCCGAAGTTCGCCGCGATGTAGAGATGATCGCATCTTTCGATGAGGATGAGATTGGAAGCCGTATGACTACGAACTTCATTGTGATCACAGATAAGCTGACAGTGAAGCAGGCCATGAGCAGTCTGATCGAACAGGCAGCGAAGAACGACAACATTTCTACGATCTTCGTAGTAACAGAGCAGCAGAAATTTTACGGAGCCATTGATCTGAAAGAGCTGATCATTGCCAGAAGGGATGATCTCCTTGAGAATCTGGTAGTGACATCTTATCCTTATGTGTATGCAGAGGAGAATATCGATGATTGTATCGAAGACCTGAAGGATTATTCCGAGGATTCCATTCCGGTTCTCGACAATGACAATCAGCTTCTTGGTGTAATTACATCCGCAAATATCATCGACCTGGTGGATGATGAGATGGGTGATGATTATGCAAAACTGGCCGGTCTGACTGCAGAAGAGGATTTAAAAGAGCCTCTGAAAGAGAGCATGAAGAAGCGTCTTCCATGGCTTGTGATCCTGCTTGGACTTGGAATGGTTGTATCTTCTGTAGTAGGACTTTTTGAACAGGTAGTAACTTCACTTCCGATCATTATGTGTTTCCAGTCCCTTATTTTGGACATGGCAGGTAACGTAGGTACACAGTCTCTGGCTGTAACCATACGTGTTCTGATGGACGAGTCCCTGACAGGCAAACAAAAACTGGAACTGGTGTGGAAAGAAATGCGGATTGGTTTGTGCAACGGCAGCATTTTAGGATTCTTCTCTTTTGTGCTGATCGGACTGTATATTTTCTTGTTTAAGGGAAAAACACTGATGTTCTCTTATGCAGTATCCGGATGTATCGGTGCGTCCCTGCTTCTGGCAATGCTGATCTCCAGTGCAGTAGGAACCTGCATCCCGCTGTTCTTTAAGAAGATCAACATCGACCCTGCAGTAGCTTCCGGTCCACTGATCACTACTATCAATGACCTTGTGGCAGTTGTGACATATTACGGACTGAGCTGGGTACTTTTGCTTGAAGTATTGCATATGGCAGGATGATTGTGAATACGATTAATAAAGATCTGGTGTATGTTTCAGACGTATGCCGGGTCTTTTTTTGTTACTGAAGCAGCTTTCCGGGAAGAATCTTTTCTGAACTGTGTTACGGCGCGAACTTCTGCGCAGATTGTTGACGCTGTTTGCCGGGGAATTGGAGAAACTGGGTTTGACCAATCTGGAACTGAAACAGCAGAAAATGGAGAAATATTAAAAAAAGCTTGAAAATTGTTTCTTAATTTTGTATAATGTCTCACAAATGGGGAGCTCAAATAGATGGGCTGAGAGTAGACTTGATTAGTCTTGACCTGGAACCTGATTTGGATAATGCCAACGTAGGGAAATAGGAAATACATGTCGTGAATGAATAGACTTGTGTATCGTGCTCTCTGTTTTTTATGTGAACTGGGGGCACCACTTTTCACAGAGCATTTCAGGCGCCGGACAACAGGAATAGTATGTTGTCCGGCGCCTTTTTTGTGTAGTCAGGAGATTCTGTAGCTGAAGTGACCCGCTGAAGGTGGAGAATTCTGTAAGCAGGATTCATTTTTAAAGTTTCATGATGTTAGAAAGGAGTATATCCATGGTAATGATTAACGGAGAGGAAAAAGAAATTGCCGGGAAAAATCTTCTGGAGTATCTGAAAGAAAATGGTTTCAATCCAGAACATCTGGTAGTAGAACGCAATTTTGAGATCATCCCAAAAGAACAATTCGGCAGCGTGACGATCCAGGATGAAGATGTGATCGAAGTTCTGCGATTTGTTGGAGGGGGCTGAAAAAGATGACAGAAATTCAGAAAAAAATGCAGGAACTCATCTCAAAAGAGGACCTGGATCATGCATTTGCTGCAAGATTTCCGAAAGAAATGCAGAAGAAATTACGAAATGCCAGAGCAGCAGTTGCGGGGCTTGGAGGGCTTGGATCCAATATTGCAGTCATGCTTGCAAGAAGTGGGATCGGGAAACTTCTGCTGGTGGATTTTGATGTGGTAGATGTGACCAACCTCAACCGGCAGATGTATTTCATACCGCAGCTCGGAAAGCCAAAGGCTGAAGCGTTGCCGGAACTGTTATATCAGATCAATCCATATGCAGCATATGAATCTGTTTGTGTGAAAGTAACTCCGGAGAATGTGAGAGAACTGTTTTACGATTATCCGATCGTATGCGAGGCATTTGACTGTCCGGATCAGAAAGCAATGCTGGTACGGGAACTTCTGGTCCAGTGTCCGAAGACAACTGTCATATCAGGAAATGGAATGGCAGGATACGCAGATATAAATGAAATCAAAACGCAGCAGATGATGCGACGATTGTATGTGTGTGGGGATCAGAACACAGATGTTGGAAGTGGAATTGGTCTGATAGCACCAAGAGTAGCGGCCTGCGCGGCACATGAGGCCAATAAAGTCCTGCAGTTGATCATGCAGGAAAAATGTGATTAGAAAAGAGGAGAACACGATGGAAGATAAATTTGTATTAGGCGGAAAAGAATTTAAGAGTCGATTTATTCTTGGATCAGGAAAATATAACCTGAATCTGATCAAGGCAGCAGTTGAACAGGGCGGTGCAGAGATTATTACCCTTGCACTTCGACGTGCCAATACTCAGGAGAAAGATAATATCCTGGATTTTATTCCGAAAGGAGTGACTTTGCTTCCAAATACATCCGGTGCGAGAAATGCCGAAGAGGCTGTCAGAATCGCAAGACTGAGCAGAGCTATGGGATGTGGAGATTTTGTAAAAATAGAAATTATGCGTGATGCGAAATATCTTTTCCCTGATAATTATGAGACAGTCAAAGCAACAGAGATTCTGGCAAAAGAAGGCTTCGTTGTCCTGCCATATATGAATCCGGATCTGAATGTGGCAAGAGATCTTCAGAATGCCGGGGCAGCAGCGGTTATGCCTTTAGCTGCACCGATCGGAAGCAATAAAGGACTGGCAACAAAAGCCATGATTCAGGTAC
>OLNH01001710.1_pt1 | contig 10153 bp, 5 predicted proteins | sample 1643101 | NCBI WGS metagenome assembly OLNH01 (sample SAMEA3136758, study PRJEB25190) | human gut metagenome | biome: human gut; feature: human-associated habitat; material: faeces | place: Austria | collected 2013
CCAAGATTAAGAAAGATGACCTGAGACGTTCTCTGGGAATCGTACTTCAGGATACCCATCTGTTTACAGGAACCATTAAGGAAAACATCCGCTATGGTAAACTGGATGCAACAGACGAGGAAGTCTACGAGGCAGCAAGACTGGCTCACGCAGACCAGTTCATCAAGATGCTGCCGAAAGGTTATGACACAATGTTAAGCGGAGACGGCGAAGAACTCTCTCAGGGTCAGCGCCAGCTTCTCTCCATTGCTAGAGCAGCCGTAGCCAACCCACCGGTACTGATCCTGGATGAAGCAACATCCAGTATCGATACCCGTACAGAAAGTATCGTACAGAAAGGTATGGACAACCTCATGAAAGGTCGTACTGTATTCGTAATCGCCCATCGACTCTCAACCATCAGAAACAGCGATGCCATTATCGTACTGGACCATGGCAAGATCATCGAAAGAGGCGACCATGAAGACCTCATTAAGTTAAAGGGAACGTATTATCAGCTTTATACTGGTAAGCTAGAACTGTCTTAAGCGATAAAAAACTTGAAAGGTAAAATCAGCAGAAATCAGTGCTTGCTGTAGCATTATTTTAGATTTTAAGAAAAACAGAATAAAGATGCCAGAGTGCATCGAAAAGTTTTGACCGCAATTATCTCAGAACATGAATAATTGCGGTCTTTTTTTGTGCGTGCTGCATAGGATTTATATGGAGATATCCATGACGGGTTAACAGGCTGTGACAATCATGTATAGAAAGGCAGGGAGAGCAGAATGAAAAAGAAAAAATATGGTTGGCTCAGGCGATGTTTCAGCCTTATGTGTGTTCTGGTGCTTATCAGTATGATCGTACTGCAGAGCGTTCCAGTCACATATGCATCCTCAGAGCCGGATGCATTTACGTCAGAACCTGAAGATAACTCACAAACGATATCAACTGCAGAAATACCAACAGGTGATGATACACAGCCAGGAAACCAACTGGTAGATGATATTTTCTCGGAGGAAAATTCTGAGACTTCACCGGAAATTCCGACAGATGATAACTCAGAAATGTTATCAAATTCTCCGGTAGAAGGAAATCAGGATGAAACCTCAGAGAATATTTCCGGGACTCAGGAAGGGGAAATTTCAGATGTTTTTCAGAATCCATCATCTGAACCAGAACAGGAAACCAGTTCAGAAATCACTGATGATCAACAGGATGAACTTACATCAGGAGAAAACACTACAAAAGAAAATCCAGACAGTGAGCAGTCAGATTCGGAATCCAATATCAATCCTCAACAGGAAAATGAGGACATCTGGAAAGACAGTATTGCAACTGCAGCATTAACTGGTGATTATGCGAAAGACATCACTGCAATTGCCAGAACCCAGCTTGGTGTACAGGAAAACAAGGACAACTTTATTACAGCAGAGGATGGAACTATTCACTGCTATTCCCGTTATGGCCAGTGGGCAGGTGATGCATACGAGGAATGGTCAGCAGCATTTGTAAACTTTTGTGTACATTACGCAAACATCCCTCAGCAGTATCTTCCGAAGAGCGAAAAGGTATCACAGTGGATCCAGCAGTTGGAAGCAATGTCCTTACATATTGAAAAAGAAGGATATACTCCCAAAGAAGGTGACCTGGTATTCTTTCTCACCAATGAACATGCAGAGGGAAACAGCCAGATTCAGACAGATACTCCTGCACATACAGGGATCGTGACAGCGGCAGACGAACAGTATTTATATACAATTGAAGGAAACTGCGGTGGAATGGTTCAGGAAGAAAAATATGGACTTGCCAGTGATAACATCTATGGATATCTGGATATGGATCAGGTGAAAAAGCTGGCAGGTGTTCTTCAGGAGGAACCAGCAGATCCAACTAAACCGGAAACTCCGGCAGATCCGGAAGAATCAAAAGATTCCGAACAAAATGGAAATGAGGAAAACAATGAAGAAAATAATGATACTCAGGATGATAAAAGTAAGGATCAGCCAGAGGTGCTTGAATGGAAAAATGATGATGTAACGATCACAGCAGAAGCACTTACAGAAGATGCAATAATGGATGGAACGACATTAAATGTTATTCCTGTTGAGAAAGATAACAATGAAACTGCTTTTCAGTATTCAGAGGTTGAAGCTGAATTACAGAAAAAAGCTGAAAACGAAGAATATGAAATTGCCGGATTTCTGGCATATGATATAAAACTTGTGAATGCAGACGGCGAAAACTATGAGCCAGACGGCAGAGTTAAGATATCAATGAAATATAATGAACCTGCATTTCCGGAATTAAAGGAGCAGGATAATTCAGACAAAGAATTAGATGTAACAGTCATGCATCTGGAAGAGGACGATACGGGAAATGTAACTGAAGTAGTTGACCTGAAAAAAACGGATTTTGGTGAGAATCTGATTCAGAATATTGAAGTAGCAGAAAACCAGGCTGTTACAAATGTAGAATTTTCTGCCGACAGTTTTTCTACCTATGCGATAACGTGGACTAATAATAGAAGCAGTATAAAAGATGTACAGGGAAATTCACTGACACAGCAGCAGTACGAACAGTATCTGAATGCAATGTTGGCTTCTGTAGAAGGAACAGCTGGTGGGAACCTTCCTATTAAAGATTGGAAAAGATCTTCACAACACGTGAATGTTGAATTGGATCTTTCAGAATCTGCTTCAGAAAATTCCACTATAAATGGAAATTGGTGGACAACGGTATCTGCATTGAGTACAGATATTACGGATGCTGCAAATGTTTGGGACGGATCGCGTAATGAAACTCATAATTATACAGACTATCTTCCCAATCGGACTGTAACTGTATATAAACAAACTCTTTATGATTCTGCAACCTGGAAGAATTATTCCAGTAATGATAACGAAGGGACTATGTATCGTTTCCAGGGAACCTTCGATATTGGTGAGGATAATCCAAATGAATGCACGTATACGATTCAGCAGGTTACAGGAAATGACAGATTATACATCAATGATGATATGTGGGTATTTATATATCCACAAGGAACATCAATTACATCGGAAAATTATATGGACTATCTGGCATTTTGGACAGGAACCAGAAATCAGACAGCTCCGGTAAAGTATTTTAATGACCGACGTGGAACATTTGCAACCAAAGCTGGAGAAGCAGGGAATCTTAGAGACCTTACGAAGTTAACAGATGGCTGGAATATGGTTTCAGTTACTGATAATGCAGGTGCTATTATCCAGAGTGTGTATAACAAAGAAACCGGAAATCATGCAACTAAATATGTAATTGATGTTTTTGCAGATGATTATAGTAATGGTGGAGGAATTTACAGACTGACTGTTAATAAGAAAAATCAACCAAAAACAAGAGTAGAGCTGAAAAAGACAGACGCAGATGGAAAGCTTCCATTGTCAGGCGCTGAATTTGCAGTAGATGATTCTACTAATAGTGTACATTATACAGCAGTTTCAGGCGAAGATGGCATGGTGATATTCAATCTGTTGAAAAATAAAACATATACGTTAACGGAAACAAAGGCTCCGGATGGATATGAGAAATCAACGGATAAATGGACAATTACTATAAATGAAAATGAAGGTTATACCATTACGAAACAAGATAATGGTGAGGAAATGAAAAGAACGGAAGAAGACATTTATTATGTGCCTAATATTTCCTGTACGACATCTGTAGATGTTACAAAAATCTGGAAGGATGGAAACAATCTCAATAATACCCGTCCAGATTCCATTAAGATGACTTTACAATATCGTACAAAAAATCCTGATAGTGAATGGCAGAATTATCAGGCGAAAAATGTGGAAAATCCGTTTGTTTTGAAAGAAGAATCTGAAAATCAGATTTCTCAGAGTCAGGAAAAATCTAATATCTGGAAGAAAACGATTACAGGTCTGCCATTAAAAATTGATGGTCATGAAGTGGAATATCGAGTTGTAGAGGATACAGTAAATGGCTATGACATGGAACAGACAGATTTCGTGACTGTTACGAATAAAGTCAGATGGAAAATCATAAAACAGGATTCTGTACCTGATAGTAATGGAAATTATCAGAGATTATCTGGTGCGGAATTTGCACTTAGTAAGGAAGAGTCTTCGTCTGAAACTTCGGATTTTTCTAGACAGGAAGTTGCTAAGGGTATTTCTGGAAGTGGTAATTCCTTAGGGGTTATTGAATGGACTCCTGTTCAGGGCGTAACGATGGATGAATTGAATGGCAGTTATATCCTGACAGAAACCGCAGCACCCAAAGGATATATCCGCAGCACCGAAGAATGGACACTGGAGTTTGTAGATGGAATTTTGACTAAAATAAATAACAGAGAGATAGATCCAGATGAACAAAATGAAATCACTTGTTTCTTGAGCAATAAAAAATTAGAAAAACTTCCTGATACAGGAGGTACAGGAACATTTCTGTTTACAATCAGCGGTGCAATCATTATGACAGGAGCATTGCTGTTGTATATAAATAAACGGAAGGAGGAAGAAACAGCGTAATATAACGTCAATGATGAAAAATCCAAAGAACACATAACAAGGAGATATAAGTGTGAAAGGAGAATAATCATGAAAAAATATTTAAGAAGAATTGGCGCATTATTACTATCATTTATTATGGTGCTGTCCATGTGCACTTCGGTATTTGCACAAGATAATATTATTGGAAATAGGGATGATGAAGGTACGATTACTGTAAAAGGAGTTGATGCAGAGTCAGAAGTAACAGTGACTGCATATCCAATTGTAACAGCTAATTATGATAAGGATAAAGGGAATTTTACTGGGTATTCGGTTGTTGCTCCATATGAAATAAATGATCCTTTAAATCCTACAGTAGTGGAGTTAAATACAATTGCAGATTTTGTAAAAACAAATTCAGGTATTACTGGAACAAGTATGGTCTATAATGTAGATAACAAAGTATATACAGCAAAAGTTCCAGTAGGAAGTTATTTGATTCTGGTAGAAGGTTCGGAATCTATTTCTTATAACGTTGCAGTAGTATCTGTTTATTATGTCAATAAGGACGGTCAGAATGTGCTTCATGAAGGTGAAACAGATATGACTCTTCATGAAGGTGAAACTTGGATTAAGAAAAGTAACCAGCCTTCTTTAGAAAAAAGTATTATTGAGAATGATACTGAAAAAAAAGGAAATTCAGTAAATATTGGTGATACAGTGAACTATAAAGTTACTGTTAATCCGATTCCTGCTTATGAAGGAAATCATCCAGTATTAAAAGTAGAAGATACTTTAAGTGCAGGGTTAACTTATGCTAGCGATACTGAAAATCCGCTTAGGATAACAATTGGCACAAAGACATTAGAAAAAGATGTAGATTATACTTTGGTGGTAGAAGGGCAGAAGATTACTATTAATTTTGTTGTAAATGGGAAATACACATTAAATGAATTTGAAGGGAAAGAAGCAGTAATCCAGTATGCTGCAAAATTAAACAGAAATGCAAATATTAATGCAACGGGAAATAATAATGATGTTAAATTAACATATACAAAAGATTCAAAAGTAACAGGAAAAAATGGCAATGTAGAAAAGAAAACATATACCTACACCTTTGACATTGACGGAACAGCATCAGGAAATTTGACTAAAAATATTCTTACTAAATATGGGGAAAAACAAGGAGAAAAGCAGGAAAATTTACCTTTGGCAGAAGCTGAATTTACTTTATATAAAGATGTTGCCTGCACAATACCGTACTCTAATGATGAATTTAATGGAAAAGTAGTATCTGACGAGGATGGTCAGTTGACTATGACTGGTTTGGCAGAGGGTACTTATTATCTGAAAGAAACAAAAGCACCAAGAGATTATACGTTAAATACACATGTATTTGAAATAGTAATAAGTGCTGTATATAAAAATGACGGTCAGTTAGAAAAATGGACAATTACTATTGATAAACAGACAACAAATACATTTGCAGTTGCTAATAATGGAGTGACAACAAATGTTTCTGCAGATGGAACTAATGAAACGATTAATGAAACAGGAATTCAGAATACAAAACTTTCTGAGCTCCCATCCACCGGTGGTATCGGAACCTACATCTTCACCATCACCGGCGTTCTGATCATGGCGGGCGTAGCTGGAATGTTCATTATCAGCCGCAGAAAAGAACACGAATAAGTAATACGAAAACCCAATAACTGAATAAGACAGATAGCCCAGCGCTATCTGTCTTCCAAAAAAGTTAACTAAAAACAGCAACAGTATGGAGAGCTTCATGAAAAAGAAAAAAAGAAAAAAGTATATAGGCTTTGCTTTACTGTTTCTTCTGGGGCTGTCCATACTGCTGTATCCGACTTTCAGTGACGCCTGGAACCAATACCGGAATGCGAAATTGATCAATACATATGAGACAGCAGTAAACGACCTGCCGGATAAAGACTATGACAGACTCTGGAAAGAAGCAAAAAGATATAACAGGGAACATACAGTCAACACTTTTGTGGATGCTTTTGATGAGAAAGGCGATTACATTCTAAGCGACGCATACAAAAAAATCCTTGATCCAGACGGAGAAGGGCTAATGGGCAGCATTGAAATCCCTAAAATCCAGGCAAGAATTGCCATCTATCATGGCATCTCCGACGATGTACTGGAAAAAGGTGTCGGGCATGTAGAAGGAACCAGCCTTCCGGTAGGGGGAAAAAGCACGCATGCAGTATTGGCAGCACATCGTGGTTTACCTAGCGCAAAACTTTTCACCGACCTTGACCAGATGGAAATCGGAGATATTTTTTTCCTGCATATTCTGGGAAAAACACTGGCTTACAAGGTCGATCAGATTAAAACTGTTCTTCCCAGTGAGACAGAAGATCTGGACATTATTAAAGGGGGAGATCATGTGACTTTGCTGACCTGCACACCATATGGAGTAAACACCCACAGACTACTTGTAAGAGGAACCCGAACTAAATATGTAGAAAATAAAACAGAAATCAATGATACAGTTCCGCAGAAACTTGCACAGGCAGACCCGAAGAAGATCATGGAAATCGGTCTGGTAGTATTTGCAATATCAGTGATATTGCTATTAATTGTTATTCGATACCGGGACAGGAAGAAGTCTTCCATATAAATTATAAATCGTAACTGTCAAGAATAAGGAACGGTTACTACAAATTAAGTAAGGAGGCAAGATGTGATGAAAAGAAGGAGCAGAAAAAGAAAACTATTCAGTAATATTCTGGCTTTCCTGATGCTGATGGCGGTGATACTGTCGGCTCTGCCGTTGACCGGGCTGAATCTGGCCAGAGCAGACACGTATATTTCCGGCAGGGGAGGGAGCATTCAGGCAATTCTGATGTCCGGTCCGGAAGGAAGTGCGAAAAATACTTACTATGCAGGCGTGAGTATGAAACTTTATCAGGTAGGAACTGTAAATGAAAGCAATGGAACGGTGAGTTTCACTCTGGATTCCAGGGTCGCAAGTTCTGGAATTAAGATAGAATCGCTTACTACAGCAGACCAGTGGGCATCAGCGGCACGAACGCTGGCTGGAATGGCAGGTTCGTCAGGTGTAAATTCTATAGAAGGAACTTCAGATGCACAGGGACAGATTTTCTTCGACAACTTAGTGCAAGGAGTTTATCTTCTGGTGCAGAGCAGCGCTCAGGACCGGATCATTATCTCTCCGGCATTGCTCACTGTACCATTACAGGAAAACGGACAGTGGATCTATGATGTAAAAACTTATCCTAAATTTACACCCGACAAAGCCAAAGCAGACATCAGCGTAACGAAAAGGCTGTATTCTGTAACAGAGGATTCCCAGACGATTCCTCTTTCAGCAGATGATGCAACATTTAAGATCGGGCTCTATAAAGACAAAGCAGGAACGGTTCCTTTCCGTGAGGATTACGAGAGGGATATTCATATCAAAGGGACAACAAGTGGAACAGCAGTCTGGGAAGATGTTACGGAAGGCAGCTATTATGTATATGAGCTTGATGAGGAAGGAAATCCTGTAGAGATCAATCAGCAGGTTTATGTTGATGAGGAGAATTCCTGGATGTATAACGTAAAAGATGAAAGTGGAAAAGAAAATAACCAGGTAATTGTAAGTACATCAGGTTCCTCAGGAAATATGTATGTGGATAATTACTTTTATTATCTGCCGCAGGGTTATTATCAGAACTGTACTCTCAAAATCAATAAAAATGTTCTGATAGATGGAGAAAAGAAAACGGTAGATGATACCTTCTATGCTGGAATTTTTGAAAAAGACAGCGATATTCCGATAAGCAATATTGATCTGGTGCAGAATGGAACTGTAGAAGTAAATATTGAACTTCCAGAGGAAGACCTACCGGAAGAGATCACATATACGATTAAAGAGACAAATTCAAATGGGGAACCGGTGGACAAAAAGAAATTTCCATATACAGTCAGCGGAGAAGGCAATATCACACTGAAAGAAAGCGAAGGATATGAAGGAAGTATTACACTGACGAATAGTCAGTCAACTGTTACCCCAACAGTAGTGCCAGCAACAAATCCGCCGTCACAAAACAATAATTATCAAAGCTCCAACACCTCAGTTTTGACACACCAGACTATCAGTACAAACGTAAAATCACCAAAGACTGGCGATAACACACATATCGTATTGTGGCTTGTTATCCTCGTGGCAGCAGCAGCGGCTGGAATATTTATTGTATACAAAATTAATAAAAAGAACAGATAATCATAGATTATGCCGTGAGAGTCAGAAGATTCTCACGGCATTTAATATATAAAAAATTACTGGAATTTGTAGATGATCATTTTGTAAAGATACAGTGTTGACAAAAAATAGAAATCATCCTAAATTCTGAACTATATTCTGGTGGAATCGGAGAATCATTCCGTTTTATAGAAGTAGAATGTTTTACAAAGAAATGCTGTCTGATTGCAGGAATTCTTGCGACTCTTCTGTTCTTCGTCCTGCGTCAGCCGATCATCCAGATGTTTATCAGCGATGAAGAGGTTATTTATTATGGCGTGAAAATGCTCATTGCCTATATGCTTTCAGGGCCAGTGATCGGAATTCTTTTTGTAAACATGAACTGCATGCAGTCTGTAGGAGATGCCCTTCCGGCAACGGTACCGTCTGTACTCCGCCAGGGTGTGCTTCTGATTCCATTACTGTATCTTCTCAATGCGATTCTGGGACTGAATGGTGTGATTTATGCGCAGGCACTGACTGATTATGTGGCAGTGATATTATCCATTTATCTGTGGAAACGTAACGTTTGCGGGCGTTGCGTTTTTTTCGGTATAATGCTATGATTTGAATAAGATTTTAACTGTAGATACGAATTGCTATGTAATGAATAGAATTTATAACAGCAAAGGAGAGACATAAAATGGTAAAAGTAGATTTGATCACGGGTTTCCTTGGCTCAGGGAAGACGACGTTTATCAGGAAGTATGCGCAGTATCTGATGGATACGGGAAATAATATCGGGATTCTGGAGAATGATTATGGGGCTGTGAATGTGGATATGATGCTGCTTCAGGATCTGATGGGGGATAATTGTGAATTGGAGATGATCTCCGGGGGATGTGATAAGGACTGCCACAGGAGGAGATTTAAGACAAAGCTGATCGCTATGGGAATGTGCGGCTATGATCGTGTGATCGTGGAGCCATCGGGGATTTTTGATGTGGATGAGTTCTTTGATATTCTTCATGAAGAGCCGCTGAACCGCTGGTATCAGATCGGGAATGTGATCGCGATCGTGGATTCGAAGCTGGAAAGCGATTTGTCGGATGAGGCAGATTTTATCCTGGCTTCGGAAGTGGCGGATGCCGGATGTATTGTGATGAGCAAGAGCCAGGAGGCAACGCCGGAGGAAATCCAGGGGACGATTGAGCATGTGAATCGTGCCTTGGAAAAGGTGCATTGCAGCAGGGGATTTGGAAAAGATTTTGATGGCAGCGGTGAAGCTGGTGTTACCAACAATGTTATCCACAAAAACTGGGATGAGATGTCGAAAGAGGACTTTGATCTGATCGCATCCTGTGGATATGAGATGGCAAGTTATCGCAAACCGGAGTTCGAGGCAGAGGATGCCTTTACTTCTCTGTACTTTATGAATGTGAAGATGACTGAGAAGGAGCTGCGG
>OLNH01001711.1_pt1 | contig 10152 bp, 7 predicted proteins | sample 1643101 | NCBI WGS metagenome assembly OLNH01 (sample SAMEA3136758, study PRJEB25190) | human gut metagenome | biome: human gut; feature: human-associated habitat; material: faeces | place: Austria | collected 2013
GGGCGGACGCCGGAATTCCGCCAGGATGCGCCGCTGTTCGAGGCTATCCGCCGCGACAGCGTGCTGTCGCAGGTGAAACTGATTGCGGAACCCTGGGATATCGGCCCGGGCGGCTATCAGGTGGGTAGTCGTGGTTCGGTCGGCTCGTCAGCTGTGGCCCACTTCTCCGGAATCTCGGAGGTCAACAGTCTGCCGCCCCACTACCGCTGCCCCAAGTGCAAATACAGCGAGTTCATCACCGATGGCAGCGTGGACGACGGCTTCGACCTGCCCGACAAGAACTGCCCCCACTGCGGCACCCGGATGCTGGTGGACGGCCACGACATCCCCTTCGAGACCTTCCTCGGCTTCTACGGCGACAAGGAGCCTGATATTGACCTGAACTTCTCGGGCGAGTACCAGTCCAACGTCCACCGCTACACGGAGGAGCTGTTCGGCAAGGCCAATGTGTTCAAGGCAGGCACCGTATCCGGTATTCAGGACAAGACCGCCTACGGCTATGTGAAAAAGTATCTGGACGAGCGCGGCCGCACGGTGAACCACGCCGAGGAGAACCGCCTGACTCTGGGCTGCACCGGCGTCAAGCGTACCACCGGCCAGCATCCCGGCGGCATGGTCGTCGTGCCGGATACCTACGAGATCTACGATTTCTGCCCCATCCAGCACCCGGCGGACGATGTGGCGGGCGGCCTGCTGACCACCCACTTCGAGTTCAAGTATCTGCACGACACCCTGCTCAAGCTGGACGAGCTGGGCCACGATATGCCCACCTTCTACAAGTATTTCGAGGAGTACACCGGCATCCCCGTGGACAGCATCCCCATGAATGACCCCAAGGTCTATAGCCTGCTCACTAGCCCGGAAGAGCTGGGTGTGACGCCGGAGCAGATCGACAGCCAGACCGGCACCTTCGGCATCCCCGAGATGGGCACCAACTTCGTGCGCGGAATGCTGGTGGAGGCCCGTCCCAAGAATTTCTCCGAGCTTATCCAGATCTCGGGCCTGTCCCACGGCACCGACGTCTGGACGGGCAACGCCGACGAGCTCATCCGCAGCGGCACCTGTACCATCGCGGAGGTCATCGGCTGCCGTGACAGTATCATGCTCTATCTGCTGCGCAAGGGCCTCGAGCCGAAGATGGCCTTCGATATTATGGAGGCCGTCCGTAAGGGCAAGGTGGCCAAGGGCGGCTTTGCGCCCGGCTGGGAAGAGGCCATGCGGGAGCACGATGTGCCGGACTGGTACATCGAGAGCTGCCGCAAGATAAAATATATGTTCCCGAAAGCCCATGCGGTGGCCTACCTGATGTCGGCCATCCGCCTCATGTGGTTTAAGCTCTACCACCCGCAGGCGTTCTATGCGGTGTACTTCACCGTCCGCGGCGATGACATCGACTATGAAGCCGCTGTGGGCGGTGCGGCGGTGGCCCGCGCCCACATGAACGAGGTGAAGCGCCGCCTCAAGGAAGAGAAGAACGCCAAGGATGAAGATGTGCTCGTCTCGCTCCAGCTGGTCAACGAGATGCTGGTGCGCGGCTACGAGTTCCTGCCCATCGAGCTGGGCAAGAGCCGGGGTTCGAAGTATGTGGTGGAGGACGGCAAGGTACGCCTGCCCTTCTGCTCCTTGAAGGGTCTGGGCGGTGCCGCCGCCGATGCGCTGGAAAATGTGACCATCCACGGCGAAGAGTATCTCTCCATCGAGGAACTGCAGCAGGCCTCTGGCGTTGGCAGCAGCATCATCGACCGCCTGCGTCAGGTGGGCGCTCTGGGTGACCTGCCGGAAAGCAGTCAGGTGAGCTTCTTCTAAAATTGCAGCAAAAAACGACCTCTGCAGCCGGATGGACCGGAAGCAGAGGTCGTTTTGTTATACGATTGAGTTTCTGAACAGGGAAGAGGCTTACTCCACGCTGATCATATAGTAGTAGACCGGCTGACCGCCGCGGATGTGGCTGACCTCAACGTGGTTGGGGCATTTTGCCTTGACGATCTCGGTCACCTTCTCGGCATCCTCGTCGGAGACGTCGCAGCCGGAGATGATGGTGACGAAGCTGGAATCCTTCTTGCACATACCGCGGGCCAGACGATAGGTGGCCTTGGTGATGTCGTTGGAGGTGGAGACGATCTTACCGTTCTCCAGGGCCATGATCTCGCCCTTCCTGATGCGCTTGCCGTCGTACTCGCTGTCGCGGGCGGCGTAGGTGATGAGGCCGGTGGAGACCTTATCGGCAGCAGACATCATGTTGATGGTGTTGGCCTCCACGGTAGCAGAGGGGTCAAAGTTCAGCAGAGCGGTGATGCCCATGGGGACGGTACGGGTGGGCAGGACGACCACCTGACGGTCAGCCAGCTTCTGGGCCTGCTCAGCAGCCATGATGATGTTCTTGTTGTTGGGCAGAACGAAGACGGTCTTGGCCGGGACGCTCTGGATGGCGGCAAGGATGTCCTCGGTGGCGGGGTTCATGGTCTGACCGCCGGAGACGACAGCGTCAGCGGCCAGGTCGGTGAAGACAGCCTTCAGGCCCTCACCGGCGGCGACAGCAACGAAGCCATAGTCGCGGCTGGGGTCAACGGCAGCGTAGATGAACTCGCTGGCGGGGTCGGGCTTCTTCTCGGCGGAAGCCTGCTTCTCGAGGCTCTTGCCCTGCTTCTGGCGGGCCAGGAACTGCTCGTGCATATTCTCGATCTTGAAGTTGGTCAGGTAGCCGTACTTGATGGCCTCGCTCAGGATCTTGCCGGGGTCGGCGGTGTGGACATGGAGGTTGATGACGTCATCGTCCTCGATGCAGACGACACTGTCGCCGTTGGACTCGGCGAAGGCGCGCATCTTTGCAGCGCTTGCGCCCTCGTTCTTATTGATGAGGAACTGGGTGCAGTAGCCGTTCTTGATGTCCTCGACCTTCATCAGGTCGTCGGTGAAGACGCCCTTGCCGGCGTTTTCGGTGGAGAGTTTGGCCTTGTTGGGGACAGCCTCGCCGCCGGCCACGATGTCCTCACCGTGGAAGACCTTGCCCATGCCCTCGAAGATGACCATGATGCCCTGACCGCCGGCATCCACAACACCGGCCTTTTTCAGCACGGGCAGCAGGTTGGGGGTGTCCTCCAGAGCCTTCTGACCGGCGGTCATCACGACGTCCCACAGCTCGGCCACGTCCTCTTTGCCGCAGGCAGCAGCTTCCTCGGAAGCGATGCGGGCAACGGTCAGGATGGTGCCTTCGGTGGGCTTCATGACAGCCTTGTAAGCGCCCTCGACGCCCTTCTTCAGCGCAGCCACGATGTCGGAAGCGTCAGCCTCCTTTTTGCCCTCCAGAGCTTTGGAGAAGCCGCGGAACAGCAGGCTGGTGATGACGCCGGAGTTGCCGCGGGCGCCGCGCAGCATGGCGGAGGCAGCGGTCTTTGCGGCCTCGCCCACGGTGCAGCTGTCGTCCATGGCCTGCAGCTCACGGACGGCTGCGCCGACGGTCATGCCCATGTTGGTGCCGGTGTCGCCGTCGGGGACGGGGAACACGTTCAGCTCGTCCACGCGGGAGCGCTGGTTGTTGATGTTGTTTGCGCCGGAAATAATGGCGTCGCGCAGGATCTTACCAGAAATCATTGCTTTTTACTCCTTATATCTTCCCGGTACCCCCGGGCGGGCTTTGTCTCATCAGGCAACCACGTCATCGACCGATACGACCACGCGGGCGACTTTCAGGCCGGTGGCCTGCTCAACCTCGTCCTTCACGCGGTGCGAGATGGATCGCGCGGCGGTGGAGATGTTCAGCCCGTAGCTGACGGCAATGTGCAGCTCGATCACGAGACGGCCCTCTTCCTGTGTGACACGGACGCCCTTGGCCGAGTCGTCCACGCCGCGCACGGCGCTGCGGACACGGTCGGTCAGATCACGGGGGGCCATTGCGGCCACGCCGTAGCATTGTTTGGTTGCTTCGCCCACGAGCGTGGAAAAATACTCGGCTGAGAAGCTGACATCTCCCAGCGGAAAACGGGAAGTGATCATAGTCGCTCTGCTCCTTTTATTCATTATGATACCCCGATCCGCACGGCGGCGGGGCGGTGCGCGGGCCTAAGAAGGCGGCGGACCACTCTTATTATACAACTTTATGAGGAAGCTGTACAGCACATAATTGCTGACAGAAAGAAAAAAGTCAGGCACGGCTTACCCGTCTCGGTCTGTTTCGACACCACAAAGCCGGTATACTGAAAGACAGACAGAGCCGCAAAGGGCCGCGTTCCTGCTGTTAGTATAGCACAAAATCCTTCGCAGTGCATCCATTTCGTGAATATTTATCCGACAAAACAAAAGGTGATTGTGAATAAAATATAAAAGATGGCGCGGACATCTTTATCTTACTATGAAAAAGTGCTAAAATCTAAGGTGGCAAGAGTAAGACTGTATCCGGCGCAGGATGCAGGGGCATTCGACTGCCAAGGTGCTGAAGACAGGAATTTGCTGCGGCTGCACAGGAGCTGCGGCCCGGCGGCGGAAAAGTTCACAATAGGAGTTGTTTTCATGAATATTCTGTTTTTCCTTTCCCCCAAGCAGGACCTGATGTATGTGTACGATGACTTCACCCTTCGCCAGACGCTGGAAAAATGGGAGAACAACCGCTACGCATCCATCCCGGTGCTCAACCGCAAGGGAGAGTATGTGGGTACCCTGACGGAAGGGGACATCCTCTGGGGGCTGAAAAAGTTCCACGGCCTCGACCTTGAGGCGGCAGAGGACATCCCCATCCGGGACTTTGCCCACAAGCGGGACTACAAGGCCGTCACGGTCACCACGAGCATGGATCAGCTCATCGAGGCGGCCATGAACCAGAACTTCGTCCCCGTCGTGGATGACCGGGGAATGTTCATCGGCATCGTCCGCCGTCAGGCCATCATCCGCTACTGCTACGACCGCTCCCGCGCTGCCGCCGCAGAGCAGCGCAGAAAGCCCGAAAAGCAGGAAAAACGAGTCCCGGTTTCTGCCGGGGTGCAGTAAAACAGGAAAAGGCCCCGCCGCTCTGCATGAAATGTGCAGGGCGGCGGGGCCTTTCTATGCCTGTGGGAAGGGGAGAGAGGAGCTTCAGCCCACGGTGAGGCTGGAAGCGGTGAGCCGGTGGGTCAGGACAGCCTCGGCGTCCTCGCCGCCCATGGCCAGCAGCTCGTCCACCGAGAGGGTGGTGGAGCAGAGGATGGTCTGGAAGGTGATGGTCTCGATGCCCTCAGCCCGCAGCTGACGCAGCGCGGCCAGCGAGATGCGGAAGGAGGCTGTGAGCCGTCCGACGCAGACGGTGAGAGTATTGCCGCTCTGGGTGCTCGTGTAGGAGATGCGCTGGCCGTCCTTGTCGGTGACAGTCAGGCCGGGGAGGGGAGAGGCGGGTGCGGACGGGGTGGCAGAGCCGCCGTCAGAAGAGGAAGAAGACTCCTCGGGGATAACAGGTCCTTCCGGCTCCACAGGGAGGGGGCTGGAGACCTCCTTGGTCTTGCCATTAGCATCGGTGGTGGTGACTTTTGCGCCCGGGCCCAGCTTGTCCTTGATGGTGTCGAGGTCGAGCTCACGGCCGTTCTGCAAGAGGGCCTTGCCAGTGGGACTACCGGCCTTGGCGGTCAGTTCGAGGCTGCCCGACAGATCGATGACGCTGCTGTAGATGCCGCTGCCGCCGCCGGTGCTGCCGTTACCGCCAGCGGCTTCGACCGTACCGCCGGAGATGGCGACACGGTCGAAGCTGCAGATGCCGTAGCCGCCGACTTTGCCGCCGTAGCCGCCAGCGGCGTTGACCGTATTGCCGGAGATGGTGACGACGCCGCCGCTGCGGATGCCGTCGCCGCCGTAGCCGTCTTTGCTGTCGCCGTTACCGCCCTTGGCGGTGACCGTACCGTCGGAGACGGTGAGGCCGCCGCCGCTGCGGATGCCATCGCCGCCGACGAGGCTGCCGCCGTTACCGCCATTGGCAGTGACCGTACTACCGCTGGAGATGGTGACGCCGCCGTTACTGGTGATGCCGTCGCCGCCGGAGTTGCCGTTGCCACCATTGGCGTTGACCGTACCGCCGGAGATGGTGACGCTCTTAGTGCTGATGATGCCGCGGCCGCCGGAGCCGTCTTCGCCGCTGCCGCCTTTGGCCGTGACGGTACCGCCGGAGATGGTGAGGCTGCCGTTGCTGGAGATGCCGCTGCCGCCGTCGCTGTAATTGCCGTCACCGCCGTTACCGCCCTTGGCGTTGACCGTACCACCGTAGATGGTGAGGCTGCGGCTGCTGATGCGGATGCCGCTGCGGTAGATGTCGCTCTTCAGCGCGTTGTCGCCATTCAGCTTGATATTGGTGTCGCCCTCGCCGGTCACGCTTACGGCGGCTTTGTTCCGGCTGCTGGTGTCGATGTTCACATCCTTGAGTGTGACCTCGACCTTATCGTTCTTATCGTTGGTCTCGATGGTCACGGTGTTGGAAGAAGCTTTGTCCTTGTTCTGATTTGTGATGATGGTGTTGGTGTCGCCGTAGGTGGTATTGTTGTTCTGGGTGACGTTGTTGCCGCTCTCACCCGCCGAAATCGTAATGTCACCATTTTCGATGTGCCATATATCGGCAAAAGCCGGGGCGGCAAGGGTGGTGAGCATTGCGGCGGTCAGGATAAACGCTGCTGCCCGCTGAGAGGCCGGACGGGGTGAATCGATCCCCCCCGTATGGAGAGGGTGACCCAGAACACGCATCGCAAGCTTACGATAAGACAGCATACAAAAACCTCCTTTGAATGGTGAAAAACAGGGGGGGTCTAATTACCCTGAATGTACCACATCTGCGGAGAAAAATCAATAAAACCTGCGCGAATCACCCTGTTTCCTGCGTGAATGGAGAAGTTCGGACAGATTTTGGCTCTCCCCTTGGGGGAGCTTGCGCGGAGCACCTGAGAGGGCAAGGACGCTGACAGAGAGCTTTTTTGCGCCTTTTTGCTCAAAAAACTTTCTGAAGATACATTTTATTGGACTTTTATTCTGCTATACTCCTGTCAGAACAAAAAGACACAGGAGGGAACAGGAATGAAAGACGTTGAACTGCGGTATGTGGGCGGTCATGTGGAGGTGTATACGGGGGCGGGCGCGTTCCTGTTCTCGGCGGACACCCTGCGGGAGGCGATGGAAGAGCTGGATGCAGCCTGATGCATTCCCGGAAATACCGGAAAGCACCGGGCGGGAGTTAGAAAATACTAATGTAAAATGAATGTAAAATTCAAGAAAAGAACCGTCTAAGGAGACCCGGAAATCTTAAAATTCCGGTCAAAAAAGTGATTTTCCTGTAAAATAATGCTTGTTGAGCCGGGGGGTTCGATGCTATAATAAAAAGGACGGCGTTTTGCGTATGGAGAGCTAAGCACAGCCGTCTTGTGCAATGGAGCAATAGGAAGATTTTAGGAGCATTGTTTTATGGACATTACACACATCACCTCTCTGCTGGGCGGTATTGCGCTGTTCCTGTATGGCATGTCGATCATGGGTGCCGGCCTCGAAAAGCTGGCCGGCGGCAAGATGCAGGGCGTATTGCAGAAACTGACTTCGTCCACCATCAAGGGCGTCATTTTCGGCACCCTCATCACCGGCGTCATCCAGTCGTCGGCCGGTACGGTCGTCATTTGCGTCGGCCTCGTCAACTCCGGCATCATGACCCTTACGCAGTCGGTAGGCGTTATCATGGGTGCAAACATTGGTACTACGGTCACCGGTCAGCTCATCCGCATGGCGGATATTTCGGGCGACAGCCTCATCCTGACCCTCATCCAGCCCAAGACGTTTGCGCCGGTGGTGGCGTTTATCGGCTGCATTTTTTATGTGTTCATCCGCAGCGCGAAGAAAAAGAACATCGGCCAGATCATGCTGGGCTTCGGCATCCTGTTCACCGGCATGAGCCTGATGGACACCGGTGTGTCTCCCCTGCGTGAGAGCGCAGCATTTCAGGAGCTGTTCGTCACCATGACCAACCCCATCCTCGGCGTTCTCGTGGGCGTGGTGGTCACGGTCATCATCCAGTCCTCTTCGGCCTCTGTGGGTATCCTGCAGGCGCTGTCCAGCACCGGCCTCGTCACCTTCAGTTCGGCCATCCCCATCGTGCTGGGTGCCCACATCGGCACGGCCTTCACCCCGCTGCTGACCATCGGCGGCTCCTCCAAGGACGGCAAGCGCGCCGCCCTCATCCACCTGTACTTCAACATTATCGGCAGCGTCATCCTGCTGGCGCTGGTCTATGCAGTCCAGTTCACCATCGGCATCCCCATGTGGGGCGATGTGATGAACAAGAGCAGCATTGCAAACATCCACACCATGACCAGCGTCATTGCGATGCTGTTCTTCCTGCCCTGCAGCGGCGTGCTGTCCAGGCTGGCCATGATGACCGTGCCGAACAGCGCGGAGGAGGCGCAGGAGCTGAGTATGCCTGTGCTGGATGAGCGTCTGTTCAAGAGCCCGGCTGTGGCTCTGCAGCAGGCTAAGAACGCGGTGGTCAAGATGTCCCGCCGCGCAGCCCGCAACGTCGGCCTCGCCACCCCGCTGCTGCTCAAGATGGACGAGGATGTCGTGAGTGCCATCGATGTCCGCGAGAACCTCATCGACCGGATGGAGGTGGACATCTCCAACTACCTCATCAAGCTGGCAGACCAGGAGCTGGGCGACGCGGAGAGCCATGAGGTGACCGAGCTGCTCAACTTTGTCACCGAGTGCGAGCGCATCGGCGACTATGCAGTCAACATCAAAGAAAAAGCGCAGGAGCTGACCGACAAGGAAGTCACCTTCAGCGAGAAGGCACAGCAGGAGCTGAAGCTTCTCGACAATGCGCTGGAAAAGATACTGACCCTCACCACGGACGCCTTCGAGTTCGACGACGCCCGGACCGCCAGCCAGGTGGAGCCACTGGAACAGGTCATCGACATCCTCGTGGAGCGGCTTCGTGCGCAGCACATCAAGCGCCTGAAAGATGGTGCCTGCTCCATTGATACCGGTGTCGTCTATCTCGATGTGCTGAACAATGTAGAGCGTATCTCGGACCACTGCTCCAACATCGCCGCCCGTCTGGTGGGCATGGAGGCAGGCGAGGACTATGACTCCCATACCCTCAAGAACATGATGCACCACAACCCCACCAAGGAATATATGCTCAACTACGAGCAGTGCCGTAAGGACTACCTTATCCCGCTGGAACAGCTCGGCCATCTGATCAGCAGAAAGCCAGACGGTATCGCCGTCAAAGGTTGTCTCAATTTTGGTTAAACCATCTTCCGTTGTATAGATCATCATTTCAGAACCGAACAGGTTATCGTTTGAGTATTCCATTCGCATCCACCTCGGTTTTCAATCACAAATTTGTTTGGACTCTTATATCACGTCTATTATATCATGCGGCAATTTTGCCTGCAACCGCTTCCGGCTTGAAAACAGATTCTTTTTTATCTGCTGTCGCGGTGTCCTGATCCTCAAGCGGAACCGCCGGAGCGGGCAGATTCTCGACATCCAACTCCGAAGCGTACTTCTCAATCAGGTTGGCCAGCAGGTCTGCAAAACCGCTCCACTCATCGATCATAGGCAGTTTCCCTTTCTTTTTTATGCGGGTGTTTATAAAGTTCCAATACTTCTGGCGGTATCTGCTCCAATATCGCCACGGCACTGTCATAGTCGCGCCGCAGCTTGAAGTCTTCGATTTGTTTTAACGCGCTGACCTTCTGTGCCGAGGCAAGAGATTCTTCCAGTTCGGCATTTTTAGTTTTCAGCTTTTTGTTTTCGGATGCTGTTTTCGTGAAGGCCACGCCATATTTCCGCAGCAGCGTGTCCATCTTCTCCACACTGGGAAGATAGGTGTCCAAAATTTTGCAGATTTCCTCCGCCCGGCTTTTGGCGTTAAAGGGATTGATTCCAGTGAGCAGATCCTCCAGTTTGCTTTTCTGTTTGGTCAGTCTGGTCATCTCCTTGAACACGCGGGGCGGGATGTGGTCGCGCCCGGTCAGGCTGGCGCTCTCACCACGCTCCAAATCCGGGAACTTCTTGACCATGTGTTTCCAGAACTCATCCTGCCACCAGGTCAGCTTCTTTTTGTTGCCCATAATGTCTTTGGCACTGAGCCTGCCGTCCTCCGTCAGAGGGACAAAACAAAGGTGCATATGGGGCGTTTTCTCGTCCATATGCACCACAGCG
>OLNH01001726.1_pt1 | contig 10078 bp, 11 predicted proteins | sample 1643101 | NCBI WGS metagenome assembly OLNH01 (sample SAMEA3136758, study PRJEB25190) | human gut metagenome | biome: human gut; feature: human-associated habitat; material: faeces | place: Austria | collected 2013
TAGCCAAACGCTCTATCCAGCTGAGCTAAACGCACATCCTTGTGAAGTTCTTATCGTGTGTCCCTCACAACAATGATTATTCTACTCTATACCAGAGCATTTGTCAACACTTTTTTTGATTTTTTTTATTTTTTTCTTTTGATTGATAAAATTGACTATTTTGCAACAACTTAATTTCGTCTCAGCGCCTCGATCGGACTGAGTTTCGCAGCTTTTCTTGCAGGATAGATTCCGAAAAATACTCCCACTGCACAGGAGAACAACGTTGCCGCCATGATCGTACTCAGGCTGATTCCCGGTGTAATGGTCATTTCCATACTGCTGCTTATGATAGAACAGATCGCATACCCCCCAATCACGCCAAGAACAATTCCGATCAGACCACCCATGGCCGTCAGGATTGCTGCTTCTGCCAGAAACTGAAGCATAATTGATGAGGTCTTTGCCCCCAGAGACTTACGGATACCAATCTCCCTGGTACGTTCAGTCACAGACACCAGCATGATATTCATAACCCCGATACCACCAACCAGCAGCGAAATTCCAGCCACAAAGGAAATAAACGCAGTTACCATATCCAGCATCTGGTTCATGGAACTCATAATATCCTGGAAGCTCTGTACCTGGAAATAATCTTCTCCAGCGCACTGATGTCTCTTCTCCAACAGGTTCACCACTTTATCTGCGATACTCTGACTGTCCAGACTCTTGTCTGCCTGTATCGTCATAGAGAAGAAATAATCTGATGTCCCGGTAAACTCATTCATTGTCGTATAAGGCACATTCACAGTCACCGGCATCCCGTCATAGGTATAACTTACAAAAGTCCCATTCTCTTTCTGCGTAGTCACACCACAGATCCGCAGACTCTTCGTCAGCCCATAACAGTTCACATTCAGACTCATTCCCACAACATCATCGGTACCAAAAAGTCTCTTCGCGTCTAAATCAGAAATCACGCAAACATTCTTTCCTTCCTGCACTTCTTTCTCTCCAAAATAAACTCCATGCTTCATTGTTGCATTGCTGACCAGCTTCGCATCCGGACCCTCTCCGGTAACCATAAGAGTGAAATTTCCCTTACCGGTAGCAGTCTCGCCATCATAGGAATCCGAAACATTCACACCTTCAATTCCGTCCAGTTCCCGGATCGCCTCTATATCATCCGCAGTGATCCATTCTTCCGCAGTCTGCGCATCACTGCTCACACTGATCGCGATCTGTCCACCGCCGATATCATCGATCTCGCTGTTCATCTGGTTCTTCGTTCCCTCACCGATCGAAACAATGGCGATCACAGAAGCAATACCTATAATAATACCAAGCATAGTCAGAAAAGACCGGCCCTTATTTGCCATAATATTATGGACTGCCATCTTGATATATTCATACAGATTACTCATCAGCATCCTCTCCTGTCTGTTCCTGTGGCTCTGCCTGAACTGCCATGCCTTCTGTATAATCGCCCAGATCGGAAATTACTTCTTCACCGGCTTCAATCCCGTCTGTGATTTCTATATAATCTTCTGAACTGATCCCGGTGGTAATGTTTCTTCTGGTTACCAATCCATTCTCGATCACATAGCAGAAAGAACCATCTTTACCAATGTTGACCACTTCCACAGGAAGAGTCACAACATCTTTCGCAGATGCTGCATGAATCTTCACCTTTGCATCTACCCCCAGGAAAATATCATCATCCGGATCATCAATACTCACTGTAGCCGAGATCACCGGAGTCCCTTTTTCATTCTGCACAGCAATATGGCTCATTCTGGTCACAGTACCCTCATAAGTATTATCTCCCAGAGTAATTTCCGCCTTCTGTCCTTCCTTCACTGTATCATAATCATACTTGGAAAGAGTTACATCCACACTTGCCTTATCTGTATTCTGAATGGTAAAAAGCTCCATTCCCTGGGTAACTGCTTCCCCGTTTTTCAGGTCAGCTTTGGATACGATCCCGTTGAATTCAGCAGTGATACCCTTCTTTCCTTCTTCCACAAGCTCCTTCGCGGATTTGGCATCCAGCTCAGAAAGATTATCTGCTACCTTCAGTTTCTTCCGCTCTTCTTTCGTAAGGCTGGTGGAATCCGCCTCCGCAATAGCTTTCTCAGATGCCAGGTCAGACTGAAGTTCTGCCAGCTCATCACTGGCTGCCTCCATCGCACTCTCCAGTGCTGAAGTATCTGCAGTCACAGTTTCACTGCTGCCACTATACGAGGTATCTGTCTCCACCTCTTCTTCCGTATCCTCAACATCCGTGCCATCTGAAAATCCCAGATCACTTCCTGTATTATCTGTGGAAAAATCCGCCAGGTTTGGCATCGCCGGAGTCTGCTGCTTATAATCCTCATATGCCTCCTTCGCCTGATCCCTGCTAATCTGCGCCTGGTTTCTGTTCTCTTCTGCAGTACTCAGCTCCTGGGTATTTTCTTCTGAAGGATCTGCCTGCCATGCTGCAAATGCCATCTGATAAGCAGTATCTGCCTGATTATACGCCGTCTGTGCCTGGGTATATGCAGAATTCAGTTCAGACAGCTTCTGCTGATACTGAGGCAGAGTTTCTTTCTGATATGTATAAAGTGCTGCCTGATATTTGTTCTGGATCTCCTGCTGCTTCTGGGCTTCTGCCTGAGCTTTCGCCTGTGCTGCTGCCTGCTGTGCCTGTGCCTCGGCCGCTGCCTGTGCTGCCGCCTGAGCCGCTGCTTCCTGCTGTGCACGGGTTGTTGCAGCAGAAATCTGAGACTTCAGGGAAGCCACATAAGCTTTCTTATCTTTTACCTTTTTCTCAAGTTCCTGAACCTTTTTCTTTGCATCTTTCTGCTTCTGATCCGCTTTATCGGATTTGTTTACAGTATCCTTTGTATCATACTTCGTTGACTTCAGATTCAGTTCAGCCTTCTGGTTATCCTTCTCCAGATCCTTTGTATCAAATTCGATCAGCTTTGTTCCCTTTTTCACCACATCACCCTGGGAAAAAGCTACCTTCTTAATCTGGGCATTTACAGGAGAATAATACGTTTTCTCTTCCTCACTTCCCACAGTTCCGGAAGCATCCACGATCTCTTCTACATCCCCGGTCTGTACAGTAACCACCGGCACCTGCGGGATCTGATCATCACCGGACTTTCTTTGCGCTGCCACTGAAATTCCACCTGCAGCCACCAGAACCACAGCTGCCCCTATGATAATTTTCTTTTTTTTCTTCTTTTTCTTCATAATGATTTTCCTCCTGCTATCTACGCATCCAGCTGATTTTTCACATATTTTTCTTTTCCGTAATTCTCATTAATGGTATCTGACTCAATTTTTCCATCCATGATCCTCACTACTCTTCTGGCCTGTGCTGCAATTCCATTATCATGGGTAATCAGTATGACTGTTTTTCCTTTTTCATGCATATCTTTCAGGATCTGCAGGATTTCCTTACTGGATGCTGAATCCAGGTTTCCAGTCGGCTCATCTGCCAGGATCACAGGGGGCTGTGCTGCAATAGCCCTTGCTATGGCTACTCTCTGCTGCTGTCCTCCGGACATTTCGTTGGGCTTATGATCCATACGTTTCTCCAGTCCCACCATTGTCAGGGAATCCACAGCCAGCTTATGCCTGGTCTTTCTGTCCACCCCTCTGTACACCAGCGGAAGTTCCACATTCTCTATAGCTGTCAGATTGGAGATCAGGTTAAATCCCTGAAAAATAAATCCTATTTCCCGGTTTCTGACCTCCGATAGTTCATTATCTTCCATGGTAGATACATCTGTCCCATTCAGGAAATACTCTCCGGAAGTGGGAACATCCAGACATCCCAGCATATTCATAAATGTGGATTTCCCGGAACCGGACTGACCGATAATAGCTACGAATTCCCCTTTCTTGATCTCCAGATTTACATGATCCAGTGCCCTCACCTCATTTTCCCCGGGATTATAGATCTTACACAGGTCTTTTACCCTTATCAGCGCCTCTTCCATTTTCTTCCTCCATTTTCCGAAAAAAGGCAGGCCCCAGGTTTCCGAGGCACTGCCTTTTTACACGGAATCTATAAGTCTCTGTTTTCCATAACGAACCAGAACTGCGATTCCATTCATATTCTGTGAAATTTTTATCCAGATGTTTCCACGTCAGCCAGACTCAAGCATCCAGCAGAAATGCTTTATAAGCCTTCTTTGCTTCATAAACATCTGCCTTACTGGTAACCTCCCACGGTGCATGCATGCTCAGCACTGCTACTCCGCTGTCAATTACCTCCATGCCGTAAAGTGCGGCAATATATGCGATAGTTCCGCCGCCTCCTACATCTACTTTGCCAAGTTCAGCAGTCTGGAATGCGATCTCATGGCTGTCAAAAATATTTCTGACTCTTGCCACATACTCTGCGTTCGCATCATTGGAACTGGATTTGCCTCTGGCTCCTGTAAATTTATTCAGTACAATACCTCTTCCCAGATAAGCAGCATTCTTTTTCTCAAATGCTTCGCCATAAGATGGGTCATAGCCTGCACTCACATCAGAAGAAAGCATGCTGGAATTCTTCAGTGCTCTTCTCAGGGTAAGTTCACTGTAGCATCCCATTGCATCCAGAAGCTCTGCCACTGCATTCTCGAAGAACTGTGACTGCATTCCTGTTGCACCTACACTTCCGATTTCTTCTTTATCTACCAGCAGACAGCAGGAGGTGCGTTTCGGTGTTTCCATCTCCAGCATTGCAAGCAGGGAAGTATATGCACATACTCTGTCGTCCTGTCCATAAGCTGCAATCATGCTTCTGTCCAGTCCGCATTCTCTTGCTCTACCTGCCGGTACGATCTCCAGTTCTGCAGAGAGGAAATCTTCTTCTTCCATATCATATTTATCTTTCAGGATTTTCAGTACATTCTGTTTTACTGCTTCTTTTTTCTTATCATCCGGAATGTCTTTCAGCGGTCTGCTGCCGATGAGAATGTCAAGATTCTCTCCTTCGATGACCTCTGCTGCTTTTTTCTGCATCTGTTTTCCTGCCAGATGAATCAGAAGGTCTGTAATATATACGATTGGATCATCCTCGTCCTCTCCGATATTTACTTCTGCTATGCTTCCGTCTTTCTTTACTACTACACCGTGGATCGCAAGGGGAAGAGTTACCCACTGATACTTCTTAACGCCGCCATAATAATGGGTATCCAGATAAGCCAGGTCTGTATCCTCGTACAGCGGATTCTGTTTGATATCCAGACGCGGGGAATCAATATGTGCTCCCAGAATGTTCATTCCATGGGAAATCTCCTCTTCTCCGATATGGAAAAGGGCAACGATCTTTTTCATTCCTACTGTATAAACCTTATCTCCGGCTTTCAGTCTGTCACCTCTAGCAACCTTCTCTTCCAGAGATTCATAGCCTGCTTCCTGCGCTTCTTTCACGATTTCAGTCACACACTCTCGCTCTGTTTTTCCCACATTAAGGAAATTACGGTATGCCTTTGCTACAGTTTCCAGTTCTTTTTCCTCTGCCTCTGTATAGGACAGCCATGCGTTTCTACGCTCCATCTTCTATTCCGCCTTTCTTTATAACTGCTGCCTGCTTCATACTGCCGGACAGACAATCCTGTGATTCATAGTATTGCTTTTTTTATTATAAAACATCCCGGAATATTTTTCCAGATATGACATGCAGTACGCTGGACAAACTTTCTCATTTCCGCTATAGTGAGCCTGTAAAAAACTTTTTCAGGAGGGATTTTCATGAAAACTTCAGAAGATCTGCGTCAGCAGCTTCATTCCATAAACAAAAAAAGCTATCCTGCATACAAAGGCCTGAAAGGTATGTACGGATTCGGCGATTATATTCTTTCTATTGATCATGTGCAGGGGGATCCCTTTGCATCTCCTTCGCATATCAGTGTTCGCATCTCTCATCAGTCAGCCGGTTTTCCCGCAGACTATTATAATACTCCCCTGACAAGGACTACGCTCTGTGATTATTTGACTCGCCGGTTCGCTGAACAGATTGATCACTACACCTTCCGGGCAAAGGGTTCCGGCAAGAGCGGCTTGATCTCAGTAAGCCGCTGTGGTCAGGAAGTCCTGTCCAGAACCGCCTGTGAGATTGATGAAAAAGGCATTACCGCCCGTTTCTTCATTGGTTTTCCTGCCAACGGACGTACGATCAATTCCACAGAATTTGAGAAAATTCTTTTTGATTTTCTCCCTGTATGTGTAAAAAAAGCCTATTTCTATTCCAGTCAGAATAAACAGCAGCTTCTCGCCTGGATCCATACCGCACTGGATCAGGACTATATCCGCCAGGAACTTCGAAGACGGAATCTGGCTGCCTTTGTGGCAGACGGAGCGATCCTTCCCAGAGAAAGTGGGGTTTCTTCCCTCCCTATGAAAGATTCCATTCCTTTTACGTCCCCGGACAGCCTGCGTATCTCCATGGATCTGCCTTATAAAGGAAAGATCACAGGCATGGGAATTCCCCGTGGGATCACATTGATCGTAGGCGGTGGTTACCATGGCAAATCCACCCTTTTAAATGCTCTGGAACTGGGCGTCTACAATCACATCCCAGGCGATGGACGAGAATATGTGCTCACAGATGATACCGCTGTCAAGCTCCGTTCCGAAGACGGACGGTTCATTAAAGACATAGATATTTCCCTTTTTATCAATGACCTGCCCAATAAAAAGGATACCCATTGTTTCTCCACCCTGGATGCCAGCGGAAGTACTTCCCAGGCAGCCGGGATCGTAGAGAGCATAGAAGCAGGCAGCCGTCTTTTTCTTCTGGATGAAGATACCTCAGCCACCAATTTTATGGTTCGGGATGCTTTTATGCAGAGAGTGATCCTCCGTGAAAAAGAGCCCATCACACCTTTTCTGGAACGTGCCCGGGATCTGTACGAGAAAGCCGGGATCTCCACTGTTCTGGTTGCCGGAAGTTCCGGAGCCTTTTTCCACATTGCAGATACCATCATCCAGATGGACAATTACGTCCCCAGAGATATCACCGAAACTGCCAAAGCTTTATGTAGCCAGTATCCTCTGGCTGAGATTTCCGTGCCGGAATTCACCATGCCTCACAGCAGCCGCATTATGACCAAAGCAGTTTCAGCACCTGGCAGACAGCATCGCGGTCATGTCCGTCCGGAATCCAGTGACAGACCGGAACGTTTAAAGACCAAAGTGTCCGGTACAGATGGCTTTTCTCTTGGCAGACAGGAGATCGACCTGCGTTATACCGAACAGCTGATCGACGCAGAACAGACTGCTGCCCTGAGTCTTCTTCTGAAATATGCAGTGGAACATCTCATCGATGGAAAGCGTACCCTCTCTGAGATTGTCGAATTTCTCTACCAGAAACTGCTTCAGCACGGTCTTTCATTCTTCGCAGATGGCAGAGAAACCGCCTGCGGCTATGCAGTTCCCCGCCTTCAGGAAATCTATACCTGCTTTAACCGCTACAGACGTCCCTGAAACAATCTGCCGCCAGCAGCTTCTTCCAGATACACCGTAACATAAAATCACCGCCTGCCCGACGATCTTGTCGGTTAGGCGGTGATTCATTGTTCATTTTACATTTTTTAGGGAAAGGAAAGATTTTCTCTTAAGGTTTGTCGCTCCCTTAAGATGTAATTATCATATCGCACAAATGTGAGCGAAATTTGTCTAATTTCTAATAAAATTATAAAATTTATAAACAACGTATAACTTTTTACTTACCGCAAAATATATCCGCTGTCATATGGTACACTTTTTCAATAATCGGTTGCATCTGTGTTTTTATAAGGTATAATAAAACATATGTATTCCTGCATTCAGGCATACAATGTAAGATTAAGAAAGAGGAAAATAAATGTTCAGAAAAATAGATAAAACCAGCACTTTTAATGATGTACTGAAACAGATTATTGAAAAAATACAGACCGGCGAGCTGAAGCCGGGAGATGCACTCCCTGCCGAGCGTATTCTGGCAGAAGAATTCGGGATTTCCAGGCCTGCATTGAGAGAGGTATTAAAAGCCCTGTCCCTTCTGGGGATTACAGTCAGTGTTCATGGAGGTGCGAACTATATTGCTGCTGATCTGCGCAGCTGTCTCACAGAACCGTTGTCTATCCTGTTTCAGATGTATAACAGCAAGATCCAGGATACTCTTCAGCTTCGTGGGGCTCTGGAAAGCAAAGCTGCTTTTCTGGCCGCTTTAAACTGTACCCCTCTGGACGCAGCAGAGCTTCAGCTGATCATCGCACGTCTGGACAGCACCCAGGATGAAAGTATCCGCGGCGATCTGGATCGCGACCTTCATCTGAAAATTGCCCAGATTGCTGACAATCCTCTGATCCTCAGTGTTCTGAATGCATCCGCACAGCTCATCGAAAATATGATTACCGGAATCCGCTCCCATTTTATGCAAAAAAATGAAGATTCACCGGAAATCGACTCCCAGCACACTCAACTGGTAAATGCTATTATTAATAAAAATGCCCCTCTGGCAGAGAAGATCATGAATGAACACATGCACACCATTGAGCGCCTTCTCAATGAAATTACTGCTGTTCATACAAAATAATACTGCCTTTGCCAAAAAGATCCGCTATATGGAATACTCATCAGTCAAAGATTCTTCATTCATCTACTGTCTGACATGATTAAACCATCTTCCGGATCTTTTCTTCCAGATCAGGTATTTCTTCCAGATATACTTCTTTTATCAGCTTCACCCCTGCTCTGAATCCCTCTGCGAAATTCTCCTTAAGCTCTCCACATAAAATCTCAGTCTGCTTCTCCATCAGCATATCCAGCTCCTGGACCAGGTCCGCCGGCAACTTCTGGCGAAGGGTTCTGTACTTCTCATATATCGCTTTTTTCTCCTGGCTGGCTGTATCTGTTTCTGAATACTTCTGTATATAGTTCTCGTATATTTTCTCAATAACTGTCTCCATATTCCCTCCACAAGTAACACTTATATGTATTATAAGTTTGTGGTATATCAATGTCAACGCCGTGTAATTATAATTTACATTACAGGGAGGTATTATCATGACAGAAGATTTCATTATTATGCCAAAAAGTGCAGACAAAAAAGAAGATAAATCCATTACCATGACGATTCGCCTTGACCGCGAACTTCAGGAAGAATACGATGAGCTTGCTGCCAAAAGCGGACGCTCACGTAACGAATTAATGTGCAAAGCGCTCCGCTATGCTCTTGATAATTTGAAATTTGTAGATACTGAAGCCCGGCAGTAATCTCCGGCAATAAATTTTATAATAACCCCTGAACAAATGAATAATATTTCAGATATTTGATATAATAATGTTATAATTGACGAACCGATACTTTTAGTTGTACAATTATTCTAATAATAAAAGTAAATTATCTGACACTAACTATAATTCAGATATACAAAAGCAATTTGTTTTACCTGTGAATATTATTCTTTTATAAAGGAGGTTTTTTTATGCAACCATTATCACATTCCAGTCAGGGAAATACCTATACGATCAAATGGATGTTCGGATTACCAGAAGTTCTGAATGCCATGCATAACATGGATATTCATGAAGGCAGTACGATTCAGGTACTTCAGAAATTCAGCGATTCTCTGATCATTTCCACTGCTGACAGAAGAGTTGTCCTGGGAAATGAAGTCGCTGACAGAATACAGGTTTAACTATCCGGCGGTATTGTCCGCAAATACATAAAGGGTAAGGCAAAACCGTCTGTTTTTAATGGTTTTGCTTCACCCTTTAAAAATTTTCTGCTGATCTGTAATCTCAACATCCGCGGAAATTTCTTCTCTCCGACATATATTTCCATATCATATCCAGCAAAGTTTTTTCATCCAAAGGCTTAGATAAATGTTCATTCATCCCGATCTCTTTGCTGCGTTGTTTATCTTCTATAAAAGCATTGGCAGTCATTGCGAAAACGGGAATTTTTTTCGCATCCGGACGTTCCAGGCTCCGGATCTTCCTGGTTGTCTCCTGCGTATATTACAAACACCAAAAAAGGATTGACACACTTTAAATGTATCAATCCCTAAATCATGCCGCAGACCGGAATCGAACCGGTACGGGAGTATAAGTCCCGCAGGAT
>OLNH01001741.1_pt1 | contig 9934 bp, 9 predicted proteins | sample 1643101 | NCBI WGS metagenome assembly OLNH01 (sample SAMEA3136758, study PRJEB25190) | human gut metagenome | biome: human gut; feature: human-associated habitat; material: faeces | place: Austria | collected 2013
CTGGTTCTTCATCAGTTCCTGCTCACGTAGAAATGATGGGATTAATCGGTATGGGTAACAACCCAATGGTTGGAGCAACTGTTGCTGTTGCTGTAGCTATTGAAGAAGCTTGTAAATAATTAGGTATTTTCTAAATATTGCGAAAAACTCTGATTTAATCAGAGTTTTTTTGTTTTTATGACACAGTAAAAATTTCGGATTATATTAAATAAGCGTGTTAAAACTTTATGAAACTCCTAACGATTTTTTCAGTTACTAACAGGTTACTAACAGGTTACTAACACAGTTACTAACAAATTACTAACACGTTACTAACAAACCACAATTTAAATTCCTTTCTGTTCATCGATATTTTTTTATTCAACAATAAGTCTGTTGGTGCGTGGTGGGAGCGTTTCAGACTTAGTGAGAGTTTTTCGGTTACTAACACGTTACTAACAAATACATTTTTTTGATACTTATACGTAGCTATATTTTTCTTCAAAATTTAGCACTCACGTATAAGTTTTTTTATTCCATAAATTATGATTTCTTAGATATTTTTCTTATATTTTAAATATGCTAATAATCAATTTATTATTAGTAAGAAAAAGTATCCATCATTAAAAAATTACATAGCCAGTCTTAGCACTGGCCATGAGAAAGGAGGTAAATTTATATGACAAAGAAGTGCAATGTAATAGTAGTTGCAAATCAAAAAGGTGGAACAGGAAAAACCACGACTACTGAAAATGTAGGCATAGGTTTAGCCAATCAAGGCAAAAAAGTATTAATGGTAGACTTTGATCCACAGGGAGATTTATCTGCTTGTTTAGGATTAAAGAATACTGATGATATGGAAAACACTATATCAAAAGCAATGAATGATATTATCTATGATAAGAAAGTTGATTACAATAATCTAATCATTCACCACGAGGAACAGATTGACTTAATCCCAAGCAACATTGAACTTGCTGACTTTGAATTAAAGCTAGTAAGTGTCATGAATCGTGAACGTGTTCTTGATATGTGTCTTAGCCCTCTCAAACAACACTATGACTATATCTTGATTGACTGTCCCCCTTCTCTTGGTATGCTGACAATCAATGCGTTATCTGCTGCCGATAATATTCTGATACCTGTACAAGCTCAGTATCTTCCAGCTAAAGGAATGACTAAGTTACTGAATACAATCGGCAAAGTAAAACATCAAATCAATCCAAAGGTCGATATACTTGGTGTTGCTATCACTCTTGCTAATATGCAGACCAATTTGGGAAAAAGTACAGTGGACACAATTAGAGAAAATTATGGAAAACATATTAAAGTCTTTAATTCGATTATTCCTATTGGTGTTAAAGCTGCTGAAGCCAGTGTATCTGGAAAGAGTGTATATCAGCACGCAAAAGACAGTAATGTGGCCAAAGCTTATGAAGATTTAACTAAGGAAATCACAAAAATTGAAAAGTCAAAACATAAAGGTACACCAGAAAGATAGGAGTTGAAATGTCATGAACAAATTTGATTTGGGACTTCCTAAATTTGAAGATACTCTTTTTTCCACTGAAGAACAAAGACAGGAAGCCAGACTTGAAAAGGTCATGAAAATTCCTATCAGTGAAATTCATGACTTCAAACAGCACCCTTTCCATGTCCGTATGGACGAGGATATGGTAAAACTGATTGACAGCGTAAAAGAAAATGGTGTCTTAATGCCTGCTCTTGTCAGACCAGATAAAAATGGTGGATATGAGATGGTATCAGGGCACAGGAGAAAATTTGCGTTAGAGCAAAATGGGATAACGGAAATCGACGCTATCGTACGAGAACTTGATGATGACCAAGCGACCATCATCATGGTTGATAGTAATATTCAACGTGAACACATTCTGCCAACCGAACGTGGATTTGCCTATCGAATGAAATTAGAAGCAATGAAACATCAAGGCAAACGAGTAGATATAACTTCTCGCCAAGTTGGCGAGAAGTCGTGGAGCATTAAAGAATTATCTAATCAAGTAAATGAAAGCGAAAGACAAATCCAACGATTTATTCGACTAACATACTTGGTTAAAGAATTAAGAAATATGGTTGATGGAATTCATGAAGATGGATTTACTATCGCATTGAATCCAGCCTATGAACTATCATTTCTTCAAATCAAGAAACAAAACGAACTCGTTGAAGTCATCAAGGAAACTTTGGCAACCCCTAGCCTTGCGCAGGCTCAGGAATTAAAACGTAAAAGTCAAAGTGAAGAGTTATCTAAAGATATGATGATGGATATGTTACTGGCGGACAAGCCAAACCAAAAGGAAAAAATAAGTCTCAAGATGGAGGAAATTAATAAATATTTTCCAAAATCTTATACACCTAACCAAAAAAAGGAGATTATTCTCAAATTATTGGGTGAATGGCATAAAAAAAGAGAAAGAGAACATTCTAGATAATTTATATTCACACATGTGAATGATAAAATTGCAGAATTTTTAAATTTCAGCGTATTCGTGGGGGTAGTACGCCTTTTTTCGTTGCCAGTCGTGACTGTTTTTCCCCCTAAAACCCCCTTAACATTCCGAAAGGAATCACCTTTGAACTCTTAAATTCACTATATATTATAACTAACTAATTATATATAGAAATACTTATATAATTTCATACATTTGTTATAAAAAATAGAGTTATCTATAATCATAACAAGAGGTGATTGTTATGAAGAAAATATTAATAGCATTATTTATCATCGGTTTAGCTGTTTATTTAACTTCAGATAGTGAAGAAAAGCAAAAACGCAAAGAATATAACGTTGAACAAATAGAAAAAAATATTGCTCCATATATAAATTAAATCAAAATTAAATAAGCAGAATATGAAAGGCGTCTCAAATATGAGATGTCTTTTTTGTTGGAAAGGAAATAAATATGAAAATTAAAATAAGATCTCCATGTCCATTATTTTAATTCAAAACATTGCAAATAAAGAATAAAAATACAAAGGAGAAGAACAATGATTAGTCGAATAAAGAAATATTTCAAAAAGACAATACTATGTCTCGCTAGTACTGTAACCATCATGGGAAGCATGACAATTAATGCTAGTGCATTAACTGGAATAACCAGTTCAATAAGATATCCAGAATGGAAATTGGCTTATCCTGATACTGAACAAACCGAAGGAACAGAAGGATATCTAATGGTTAACAATGAACCTGTTTTCTGCGTCAATTATCATGAAACATTTAGAAGCGGAAAAACAGTTACACAGGGAACTTTTGCTGATGTAGGCATCAGTGAAGAAAAGGCAAAAAAACTAAGCCTTATTGCTTATTATGGGACTAAGGTACCAGGAAGAACTGATAGAGATTGGTACGCTATTACCCAAGGACTTATTTGGAGAGTCATCCATGAAGATGATAGCCTTAAATATGTTCGTACCAATACAACTCCAAACTTTACTAGTACTCAAGCTGCATGGAATCAAATTTTAGCAGATGTCGATAGATACTATGTAACTCCATCATTTACAGATACTACTCAGACAGTTGATGCTGATAGAAGCATCACATTAGAAGATTTAAATGGTGTATTAAATGATATGGTCATTATTGATAATGGCGGATTAGATGTATCTATTCAAGATAACAATCTGATTATCAAAGGAAAACCTGATGCTTCTGATGAAATCACTATCACCTTAAAGAAAAATATTCCAGCTAATGAAACTGGTACAAGCATTGTTTATACAGCTCCAGATTGCCAAAGTGTTGCCAGTTTCAAAGTAGATAATAATTTGGAAGTCAAATTAAAAGTTATAGTTAATAAATTCGGTAAATTAGAATTAACAAAATACAATGATGATAAAACATCTACAGTTGCTGAAACATCTTATCGTATTACTGGACCAAATGGTTTTGATGAAACGCACACAACTGATAAAAATGGAAAAATCAAATTAGATAGATTAGTTCCTGGTGAATACAAAGCAGTAGAAACTAAAGCTGGTAATGGTTATCTAATCAATGTATCAGAGAAAAACTTTACTATCAAAGCTAATGAAACAACTTCTATTGAATTTGCTAATAACGAACCAACTGGAAAGATTGAATTAACAAAATCCATTGATTCTTCTAAAACAAACGGTTTAATCGGTGATGCAACATTAGAAGGTAATACTTATGAATTACGAGCCAAAGAAAAAATCACAAATAAAGCTGGTACAAAAACATATTATGAAAAAGATGCTTTAGTATCAGCCAAAGAAACAAACAAAGATGGAAAAATCACTTGGAATAATCTTCCTTTAGGTGATTATTACATCAAGGAAACATCATCAAATAATTCATTGGTTTTAAATCCTTCTATTATCAATGTTTCTCTTGAGTATCAAGGTCAAACAGTTTCTAAAGTTGTCAAAGAAGCTGATACATCAGATCGTGTCAACATGCAAAAAATTCAGGTGTTCAAATCTGGTGAAAAAGATGGTATTTCTGGTATTGTGAAAGGATTACAAGGAGCAGAATTTACCTTTAAATTGAAATCTGAAGTTGATCACGTCGGATGGGATAATGCAACAACATATGCAATCATCACTACTGATGAAAATGGTCGTGCTACGACTCCATATCTTCCTCACGGAGAATATCTGGTCAAAGAAACAAAGACTCCAAAGGACTATATCACTGCTCCAGATTTTACAATCAGTGTGACTGATGATTACACAGAATATGAAGATATTGAACAAATCAAGATCATCAATATCAACAATAGACCTTTCACTTCACAGGTTAAATTAGTTAAAGTTGATGATGAAACAGGAAAGACTGTCACTTTAAATGGTGCAAGCTTTAAAATCAAGGACAGTGAGGGTAACTATGTTGTTCAAAAAGTCGCTGGACAAAAAATTGATACTTTTACAACAAATTCAAAGAATCAGGTAACTGTTCCTTTTGGTGAACTAGGAGAAGTCACTTTACCATTAGAATTGGATGCAGGAACATATACCATTGAAGAATTGAAAACTCCTGATGGATTTTTAGCTTTAGAAGAACCAATTTCATTTACAATCACTAATCAATATGATTATGACGCAGACGATGATAAAGCGCCTATTCTTACTGTAAAGGTAGCCAATGCTCAACCTAAAGGAAAAATCATCATCAATAAAACAGATAAGGAAACTGGTAAAGCCATGACAGATATTGAGTATCTGTTGACTGCAAAAAATGATATTGTTTCTGCAATAGATGGCTCTATTCTTTTCAAAAAAGGAGAAACTGTTGCTAAAGGAAAAACTGATGTCAATGGACAGGTCATCATTGATGATCTATTCATGGGCGAATATCAACTTAAAGAAACTTTGACAAATGAAGGTTATGTTTTAGATGAAACTGTACATGACATTCTCTTCAAGGCAGAAGATACAACAACTAAGAAATATACTCATGAAATCAATGTTACTAACATTGCTCCGCACGGACAAATTGATCTATTGAAAACTGATAAAGATACAAAAGAACCATTAGGTGGCATTACATTTGAATTAACAGCAAAGGAAGATATCTATTCTCTTGATGGAAGAAATACTCTTTTATATAAAGCCGGTGATAAAGTATCGGTAGATATTTCTGAAAACGGATTATATGTAACCAATGAACTTGGAGAAATTCATATCGGAAATCTTCCATTAGGAAAATATGAATTGAAAGAAGTTCAGACTCTTGAAGGATATGTACCAAATGATACTGTTTATGATATTGATTTAAGCTATGATCATAGTGATAAAGTCATCTATACAAAAGAAATCAACGTCATCAATGAAAAAACAACAACTGAAATTTCTAAAGTTGATGCAACTGATGAAAAAGAATTAGAAGGTGCTCATTTGTCGTTAAAAGATAAAGATGGCAACATCGTTGAAGAATGGGTTTCAGGCAAAGAATCTCATATCATCAGAGGGCTTTTGGTTGGCGAAGAATATACACTTCATGAAGATTTAGCTCCTATTGGATATGCAACTGCTTCAGATGTCACTTTCACAGTTAATGCTGATGGAAGTCCAACAAAAATAGTGATGAAAGATGAAATCACAAAAGTAGACATTTCTAAGGTTGATGCAACTAACGAAAAGGAAATCGAAGGTGCTAAATTAACTTTAGCAGATAAGGAAACTGGAAAAGTTGTTGAATCTTGGACTTCAGGTAAAACGCCACATCGTATTGAAGGTTTAGAAGTTGGTAAAACTTATAACTTGCATGAAGATCTTGCTCCAGCAGGTTATGAAGTTGCAAGTGATGTAGAATTTACAATCAAGGATACAGGTGAAGTTCAAAAAGTCATTATGAAAGATCAACCTAAGACAACTGTTGTGAAAACTGGAGACAATTCTCAAACAGGATTATATCTAGCAGTCATGGCAATGGCAGGAATCGCAATTTTCATCACAGCAAAATTAAAAAAGAAAGATGGTGACATGAATGAATAATGTCCTATGGATTACAACAGTTACATTATCAATTGTTGCAATTGTTTTAAACATCAAGATATATATAAAAATCAAAAGACAAAAAAGAAAACTCATCGAAATGAAACAAAAACATTAACAATTAATTATTAAAAACAGGTGGCATCATTGCTGCCTGTTTTTAAATAATTAAACAAGGAAAGGAATGAAAATTATGATTTTTAAAACCAGAGTGGAACATCTAGAAAATATCCTTAATGAAATAGAAAATTCAAATCTATACGAATACCCACATATTGATTTTATTCTTGTCAAGGAAATCAATGGAAAAGATTATTATGCAGCTGGTGTTTCAGATAAAATTAATCCACATGAAGCTTTTCTATTTCGTCCAAAAGCGAGAAGCAAATCAATTCCTATTCAAAATATTCGTTATGACAAACAAAAATGTAGAGATCTATTTGATGAGTGCATTGAGGGATATGTTCTTCAACAAATGCAAAAAGGATATAAGATTATCTATATGTCCATTGGCTTTCATATTACATTATGGGAATTTATAGATAATTTTTATCACAGCATTGAATATTTTGATGACGGACTTATTTATTATATGTCTTTCTGCTATGAAATAGGTCTCACGTCTACTTTTTTATCCCACTATAGCTGTGGATATTTTCCAGATTTCATTCATGATTTTTTGGATGAAGTCACATTTGAATCATCTAAGGAACTAGCCGAAACCATTATAGAAAGTAACAACCGTATGATTACTTCGCTAGAACTCAGAAATGAACTTTGCTATAAGATTATTGACGGGAGAACAGAAGATGAAGAAAGAAGTTAAGGATTTCATAAGTAACTCTTATCAAATGCTTAGAGATAAAGAAGAATTTGATATGGTCATCAGTCAAGTCTTATCATTTAAAAACGGAGATGGTACAACTGGATTTCAGGCAATAGCTGTATCTCAAAGTGATTCTGATGAAATCAGATGCATTCGTGAAAATATTCAGGGAAAAACAGAATACCAGAAAGTTCCCAGCTGGGACTATAACATCGAGGACTATCTATTGGATGATCTTGAAAATGGGTTTGAGATAGAGTTCATGACAGTGGATGAGCATTGTGGCATCTGGTACACCATTGATAACTGGCGTGACGACATTTTTCATATGGAAGGACTCCAGAAATATCTATCCTACTGCCAACAACATGAAATCACTTCACAAGTCATTTCGTTATATAGTTCAGAACATATAGATATTTCTAATCTTTATCAAGAATCAAATGGACCATATAAAATCATTGCTGAAACAAATATTGGAAGCAGAGCGATTGTTTTAGGACATAGCTCTATCTCCCCATCACCTTATGTGACATGGGATACAACGCCTAGCAGAAAGCATGGTTATTATGCTGGTCACTATTTTTCTAGTTACAGAGATGCTTTCAAGGATTACAGGGAGCGATGTCAAATCATTCTAAACAAACATCTTGAATTTGAAAGAAATAAAACAAAGCCAATCAAAGGAACAAAAAAACATGAGCGATGAAAATTCATTCAGGATGGTATTATGGAACGATGACAAGAAAGTATATATTGATTTTTCAAAAGGATATAATCATGTTTCTAATTCCCTACGCAAATTAGGATATTATCCTTATGATGTTAAATTTACTCATGTAAGATTCAAGTTTACACATCAAAGTAACGAAAATTTAAAATATCTAGCTCAGGTTATTACTAAAGATGATTACATTATGGACGTATTTAGAGCTTATCAATACCTTAAACATGAAAAAGGCTTTGATAAACATTTAAGTATGTTAATAAAGACACAGCAGGTTCATTCAATTAAAGATATACTGATTCAAGGAAATCTATATCAACTCTATAACAACAGTAAAAACAATAATATACCCAACCCACAGAAGATAAAACTAGAAGATATAAGATTTCAAGAGATAACAATTTTCAATAAGCATGCATTATTTACATCTTATCGAATTGACAGTAAAGTTCTTCCAAAAGGAATATACAAATATGAATGTCAGCATGATGATAATCAAGAAGGAACAATTACAATGATAGGGAAAAACATTCATGTTAATTTCTGGGGAACCATATTAACTACAAAGAAGATTGTATTACATCATGGATATAGAAATGTAGATGAGACTAAAGATATATTATTTAATGATTCTAAAAGTATCTTGATTCATGATTACCTCAGAAAATATCCTATCAGTAAAAATAATTATGTTCGTTAATATATATTGTAAACAAATTTACTTCATGAGATAATTGAACTAGGCAAATTAGAATTTGTAGTGAGGGTAAGAATATTTATGAATAAAAAGTTAGTAAAAGAATTTTTAGTAATAACATTTGCCATAATGATAATGTTTTGGGGTGGCGGTGCTTTAATTAGTCAAATATTTGATATTACAGTAAATAATATATTTTTAAGAATTATGCACCTTATAGGAGGATTTTCCCCAACTATTGCCTCTTATATATCATTATGAAATAGGCGAAGTCTAGAAGACCTCGCCCCTTCCCGAACCGAACGGGCACCTTTCAATGCATACGGCTCTCCATTTCTAAGTGAGTTTTCGTTTTGTTATTTGATTGTATTCTAAAAGGTTTTGACTGACCTTTATAAAACATTCTCTACACAAACATATCTGCCTACGGTTTATTCTTATCATTTCTTTGATGATATTTGAATAAGGCATATGCAGTGAACTTATCCTTTTTCTATGAAACATGACATGATGTTGTGGATTGCCACATATGTAACAGTTTCTTTTAAGAGGATTCGTATCTCTATATTTATATTCCACATCCTGCTTGATTTTACGAAGCCACAATGGAAAGAATGTTTTATCACGTTTGAATGAAGGATATAAAGCTAATCTGATTGTTTTAGCTTCTCCCTTGTCATTCATATATGAATAAATCAGTTGTGTATGATATTTCTTAAAGACTTTCTTTATTGAAATATCACATTTACGTGCAATCGTATAGGCAATGGAATATTGAATGATGTACTGGGTTCTATGCATGCCATAGTAGTTCCTGCAGCCCTGATTATTGTTGACCAGCCCTCTAAGAACCTGATTACCATAGGTAATGATGTCTTCTATGGGTTTGCATAATAATCGTTTTATGGAAGTAGGATATCCAAAGGCATCGCACATTCCATTGTCACGCAGTTTGCGTATGAGTTTTTGATTGTCAATGAGGATGTCAATGTTAGGGAAATCTCCTGCTGATGAGATATCCAAGAAAGTGTGCCTTTTCATTTTTCGCATGGGTGATAAGGGTCTTTTCTTCGCTGAGCCTGAGATGAAGTTCATCTTCAAGGAATTGTTTGATTTCCTGTTTGAGCTGTTCAGCATATGCTTTTGAAGAAATGGTTCCTACTAAGAAGTAAGTAGACCTAGGGAACTTCCCCCTAAGCCCCTCTCAGAACCGTACGTGAAC
>OLNH01001742.1_pt1 | contig 9932 bp, 9 predicted proteins | sample 1643101 | NCBI WGS metagenome assembly OLNH01 (sample SAMEA3136758, study PRJEB25190) | human gut metagenome | biome: human gut; feature: human-associated habitat; material: faeces | place: Austria | collected 2013
TCCAGAGACACGCAAGCTAATCATTATTACGCTATTTTAAGAGGTCAATAACAATACTTTTAAGTGTCTCCTGCAAAACATGAATCGTTGTCCCGATTACTTTGGATGGAACATCTGTCAAAACATCTTCCTTTCCTACAGGAAATCCATAGAGAGGTGTGATTTCCTCTTTTTCCATATTCTTTCTAATTCTCTCCTCTAAAATGGCACTTTTCAATTCTTTAAATCCCTCGAACCCCATTCCTCTTGCGAACCGAAGAACTGTCGGTTGACTTACTTTTGCTTTCTCAGCCAATTCAGTCAATGTCATGTCGTCCAATTCTTCATCACAATGTAGAAGATAATCGGCCACCTTTCTTTCAGAAGGTCTTAATTTTCTATAGTTTCTTGTAATTTCCCACTCCAATATATTAGTCATATTCTATCCCTTCTTTGTAGAAATTCTACACATTTTTATTCTTCTTTAATGAAAGATATTTCAAGATAATCTTTCAAATCTATTCGTCAAAAATAAATTTTTCCTGAATTTTTTTCCTAATAGCATTTTAACACATAAAACTTCATTACATTTTAAAATATATGTAAAATCTACATATACTTGGTGCAAAATTACAAGACTTCACTCATTTATTTGATTAACATAATATACCAGACATATCAAAATCTATCATTCAAAACATTATCTTGTTTGTTAATCACTCGCCTAGCATGATACCATAAAACTATTTTTATATAAAAAGAACTGAACAAGTCAGATCACTGTACCCGTTCAGTTCTTTTTACTATCCATAAATCAATTCATTTAACACAATCTCTTCCGCAGCATTTCGAATATTATTTACAGCTCCAATCCACGCCATCTGATCACGAGCTTTCAATTCTTCCGTAATGCCTTGCTTTTCCATCATCTGGCACACCAGAATATCCATTCTCTCCTGTGCCTCATCGTCCACAGCATTCAGATGTTCCACCAATCTGTCTTCCAACATACACAGTGAATACATTGCCGGACGATGCTCTTTCAGATATGTTCTCCGCATCATTCCATACTTCCCATAATGCGGTTCTTCATCTGTACTGACAAAATTCGGATAGTAAATTCCATCTGCTCCCAGTGTGTAGGTTCCACCCATTTTTTCAAATGTGCTTTTCATGTGCTATTCCTCCTTGAAATCAGCGATGGCTTAGATCATCGCAAAATATTTCAGGGCAGCCTTGATAGCATCTTCTTTCTCTTTCGGACATTGTGGAACTCTTGCATTTTCTGATTTTGGAAGATTATAGTTTTCTCCCACTTCAATTCCACATTTGCGTTTTACCTGAGAAATATATAAACTTGAAACCTTCAAGCCAAATTCTTTCAGCACATAATCTTTGATTTCCTGATAGGTCGCTTTCGTCTCTGCACTGGTTGCATCCAGCTCATCTAAGTCTAAGTCGATCTCTATCGTGTCATCTGGTTTTTGTGGGAAAGCAGTACTACCGTCTCCAGATAGTCCTCCCCGGACGCATGAAGTATCATAAACTCCTCCTGAATTCATAATTAGATTCTAAAAAAGTTCAAAACTTTCTTCGCTCCGTTAACATCCAAAGGGTAGTTCTCTTTAATTTGACCTTTTTCCATGTGAATCACATACGAACAACTTGCCATCACCAGCTCCGGATCATGCGTAATAACAAGAAGCGTTTTGCCTTGATCTGCAAGTGACTTCAAACTCTGCGCAACTTTCCGCATATGTTTGAGATCAAGTCCGCTGGTTGGTTCGTCAAACACAATGATCTCCCGGTTACTCACAATGGCAGATGCGATCGCTACTCGCTGCTTCTGCCCGCCGGAAAGAGAAAGCGGGTGCCTGTCTTTATATTCCAGCAGATCAAACTGTTCAAGGATTTGCTCCACAACAGTCTCATCTTCATCGTCCATGCTCAGAAGGATTTCATTTGTCACGCTTTCAGTAAATAACTGATGGCTGGTATCCTGCATTACCATATAACAATGTTTAAGCCGGGCTTTCCAATCAAGGGCTTTCCCGTTAACCTGCAAGACGCCACATTTCTTTTCCAACCCGCAAACACAGCGGGCCAGAGTAGATTTTCCAGCGCCATTCAGACCGATAATGGCAATCGTTTCTCCAACAGGCAGTTTTGCATTTGGAATATGGAGGCTTTCTGGTGCTTGCTTTTTATACGCAAAGCAGAAATTTTGAAGTTCCATCTGTTTAGCTGTATGCGTCTGATACTGATTAGCGGGTTTCAGCTTCGAGAGAGAAAACGGCCGCAGTCCCATTTCTTTTCGAGTGCCATCCGATAAGCTGTCAAATTCAGCAGGTGTGTATTCCTGTTCGATCTCCCCATCTTTTACATATAGTACACGGTCCACAAGATCGTGAAGGTAGTAAAGGCGGTGTTCTGCAATCAGAATTGTTTTGCCTTGCTTTTTCCAGAGGCTCAGGACCTGCCGCAGGTCATCAATGGCAGCCATATCCAAATTAGAAGATGGTTCGTCAAGAACCATAATTCCCGGCAGCAATACACTTGATGAAGCACAGGCTATTTTTTGCTTTTCCCCGCCAGATAGAGCAAACACGCTCCGCCCCATCAGATTTTCAATATGATAATTGGAAATTGTCCGATCCATCCTTTGCAGGATGTCCTCCTTGGGATAGCCCAAATTTTCACAGGCGAAGGCTAATTCACTATCCGTATCTACGTTGAAAAACTGGCTTTTAGGATTTTGGAACACAGATCCCACCATAGCAGCCAAGTCGTAAAGTGGCGTATCAGCTACGCTTTTTCCGTCCAGAAAGACATCGCCTTCTAAATTGCCCTCATAATAATGAGGCACCAGCCCGTTTACTAAACGGGTAATCGTTGTTTTCCCACAGCCGGATTCCCCCGTGAGTAAAACAAACTCCCCTGTTTTTATGGTGAGATTGATATTTCTAATCCCTCCACCGCGGGATTCTTCACCATAAGAGAAAGAAACATTTTGAAAATCTATCATGGCAAAATCCCTCCTGCGGAAATTATCGGGGAAGCAATCGCCCAAAACACTACAAAGCAACAAAACAAAATCAGCACCACATCGGCAAAATTAAATTTAAGCCGACAAATATTGGTGCGCTTGACAGGAGCACCGAGACCACGGGTAATTGCCGCAGCGGAAAGTTCCTCACCGATTTTCACAGAGCAGGTAATCATCGGGATCAGCTTATACTCCAATATTTTTGAAGATTTTTTCCCTCCAAGTTTAATCCCTCGCATTTTCATAGCGTCACTAATTGCTTCTGACTCCTGAAAGACAGTTGGAAAGAAGCGGAACATGACCGTTAAGGGAATCGTCACCTCTTTGGGCATATGGATTCTTTCCATGCCGGAAATCAATTCACTGACTGTTGTTGTTTTCACAGCATAGGCCGCCATTGCAACGCTGGGAAGAATGCGGCAAAAGAAACCAGTTGTAAACAACACAAGAAAATTCAATATTCCTGTGAGATGCGGCAAGACAGAGATTTGAACAGCATAAAAAGCAGCAAAAATAACAATGTATCCAACCGCTTTTCCAAATTGTTTGGAACAAAGCAGTAACAAAGCTGGAATGGCACAAAGAACAAGGCGGAGTAGCCCCATAGCTTCTCCGCCTGTCCCTCCCATGACAAAAATACTGATGATGAAGATGAGCAACAGTTTTGTACGCGGATCAAGCCGCAGACCCGTTTCTGCTTTTTTGCTGAGAAGAATTTCCCGCGCCATTATGCAATACCAGCACGCTGGAAGTGCTTTTTACAAATGGCCTTTCCAATCACACCACCGACAATACCAAATACAAAGCAAGCGACCAACAGAATAGGGGCAATCCACATAGGCATATAGGTGTTGAGTGTTGTGGCATATTCTGCGCCATATCCCTCTGTCAGCATCACAAGATAGCTGTCACGGTTCAAGAAAATGGGTGCGAAGTTACCAAATACCCAAATACTAAAAGCGCCACAGGATAAAACAGCACTCTTTGAACTTTTGTAATCTGCCTTTTTTAAGATTATATCGGCAATCAGACCGCCGGCAAGTCCTGTCAGCATGGTTAAATAGCCATTTCCGCCAAATATATTAAGCAAGCCGATCAAAAAGCCCATAATTGCAGTCATACCGAACTTTTTTGCTTTTGTAACATAAAGCATATATGGAATACCCCCGACCAACGGACAAAGTACCGCCATCAATGGGATAAAAATGGGGATAAATCCAAGTATGGCAACTAACGTCGTAATGACCATGTAGATCACTGTGTAAATACCAATAGTGATAAAATCCTTGCCTTCTAATCTACGTTTCTTTTGATTTGAATTTGCAAGTGTACTCATGAAGAAATTCCTCCTTTATAAATAAAATGCAGTGTGATTAGAATATGCTAACCACACTGCATAGATTATCATCTGTGAAAAAATGTTTCAACCCAAAAGCTACCCGTTTTTACCCAAAAGCTACCTAATTTTATTCATTTGACCCATTAAAGCGTGTTTCCCTATAATTCTTAGGGATTACACCGTATCTTTTTTTGAAGGCTGCTGCAAAATTACTTGGTTTTCCATAACCCACAATAGAAGCAATCTCACTTACATTCCTGTCCCCATCCAAAAGTAATTGTGCTGCTTGCGCCAATCGTTGGTCAATAATATATTGATGAATTGATATTCCATAGAGAGATGAAAATCCTCGCGATAGTTTTGGTACGCTCAAATGCACCAGACGCGATAATTCCTTACAGGATGGAGCAAAAGCAATCTGGCTGTCAATAATTCGTTTTGTCTCCATAATAGCAGTTCTTTCAGTCCGAGACATTGTGATGTTTTTACCCATCAAAATGTCTAATTCAAGAACCTCTCCTAAATAGACAGATAACAGTTCTAATAGTTTACCGTCTAAATATAGATAACCCAGGCTGCCACGATATTGAGAAAATTGATTCATTTCTGCCAAAATTTGCTCCATAATTGGAGTAACGGGAATTTTAGAAATCCCTTCTAAAAGTTTCTTCCTATATACTGTAACTTCTCGCCCCTCGAAGTATTCCGAAAGTAATTGTGCAAAATACGTAATAGGTATTTTTATGGTCTTAAAAGAAAAATCACTGTTTTTCTTATAACAAATATATTCCGCCCTCTCAGTCCCTGCATAAATACAAGATTCATTTTTTTGTAATGTAATGGAACGCGGTTCATTCATAATTCCCCATGAGACACCGTCATTCAAACAGAATATGATTTGCATATATTCGTCATTACCGGGGCCTTGCATGTTCACATCTGTATCCGATTGATAGCGCATCTGCCAATCCGAAAGAATAACACCATGTTTGATCTTAGTCTGTGCGATTCTACCTGGCCCAAACTCAGATGAAATATTCATGGAAAATGTTTGAGGCGTATTCGTTATTAAATCGTTATATAGCTTACTGAGATAATCACTTCCATGTATCACTCGAATCCCCTCCCTAATGTGCGTTAGAGTTAACTAACTATATAATAACTTGTTTTGAGGCGCTGGTCAACAAGAGAATAAATCACCCCAAGCTATTATTACAGAGATAACCGGACACAGCTCTGTGCCCGGTTATTTCTATTTTGTTGAATAATTTTATGCTAATTTCCATTGAGAACTGGCGTTGCGTTTATCCCAAAATTCTTTATAGGCACCATTTTTAGCCAATAGCTTTTCATGGCTACCTACCTCCGCTATATGCCCTTCTTTGTTTAACACAATAATTTCGTCCGCCATCTGAATTGTTTCGAGCTTATGCGCTACAACAATCAATGTAGACCTTTTCCTGAGAGTTTCTATGGAGCGCACGATATTAGTTTCGTTCTCAGCATCAAGTGCTGAGGTCGCTTCGTCAAACAAGACAATTGGAGCGTGCTTCAACAAAGCTCGTGCAATCGAAACGCGCTGGCGCTCACCGCCGGAAAGTGCTCGTCCTCCTTCTCCGCAAAGGGTATTCCATCCATCAGGAAGTCGCTGAATCATTTCCGTTACACCCGCAAGATCGGCAATTTCATTTAATTCTCGTTCTGATGTATCAGGCTTCGCCATAAGTATATTGTTTTTTAGGCTATCATTAAAAAGATAAACATCTTGAAATACAAAAGACACTTGCTTAAACAAATCTTCGGTTGTAAAATCTCTCAAGTCAATGTCTCCAATACAAATATTCCCACCATTCACATCATAAAAACGAGCAATTAACTTTATGATTGTTGTTTTGCCACAACCAGAAGGGCCAACAATAGCAAACATTTTATTGGCAGGCACTGTAAAGCTAATATTTCTTATCACTGGCTTATCTTTTACATATGCAAAGGTCACTTGATTTAAAGAAACATCAGAATTTTTAGGATTACCTTTGGTCTTTGTTACGCTGGGCATTTCAGCAGTATCTACGACTTCATCTAAAGCATTTAACATTTGGCGACGGTCTTCCATTCCGAAAAGAGAAGATACTATGTCGTTTAAGAGTGTAGTAAAACGCAAGGTAACGCCAATCATTACCACAGTTTCTAATGCCCCCATATCTCCAGCAAGTCCCAAGAGGCTTACAAAGGTAATCATTCCAGCAACAAGCATTTGTACTCCCATACCGGAAAGCACCTGCCCCAAAGCGCTCCACCATAGCCCGCGGACAGATTGCTTTTTACTGTTCACAAAACTATCTTTCAGTTCTTCGTAGTCTGCACCAACATGGCAGGCGCGAAGTGCCCCCTGGCACTTTGCGAATTCCACTACGCGGGAAGCAATTTCTTGTTCCGCTGGTTCTTCAAGACTATTCCCTTTTCCCACACAAATTTGCGAAATTTTCATAAGTAGAAAAAGAACGGGAATAGCAAGCGTTAAAAGCATACCAAGCTGCCAATTCCAAAACCATGTGGCAATACAGAAAACAACGACTGCAGACGCATTTTTTAGTAGCTGTCCAATAAAGAATGCGGCTGTCTGACCGGTAGAAATCATTTCCTGCGTTACCATACGCGAAAGTTTTCCGGCACTGTCTGCTTGAAACCAACCAAGTGGTAAGCGCGCCACCTTGTTTCCCACGATAGTTTGCATATTTTTCATAAAGCCAAGGCCAGCCGTATAACTGAGCTTTGTGCCTAAGAAAGAGAATACAGAAGCCAATAGCGCTACGCTGGCAAGTACAATCATCCAGCCCCAAAATGATACTCCCCACTGCGTACTTTGCGTTTGCAGAGTTGTGGTAGCTGGCATCATAATGGCAAGTGCAAGACCGATCAGGCCCCCTGACAGAATACAAAATAATGTTCCTTTTTTGTGCATTTTTTTGTCTCTATCAAGCATATAACGATGAAATCTCGATAAAAGCCATTTTGACTTATTCATACCTTATTTCTCCTTTCTCATTCAAATGATTGAAACCACCTTGTCTTAATAGTGCTTGATAATGTACATTATCTAAAAGTTCATGATGCGTTCCAAGAGCAATTATTTTCCCTTGCTCCATTACAGCTATTTGGTCTGCACCTAAAATGGCATTTAGACGATGCGCAATAACCAACACAGTACGATCTTTAATCAATGCATTAAGTGCTTTTTGAATTTCCAGTTCTGAATCTGGATCAGCAAAAGCTGTGGCCTCATCCATAATCAAAATTGGCGCATCTGCTAAAACCGCACGAGCGATGCTAACTCTTTGGCTTTCTCCTCCCGATAAAGAACAATCCGTTCCCAATACGCTATCATAACCTTTAGGTAGAGACATAATCAAATCGTCAATCTGAGCAATTTTCGCTGCTTTACGGATCTCCTCTATACTTGCATCCTGTCTTGCAAGCGATATATTCCGCTGGATACTGGCATTAATGAGCATAGGGTCTTGAAGCACAAAGGCAATTTTGTCATAGAGCGTTTGCGATGAAATGTCTCTTAAGTCTACACCTCCTAAACTAATAGAACCATTTTGCGGATCATCGAAACGTGCGATAAGTGTAGCAAGCGTAGACTTGCCAGAACCAGAAGGGCCAATTAAAGCTGTTATTGTATTAGGATTCAAAGTAAGATTAACCCCTTTTAATGCTTGCGTATCTCCATATGAGTAAGTAACATCCTTCACCTGCAGAACAAGTCCGTTAGGCTTTTGTGGAGATTTCGTTTCAGGAATGACGGGAGTATCCATAATATCGCAAAGGCGGATGGCAGCAGCTCCAGCCATTTGATAGGACCATGTAATATTAGCAACGGAGCTAATTGCAACAGGTAAAACGATTGCTATTAAAGTGCAAGCCAGAACTTGAGGAAGACTCGCTAAACCGGCTCCCATAACCAATGCGCCACCGGTGAAATTGACGAACAAAAGTAACGGTGCTGAAATAAGTTCTCCTGCTATAGAGCAAAGACCAATCAATGGCGCACACCAATCCCAATAAGATTTAGAAAAAGCTTCTGCTGCGCTGGCGTAATTTTGATGGGCTTTTCCAGTCTTAGAGAAGGCTTTCACTACCTTGATACCAGCAACCAGTTCAATCATTGTAGAAGAAACTTCCCCCAGATGCCTGTTCATTTCAGCAGTTTTTGGCCCCATATCCTTCATAGAAATTCCTTGTAATAAAAAGTATAGTGGGATGGTCACGATACTAATAAGTGCTAAACGCCAATTAATCACAAACATAAATACAAGTAGTACTAATGGCGCTAACACACCGTTTAGCATATCAACTGGCGCATGAGCCACGACAGTATGAACCGTTTTTGTATCATCCTGTACAGCGTTACGTATTTTACCGGAATCAGTTTGGCTAAACCACGCAAGTGGTACATGGCTCAAACGTTCTACAATCCTTTGGCGAATAATGAAACGCAATTTCATATCCGCGAAATGTGTGATAATTAAAGACAGTGCATGGAAAAACAATTTTGAAAGAAAAGCCATAACTAAAAGATTCACAACTTTATGCACTTGTACTGCACTAATCTGTTCGCCTGTGGTTTGCGCCGATAAAAAAATATCCCCTAACCACACTAAAGCTAAATATGGAACGAAAGACAATAATGCAGAAAGAATTGTAAAAATTTGAGCTAAAAGTATCCTTACTTTTATGGGTTTGGACAAACGTTTAATCGCAGCCTGCCCTTCTTGATCTTTTTTGCGATCTTGTTCTTTTATCTCTAACATAAGGTTTCCTCCTCGTTTTTAAATTGGTAGTACAAAATAGTTGCACCAAACTAACCACACTATATAGCTTATTAGTTATTTCATTTTAATTCAACCCAAAACATACCCGTTTTTGCCCAAAACGGTCATTGTGCAATTAATTTTTAATAATATACAATATCTAAAAAGTACAAAAACATACGAATTATAAAATGAATCAAAAGCGCATACTACATCATTCCCAGGACATCCTATGAACAATAGAATGTAACAGGGTGATGTGATATGCCGAATGTAAAAGATTGCCCTGGATTTGAAACCTTCGGAGCAGATGTTCAGCAGGCGCGTGAAGCTGTGAAAATGTCCCGCCGGGAGCTGACCGAAAAGGTCGGCATTGACCCGCGCTATCTTGCAAATATCGAGCTGTGCGGCACAATACCGAGCGTGCCGATTGTGATGCAGCTCATCCGCATTTGCAAGCTGCCCGCAGAACGCTACTTCAACCCGGAGCTGCTTCGGGAGGACAGTGAGCAGCGCCAGCAGACAAGCCACAAATTACAGCTTTGCCCGGAGAAGTATCTGCCCATTGTGTAAGGTGTCATTGACGGAGCCATCAAATTGAAAGATGCGGATGATGAGAAGGAGGATGTGTAAGCGTCCTTTTTTCTCATTTGAAGAAATACCGCCCGAAAGGGCATAAATACGGGGTACGGAGAAACCGGCAAGCAATGCCTGTGTTAATACACACAGGCCCGCAGAGAAGAAAATCCCTTTG
>OLNH01001743.1_pt1 | contig 9909 bp, 13 predicted proteins | sample 1643101 | NCBI WGS metagenome assembly OLNH01 (sample SAMEA3136758, study PRJEB25190) | human gut metagenome | biome: human gut; feature: human-associated habitat; material: faeces | place: Austria | collected 2013
CGGAGCGTAAAGTTATTGAAGCATATGATGTCTGGAAAGAAAAGAAAAATTATGGAAAAGTATCTATGGGTGTAGTAAGAACTACATATCTTATTGATGAGCAGGGAATCATTATAAAGGCAAATGATAAAGTCAAGGCGGCAGATGATCCTGAAAATATGCTTGAGGAATTGGCATAATGAAGATTATTTTATCACCTGCAAAAAAGATGATTGTAGATACCGATAACTTAGCACCGGTTGAGCTGCCTGTCTATATTGATAAGACAGCAGAAGTATTAAACTGGATGAAAAGCAAATCAAAAGAAGAACTGAAAGCTATCTGGAAATGTAATGACAAGATTGCAGAGCAGAACTTTAACAGATTGGAAAATATGGATCTTTATAACAGGCTTACTCCGGCTGTTTTAGCATATGAAGGGATTGCATTTCAATATATGGCACCATCTGTGTTTGAAATCCAGCAGTTTGAGTATTTGCAAAATCATTTAAGAATCTTGTCTGCGTTTTATGGCATTTTAAAACCAATGGATGGTGTGACTCCTTATCGTCTTGAAATGCAGGCAAAGGTTGGAATTGGAGATGCAAAAAATCTGTATGAGTACTGGGGAGAATTGTTATACCACTCAGTAATCGATGACAGTAGGATTATCATTAATCTTGCATCAAAAGAATACTCAAAATGTATAGAAAAGTATCTGACACCACAGGACAGATATATTACGATTGTATTTTGTGAGTTATCCGGAGATAAATTGGTAACAAAAGGTACCTACGCCAAGATGGCTCGTGGTGAAATGGTCAGATTCATAGCGGAAAATAATATTGAAAATCCGGTGGAGATTCAGAAATTTGACAGACTCGGATATTCGTTTAGGTCTGATTTATCGTCAGATTCAGAATATGTATTTGAACGCAAAATAAATTTGCTGGAAAGAATTCATAACACTCATGGAATTGAATTTGTGGATTATGATATTTCATTTAAAGGCATTTGCCCGAAATGCAGGGAGAAGGTAAAGGAGGAACAGCATGGATAGGAAAGCAATGTATAAGTTGAGTTATGGACTGTTTATATTGACCGCTAAAGAAGCAGAAAAAGATAACGGATGCATCATTAATACAGCCATTCAGGCAGCTTCGGAACCAAATCAGTTAAGTATCTGTGTAAATAAGGCAAATTATACGCATGATATGATTCAAAGAACCGGAAAATTTACTGTATCAGTCTTAAGTCAGAAGGCACAATTTGAATTGTTCAAACATTTTGGCTTCCAATCGGGAAGAGATACCAATAAGTTTGAAGCATTTGAGCAGTGTGCCAGGGGCACAAATGGTATTTATTATATTACAGAAGGTACAAATGCATACATTTCCGTGACAGTTACTAAAACAGAGGACTTGGGTTCACATACGATGTTTATCGGTGAGATAACCGATATGGAAGTTTTAAGCAATGTTCCTTCAGTAACATATGATTATTATCAGAATAATATTAAGCCTAAGCCACAGGAGGTTGGAAAAACAGAGGACAGTCAGACAATATGGCGTTGCAGAATTTGCGGATATGAATATGTAGACGAGGAATTACCAGATGACTTTATATGTCCTTTGTGCAAGCACCCGGCATCAGATTTTGAAAAAGTAGTAAAGAAAACGGAGGTAAAAGAGATGGCAGCAAACAAATATGCAGGAACATAGACAGAGAAGAATTTACAGGAGGCATTTGCAGGGGAATCACAGGCAAGAAATAAGTATACCTATTTTGCTTCTGTAGCGAAAAAGGAAGGTTACGAGCAGATGTCAGCATTGTTTTTAAAGACTGCAGATGATGAGAAAGAACATGCAAAGATGTGGTTCAAGGAATTAGCAGGAATTGGTGATACAAAGGAAAACCTGGTGGCAGCGGCAGAAGGCGAAAATTATGAGTGGACAGATATGTATGATGGCTTTGCTAAAACAGCTGAGGAAGAAGGATTCCCTGAGCTTGCAGCAAAATTCAGGGCAGTAGGTGAGATTGAGAAGCACCATGAGGAAAGATATCGTGCACTTCTTAAGAATATTGAAACTTCACAGGTATTTGAAAAGAGCGAAGTTAAGGTATGGGAATGCCGTAACTGTGGACATATTGTGGTAGGAACTAAGGCGCCTGAAGTATGTCCGGTATGTAATCATCCACAGAGCTATTTTGAAGTACATGAAGAGAATTATTAAGGAGATGAGATTATTATGAAGAAAGTGATTAATTCAAAAAAAGCAGTAATGATAGGCTGTGGCTTTGTTGGTTCTGCATCGGTATTTGCTCTGATGCAGAGTGGCTTGTTTACAGAGATTGTCCTTATCGATGCAGATAAGAACAAGGCAGAAGGAGAAGCGATGGATATCAGTCATGGTATTCCATTTGCTAGTCCGATGAAAATATATGCCGGAGATTATGATGATGTGGCTGATGCTGCAATTGTTGTCATATCTGCCGGAGCGGGACAGAAACCGGGAGAGACAAGGCTTGATCTCGTAAATAAAAATGTAGCAATATTTAAGTCAATCATTCCTGAAATAGCAAAGAGAAATTTTGAAGGTATCATGCTTGTAGTTTCGAATCCGGTAGATATCCTGACTCAGGTAGCCATAAAGTTATCAGGACTTCCAGAAAACAGGGTTATTGGATCGGGTACTGTGTTAGATAGTGCCAGATTAAGATATAAGCTTGGTGAGCATTTATCTGTGGACAGCAGGAGTGTTCATGCATTTATAGTAGGTGAGCATGGAGACAGCGAAGTTGTAGCATGGTCATCAGCCAATGTATCTGGTGTTCCATTAAGTGAAATGTGTGAAATGCGTGGACATTACAAGCACAAGGAAAACACGGCAGAAATAGCTACAGCAGTCAAGAACAGTGCTTATGAGATTATAAACAAAAAGCACGCTACATATTATGGAATTGCAATGTCTGTAAAAAGAATCTGCGAAGTGATTATGAGAGATGAAAAATCAATACTTCCTGTATCACACATGATTCATGGAGTATATGATATTGACGGAGTATCGTTAAGTATGCCAGCTATTGTAGGTGCAGATGGTATTGAGTCTGATATACCTATTAATTTAAGTGGCGAGGAAGCGTTAAAGCTTAAGGAATCTGCAGATTCATTGAAAAAGATTATGGAGACAATTGAATTATAAATTTTACACATGGAAGTAAGGTATTATATTTGTAAGCATTGTGGAAACATTGTTGAAAAGGTAAAGGATAAGGGTGTACCTGTAATTTGTTGCGGAGAACCTATGCAGGAATTAAAAGCCGGAGTGACAGATGCTGCTGTCGAGAAGCATGTACCTGTATATACGATAGAAGGTAGTCATGTTCATGTCGTGGTCGGAGAGACAAAACATCCAATGATTGAAGAGCATTTCATTGAGTGGATTACATTAAATACAAACCAGGGAATATACAGAAAACAGTTAAATCCAGGGCAGGAGCCGGTAGCAGATTTTTGTCTTTGCGATGGTGAACAGGTAGAAGAAGTATATGCATATTGTAACCTGCATGGATTATGGAAATGCTAAAAGCATTTATACATATTAAGGTTACAGAACAACACAAATATAACAGTAATATAGGCTGTGTATTAATATATTTACAAGGAGGAACAACGAATGAAATACGTATGTGATGTTTGCGGATGGGAATACGATGAGGAGAAGGGCTATCCAGAAGGTGGTATTGCACCAGGAACAAAATGGGAAGATGTTCCGGAAGATTTTGAATGCCCATTATGTAATGTTGGAAAAGATGAGTTTTCAGAAGTTGAATAGAAGCCTAATCTTTTGTTAAATACGGATGGATAAACCAAAGGATAATCAAAGTTTTTGAGGGTTTGCCGAACTAATTGAGGGTCAGTCGTGAGGGGCTGGCCCTTTTAGAATGCCAGTTTTTGAGGGGTTATTTTTATGGCAAGAAGAAAAGACAGCCCACAAAAAGCAGAAATGAGAGAAATGATGCGTGACTATCTGAAAAATAATGATATCAGCATCAAAGATGGCACCGATGTTAACAGCATCATGCGTGACATGATGTCTGTCCTTTTGGAAGGTGCTTTGGATGAACTGGATGAAGAATTAGGATATTCCAAGTATGACTATCGAAACAAAGAAACAGACAATAGTAGAAATGGACATTCCAGCAAAACCATGTACACCAGTTATGGCGATATGGATGTGGCAATCCCAAGGGATCGTAATGGTGATTATGAACCTCAGCTGATTAAAAAATATCAGAATACCGTAACTCAGGACATGGAAGAAAAAATACTTTCCATGTATGCCAAGGGAATGACAACTGGAGACATTGAATCCCACATGCGTGAATTATACGATATTGATATTTCTGACAGCACAATCAGCCGAATCACAGACAAAATCCTGCCGATTGTAAAAGAATGGCAGGAACGCCCTTTGGAAGAAGTGTATGCTGTAGTATTTATGGATGCAATCCACTATCACGTCCGCAGTGAAGGACGTATTGTAAAACGTGTGGTTTACATTGCCCTTGGTATCGATATGAATGGGAAAAAAGATGTTCTTGGAATGTATGTTGGAGAAAACGAAAGTGCAAAGTTCTGGCTTTCTATCATGAATGGATAAAAAAACAGAGGCGTTGAGGATATCCTGATTGCATGCGTTGATGGTTTAAATGGATTTCCACAGGCAATCGAGGCTGTTTATCCAAAAACAGAGATTCAGTAGTGTATCATCCATCAGATCCGTAATTCAACGAAGTTTGTTTCATACAAAGACATCAAAAAACTGATGGCTGATCTGAAGCTTGTATATGTAGCTCCGACGGAAGAAACCGCTTTAAATGAACTGGAACTGTTCAAGGATAAATGGGATTCCAAGTACCCAAAAATCTATAAATCTATAAATCCTGGTATGATAATTGGGCAACCCTGTCCACTTATTTCAAATATCCGGAGGCAGTAAGACGGCTGATTTATACCACAAATGCCATTGAAGGATTCAACCGCTAGCTCCGGAAAGTGACTAAAAGCAAGACGGTATTTCCGTCGGATGACAGCCTTTTGAAAATGCTGTATCTGGCAACCATGGATATCACGAAAAAATGGACCGGACACAGGCAGGACTGGGGACAGATCCATTCCCAGCTTGAAATTTATTTTGAAGAACGTCTGGCAAGACGGAACCTGTAAAGCAGTCAATTTTAGGCAGGTTTTATTGACATGCCTAAAAACTACTGTATAATGCAGATATGGGCAGAATCCGGAAAATCGGCTCTGCCCATTTGTAACTATTCACAAATCTTATATCAGTTTTTAACGTTTACACAAAACTTGAAACGGTCTCACCTTTTCCGTTTTACTACTAATTTTACTACTAACAGGTAGTAACAACTTGCTCAATTTTACTCTGATTTGCCGCAATCTGTAATTTCAGAGCATTTTACTATAACCCCAGAAACCCTTGCAAAACAGGGCGTTCCGGGCAAATTAAGGAGAAACAAAACAATGATAAGAATACTTTTCATCTGCCACGGCAGGACTATGGAATATCAGACAGAATGGGGAATTATTTGACTCTCATCATGGTTTGAAACTACGGAAAAACTACGAATGAAGAAACGAAAAAACTGAAAATGTGGATAATCGTTAAAAAGTATTAAAGGAATAATATGGATATTATTACGGCGTGTGGGGAGCGAGACTTACACGCCTTTTTGATATAAAAAGTACTTGCTTTTTTTACGTGAAAGAGTGATATATAGGATCAACTTATAAAAAGGAGATGGAATATATGCAGCAAAAGAAGGAAAGTATCCTGGATTTATCAATTGGTGAGAAATACATGTTAACGGTTAGAGAAGCAAGTGTTTACTTTCATATAGGCATTAAGCATATGAGACGGCTTGCCGAAAATAATGATGGAGAATTTGCATTATATGTAGGCAATAGATATCTTATTTGCAGACCGAAGTTTGAGAAATATCTACAGAAATTGATGGAAAATCTTGTAAGAATTGATGGAGAATTAGAAAAAGATGATGAGGAATAGGGTATGTGGTGAAGAATCGAAGGATAAGCGAGGCATTCTTGCAAACTTCATCATGAATTTGCAAGATCTTGATGGAAAGCAGATGGAGTTTCGGGAGGAGCTTTGGGGAGGTCTTCTGGATGAGATTGTAGCCGAAAAGGACAAGAGCTGCCGAGTGATTTTTCGAGGTGGAATAGAAGTTACAATATAATATAGAAGAAACACATTTAATATAGTAGAAACGAATTTGTATAAGGTGTCCAGATTAATTTCTGGATACCTTTTTTATGGAAGAATAAATACAGAGAGGGGGAAGGAAAAGTTATTTTTGGCTAGAAAAATTGAACACAGCATGATATATTTTATACATAATTGTGTTTATAAAGGAGAAGCATTAATGTCTTATGGAAAATCAATAGAGTTGTTTTTAGTTAATGGCTCAGCAGATAGCTTGATAACAGCAGAATTATCAAATTGGAATGGTAAGGCAATAAAGATACCAACAATAATTATTTTTTAATACCTTGAATTGCAGCAATCTCGTTAACAATACGGCGAGGTAGCAGATAAGGAAGTGACCTGTAATGGTGTCCTTCTTTTGCAGATATACAGGCCGTGCATCAAGCTGTGATTTCATGATACGGAATGATTCTTCTATCCGCCAAAGATTATGATAAGCGGTATAGATTTCTTTATCTGCCATTGAGATTTCAGAAGTGACAAGCATGTTATACCCAGCAAGTTCCAGGGATTTTTTTATGAGATCCTCATTCATAGTGACTTTAATTTTTCCATTCGTATCGTTTCCTTTTTTGTCTGTAGTGGTAAAAATCACATATTTTGCAGAGTCGCCGTATTCTGAGCGCTTTGCTTGTGAAGCTTTCAGCAGTTTTGCTTTTTCAACTTCTTTATTAATCTCATATATCTGCTTCTTGGCCAGTTTGGGATTAAAAGTAACAATCCTTTTTTCTGTTATCTTGAACTTTTTAATTTTTCCTGTTTCGGAGTCCTTGAATTTATATTCAAACTCATCTACACATTCTTTGGTGCGGTACAAAAGTATTAAGCAGTTAAAAACAAAAATCCAAGAAGATATTTACTAATCTTATTGACATAGAACAAAAAATGAATATAATCATAGTTGAACAACTATTCAACTTCGATTATACGAGGTAAGTGTATGTCTAAACCGTCTTATATTTGTAATTGTGATGTGATTCATGAGGATATTGTGAATGATGTGAAATCCAAGATGCAACCCAAAGATGATTATATCCAGTTGGCATCTTTATTTAAGCTATTTGGAGATGGTACCAGAGTACAAATCTTACACGCTCTGGAACAGAGTGAGATGTGTGTATGTGATCTTGCTGTGCTACTGGGGGTAACGAAATCCGCAATCTCACACCAGTTAAAGGCATTGCGTCTTGCGAATTTGGTAAAATTCCGTAGAGAAGCGCAGATAGTTTACTACTCTCTGGCAGATGATCATGTGAAAGAGATTATTGATAAGGGATTTGAGCATCTATGGCAGAAATAATATTTTTAGCGTTATAGTTGAGCAATTGAGCAACTAAACAAATTACAAGGAGGTCATTATGAAACGAATATTTTTATTAAAAGGCTTGGACTGTCCGAACTGCTCCGCAAAAATTGAAAAAGAAGTCGGAGAATTGGATGGAGTACAATCCTCAGTTGTAAATTTGATGAAGCAGACGCTGACAATCAATGTTGCTCCAGCTGCCGCAAATACAATAGCCAGTCAGATTGAAACGATTGTCCACAGCCATGAGCCAGATGTAGAAGTTTCCGAAATTGCACAGGAATACTATATACCTGCAAAAAAACAGGATACCAATACATCCTATAACAATGAGGACAAGAAGTTGACGATTCGTTTAGCGATTGGCGCAGCAATCTATGGTATTGGTATGGCATTGACAGTTTTTGCGAAAGTGCCACTGCCTGTCGAGTTAGTTTTTCTCATTGTCTCCTATATTATTCTTGGCGGGGATGTTGTATGGCAAGCTGTGAGGAATATTTCAAAGGGACGTGTATTTGATGAACATTTCCTGATGAGCGTTTCTACGATTGGTGCTTTTGTCATTGGTGAATATCCGGAAGCAGTTGCTGTTATGTTGTTCTATCAAGTTGGTGAATTTTTCCAGTCATTGGCTGTTGAGCGTTCCAGAAAATCTATATCAGATTTAATGGATATACGTCCGGATTGTGCTACAGTCAGAAGGAACGGAGAATTGATTACCATATCTCCTGAAAGTGTTGCCATTGGCGAGATTATTATTGTAAAGCCTGGTGAAAAAATCCCATTAGACGGTGTGGTATTGGATGGAGATTCTATGCTGGATACGAGGGCTTTAACTGGAGAATCGGTTCCGAGAAGCGTTCATAAAGGAGACGAAGCACTTTCCGGTTGTATGAATCAGACGGGTGTTTTAACGATTAAGACAACGAAAGCATTTGGTGAATCTACTGCTTCAAAGATTATTGATCTTGTGGAGAATGCGTCCAGTAGAAAAGCACCAACAGAAAATTTCATTACTACATTTGCACGTTATTACACTCCTGTTGTTGTAATCTTAGCAGCTATTCTGGCAATTCTGCCACCGATCCTTCTTGGTGGAGGTTGGACAGAGTGGATTCGCAGAGGATTTGTTTTCCTTGTGGTATCTTGCCCATGTGCATTGGTCATTTCAATCCCGCTGACTTTCTTCGGAGGTATTGGTGCGGCATCTAAACGAGGTGTTCTTGTAAAAGGAAGTAATTATTTAGAGGCGCTTAATAATGTCAGCATTATTGTGTTCGATAAAACTGGAACACTTACAAAGGGTGTTTTCAATGTGACTGATATTCTGCCTGCAAATGGATTTTCAAAAGAACAGGTTCTGGAGTATGCGGTCCAGGCAGAGAGCTTTTCTAACCATCCTATTGCAAAATCCATTCTCTCTGCTTATGGAAAAGAAATTGACCAATCAGTTATCTCTGATTACAAGGAAATTTCCGGATATGGAATCAGTGCCATGGCAGGAAAGAAGAAAGTTTATGCCGGCAATACGAAACTTATGGATTCAGAGCATGTGGAGTACACAGCCTGTGAAAAAGTTGGTACAAAGGTTTATGTAGCAGTAGATGGTCAATATGCCGGATGCATTTTGATAACAGATGAAGTAAAGCCGGACAGCAAAAAAGCAATTTCTGATTTGAAACATATCGGTGTGGAAAAAACAGTCATGCTTACTGGTGATGATGAAAAAATCGGAAAGGCTGTTGCGGAAGAATTGCAGTTGGATGAATATTATGCACAACTGTTTCCTGATCAAAAAGTGGAAAAGGTTGAGCTTTTAGACAGTAAAAAGAGACAGGGAAGCAAATTAGCTTTTGTTGGTGATGGTATCAATGACGCTCCTGTCCTTGCTCGTGCGGATGTTGGTATCGCAATGGGTGGTCTTGGTTCAGATGCGGCCATTGAAGCTGCGGATGTGGTTCTGATGACAGATGAACCATCTAAGCTGGTGGATGCGATTGATGTGGCAAAAGCGACAAAGCAAATTGTCATGCAGAATATAGTGATTGCCCTTGGAATTAAGAGTGTGTTCCTGATCCTTGGTGCTCTGGGTATAGCTGGAATGTGGGAAGCTGTATTTGGTGATGTAGGCGTTACCATAATTGCCGTCTTGAACGCAATGAGGATTTTGAAAAAATAAGAAACGAGGTGGCAATGTGAAACGGAAATTGATTCTGTTAGCAGTTACAATTGTTTTTCTTGCAGGTTTCGGTGCACTTTTGCACTCACCGCCTTCTATGATTGATGCAGTCACAGGAGCAACACCGAAGTCAAAAAAGG
>OLNH01001744.1_pt1 | contig 9901 bp, 7 predicted proteins | sample 1643101 | NCBI WGS metagenome assembly OLNH01 (sample SAMEA3136758, study PRJEB25190) | human gut metagenome | biome: human gut; feature: human-associated habitat; material: faeces | place: Austria | collected 2013
GGCGTGGTGCTGGCCTGCGACGAAGAGCCGGAACACGCAAAGCTCAAGTACCTCTTCGACGTGGCCCCCGCCTCGGCCTGCCTGACGCCGGAGCTGCTGCGGCTGGGGCATTTCCTCAAGGAGCGCACCTTCTGCACCTACTACGAGGCCGTCAAGGCGGTCATCCCCTATGGGGCGCAGTATAAGCCCGCCCTCGCGGCGGACGGCGTGACGCCGGTGCTCCAAAAGCAGCTCACCCGCCACACCGAGAACAGCTATAAGCTGGTGGGGTCTTTGCAGCAAAAGCCCAGGCCCACGGCCAAGCAGCTGGCGGCAGTGGCCCTGCTGAGCGGGGGAGAGCGCACCCAGAACGAGATGGAGGCCCACGGCATCACCAAAGCCGTGCTGGACAACCTCTGCGCCAAGGGCGTCGTCGAATGCAGCAAGGTGAACAAATCCATCGACCTGTATTCGTCTATCCCGCTGAAAAACGAGCCCATCACCCTGACGGCAGAGCAGCAGGCGGCCTATGACGCCCTGCTGCCCGGCCTCGAAGACACCGCCCCCCACTCGGCGCTGCTCTACGGCGTCACCGGCAGCGGCAAGACGCTGGTGTTCTTAAAGCTCATCGAGCGGTGTCTGGCGCTGGGCCGCCGCGCCCTCGTGCTGGTGCCGGAGATCAGCCTGACGCCTCAGATGATCCTCCGCCTCAAGAGCCGGTTCGGGCGGCGGGTGGCCGTCCAGCACTCGGCCCTCAATCACACCGAGCGTCTGCTCCAATGGCAGATGATACAGGACGGCGGCGCCGACATCGTGGTGGGGACCCGGAGCGCCGTCTTCGCCCCGCTGGAAAACATCGGCCTCGTCATCATCGACGAGGAGCAGGAGCACACCTACCGCTCCGAGTCCGCGCCCCGGTACGCTGCCCACGAGGTGGCCCGGCAGCGGGCGGCGGAGAACGGCTCCCTGCTCCTTCTGGCCAGCGCCACCCCCAGCACCGAGAGCTTTTACGCCGCCCAGAATGGCCGCACCCAGCTCGTCCGGCTCACCCAGCGCTACGGCGGCAACCCGCTGCCCAGCGTCCAGATCGTCGATATGCGGGCAGAGCTGGCCTCGGGCAACCCGAGGGAGATCAGCCTTGCGATGGAGGACGCCATCCGGCGCAACCTCGACGCGGGCAAGCAGACCATCCTGCTGCTCAACCGCCGCGGCTACCAGACCATGGCCCAGTGCGACGACTGCCGCGAGGTGCTGAAATGCCCCAAGTGCAGCGTCCCCATGGTCTACCACAAGGCGGGCCATAAGCTGCTCTGCCACTACTGCGGCACCCAGCTCGACCCGCCCCCCAAGACCTGCCCCGCCTGCGGCGGCAAGCTGCTCTACCGGGGCTTCGGCACCCAGAAGGCCGAGGAGGAGCTGGCCCAGCTCTTCCCGGAGGCAAGAGTGCTGCGGATGGACCAGGACTCCACCGCCGCCAAAGACGCCCACGAAAAGCTGCTGGCGAAGTTCGCCCGGCATGAGTACGACATCATGGTGGGGACGCAGATGGTGGCCAAGGGCCTCGATTTCGAGGACGTGACCCTCGTGGGCGTCCTCGGCATCGACTCGCTGCTCTTTGCGCAGGGGTTTCGGGCCTATGAGACGGTGTTCAGCCTCATCACCCAGGTGGTGGGGCGCTCCGGCCGGGCGAAAGACCCGGGCTTCGCCATCATCCAGACCACCGACCCCGACAACCCCGTCCTCAACCTCGCCGCCGCGCAGGACTACGACGCCTTCTTCGAGCAGGAGATCGCCTACCGCAAGCTGGGCCTCTACCCGCCCTTCTGCGGGCTCTGCGTCGTGGGCTTCTCCGGCCCGAAGGAGATCGAGGTGGCCCGGGCCGCCGCCCGGTTCTCGGCCCTCTTAGGCCGTCAGGCCGCGCAGCAGCCGGACCTGCCCCTCCGGGTGCTTGGCCCCACCCCCGGCAACATCGAAAAGATCAACGAGAACTACCGCTACAAGCTCACCATCAAGTGCCGCGCCGACAAACGCTTCCGCGACCTTGTCCGCCAGACCCTCGGCCTCTACGAGCAGGAAAAGCTGCCCAGCAAGGCCACCGTGGTGGTGGATATGCATTCTGACGGTGATATTTGATAAGATTATTTGGAGGTATACTTCATGGCTATCCGCAACATTGTAAAAGAGGGCGACCCCATCCTGAACAAGGTCTGCCGCCCTGTGACCAACTTTGATGACCGTCTGGCCACCCTGCTGGACGATATGCGCGAGACGATGATCGCCGCCGACGGCGTGGGTCTCGCAGGCCCGCAGGTGGGGATGCTGCGCCGCGTCTTCGTGGTGTGGGACACCACCGACGCCCCGGAAGAAATTCCCGAAAACTACGAGTACAAGTTCATCGACTTCGTCAACCCGGAGATCCTCGCCGTGTCTGAGGACGAGGAGACCGCCTATGAGGGCTGCCTGTCCTTCCCGGGCCACAACGGCGCCGTGACCCGCCCCGTAGCCGTCAAGGTCCGCGCACAGGACCGCCACGGCGAGTGGTTCGAGCTGGAAGCCGAGGGCCTGCTGGCCCGCTGCATCCAGCACGAGAACGACCATCTGGACGGCATCACCATCATGGAGTCCAGCGAGTTCTTCTATGAGGACACCGAGGAGGGCCGCGCCGCTGCCGCCAAGAAGAAGGAGAACGACTGATGCGCATTCTGTTCATGGGGACGCCGGATATTGCGGCGGACTGCCTGAAAGCCCTGTATGAGGCGGGCCACGACATCTGCGCGGTCTACACCCGGCGCGATAAGCCCGTGGGCCGCAAGCAGGTGCTCACCGCACCCCCGGTGAAGGAAGTGGCGCTGGCCCACGGCACCCCCGTCTTTCAGCCCCGCACCCTGCGGGACGGCGGCGAGGACGAGAACATCCGCGCGCTGGCTCCTGAGCTCATCGTCGTGGTGGCCTACGGCTGCATCCTGCCGAGATCGGTGCTGGAAGCGCCGAAATACGGCTGCATCAACCTCCACGTCTCCCTGCTGCCGAAATACCGGGGCAGCGCCCCCGTGCAGTGGGCGGTGCTGAACGGCGACGCCGAGACGGGCGTCTCCATCATGCAGATGGACGAGGGCCTCGACACCGGCGACGTGCTGGCCTGCGAGAAGATCGCCATCGACCCCGAGGAGACCAGCGGCCAGCTGTTCGACCGGGTCACTGCCGTGGGCGCACGGGTGCTCTGTGAGACCCTGCCTGCCATCGCAGCCGGGACGCTGAAAGCAGAGCCTCAGGCCCACGAGAACGCTTCCGTCGCCCCCATGCTGAGCAAGGAGATGGCCCAGTTCCATCTGACCGACAGCGCCGACCACATCCACAACTGGGTGCGGGGCATGAACCCGTGGCCCGGGGCATGGTTCGTGACGGCGGGCGGCAAGAAGGTCAAGGTCATGGAGTGCCGCGTCGCGGAAAGCCACGGCGAAGCCGCTGGCACTGTCCTCGCCACCAAGCCCCTGACCGTGGCCTGCGGTGAGGGCGCTATTCAGCTGCTGCACGTCGTGCCGGAGGGCAAGAAGCCCATGGACGGCACCTCCTTCGCCGCCGGTCTCCGCCTCAAGGCGGGGGACAGCCTGTGAGCGGCCCGAACCCCCGCGCGGCGGCGGTGGCGGCGCTGGTGCGGCAGGAGCAGGACGGCTTTTCGAACCTCATCCTCGACGCAGAGCTGCGCCGCCAGAAGCTGGAAGGCCGCGATAAAGCATTTGCCAGCGCGATATTTTACACTGTGCTGGAACATCAGGGGACGCTGGACTATATCCTGAGCCGGTTTTTGCCCAAAGGGCTTGCCAAGCTCGACCCGCAGGTGCGGGAGATTCTCCGCGCCGCGCTGGCGCAGGCCCGCTATATGCAGGTGCCTGCTTCGGCGGCGGTCAATGAGGCCGTCAAGCTGACCCGCACCTTCCGGAAAGCCAGCGCCTCCGGCCTCGTGAACGCCGTGCTGCGCCGGGCCATCGGCTATGACCTCGGCTCTGCCGTCTTTGCCGACGAGGTGGAGCGGCTGATGGTGCTGGGCTCGGCGGGCCGGGACGTGGCAGCGTTCCTCCACGAACACTACCCCGACGAGGCGCTGGACATCCTGACCCACACCGCCGACGGCGGCCTGACCAGCCTCCGGGCCAACCCCCTGAAAGGGACGCCGGAAGCCCTCTGCGAAAAGCTGCTGGCCTCGGGCGTGAAGACCGCCGCCCCGGGCCTCGTGCCGGGCAGCGTCTTAGCCCGCTTCGAGGGGAGCCCGGCGGAGAGCGGGCTTTTCCGGGACGGATATTTCCACGTGGAGGGGCAGGCCAGCCAGCTTGCCGCCCTCTGCGTGGAGGCAAAGCCCGGCGATACCGTCCTCGACCTCTGCGCCGCCCCCGGCGGCAAGAGCCTGCTCCTCATCGAGGAGATGCAGGACGAAGGGCGGCTGGTGAGCTGCGACGTCAGCGAGAACCGCGTCCAGCTGATCCGCAAGGCCGTGGAGCGGATGGGGTTTGCCCACGTGGAGCCCCGCGTCTCCGACGGCACCAGACCGGATGCCGACCTGCCCATGGCGGACGCTATTTTGGTAGACGCCCCCTGCAGCGGCCTCGGCATCCTCGCCAAGAAGCCGGACATCCGCTACAAGACCCTCGAAAAAGCGCGTCACGATGAATTATTGGCCACCCAGTCGGCCATTCTGGATACAGCCGCCGCCCACCTGAAAGAGGGCGGGCGTCTGGTCTACTCCACCTGCACCATCGACCCTGCCGAGAACGAAGAGCAGGTGCGGGCCTTCGTGGGCCGACACCCGGAGTTCCGGGTGGTGACGCCGGACGTCCGCTTCCCGGCCGGGATGACGGTGGGGGACTGGGGTGCGCTTTCCGTCCCCACCCGCACCGGCATGGACGGCTTTTTCCTCTGCGCGATGCAGAAACGTGATTCCTGACAAAAGGAGATTTTCATGGAGACTAAACGCTGTATATCCTCCCTGACGCTGGAACAGCTGACAGCGGAGCTGAAAGCGATGGGCCAGCCCGGCTTCCGGGCGAAACAGATTTTCCACTGGGTCCACCAGAAGCTCGTGACCGACTTTTCAGCCATGACCGACCAGCCCAAAGCCCTGCTGGCAAAGCTCGAGGAGGCATTTTACATCGCCGCGCCCATCATCGAGCGGCGGCAGGAGGCCAAGGACGGCACCGTGAAGTACCTGCTGCGGATGGCCGACGGCAACTGCATCGAGACCGTCGTCATGCGCTACCACTACGGCAACACGGTCTGCGTGTCCACTCAGGTGGGCTGCCGGATGGGCTGCCGCTTCTGCGCCTCGACCCAGGCGGGCCGGGTGCGCAACCTCGAGGCGGGCGAGATATGCTCCGAAATTTACACCGCCCAGAAGGACATCGGGGAGCGCATCTCCCACATCGTGCTGATGGGCATTGGGGAGCCGCTGGATAATTTCGACGAAGTCATGCGCTTTCTTGAAAACATCTCGTCCCCCGAGGGCGTGAACATCGGGATGCGGAACATCAGCCTCTCCACCTGCGGCCTCGTGCCGAAAACCGACCAGCTGGCCGAGAAGAAGCTCCAGCTCGCCCTCTCCGTCTCTCTCCACGCCCCCAACAACGACATCCGCAGCGGCATGATGCCCGTGAACGACGCCTACCCCGTGGAGGTGCTGATGCAGGCCGTGCGCCGGTATCAGGAGACGACGGGCCGGAGAGTGAGCTTCGAGTACTCCATGGTGCGGGGCGTCAACGACTCCGACGCCTGCGCCAGACAGCTGGCCGACCTCATCCGGGGGATGGGCGCTCACGTCAACCTCATCCCCATCAACCCGGTGGACGGCAGCCCTTATTCGGCTACCGACGCCGCCAACGTCCGGCGCTTCCAGCAGAAGCTGGAAAGCCTCGGCGTCAACGCCACCGTCCGCCGCCGTCTGGGCAGCGAGATCAGCGCCGCCTGCGGCCAGCTCCGCCGCGACGAGATGAACGGCAAAGTTTGAGAAGGAGAATCCTATGAAACTTGCAGGAAAAACAGACGTCGGCAGCGTCCGCCCCGAGAATCAGGATGACTACCGGGCAGGCGAGCTGAACAGCGACGCGGCCTGGGGCCTCGTGTGCGACGGCATGGGCGGTGCGCGGGGAGGCCGTGAGGCTTCCATGAGCGCCTGCGACGTCATCGAGCACAGCTTCCACGAGCAGTACGCCCAGTGCCTGCCCGGCGACGAGGAAAAGTTTTTGAAGCGGGCGCTCACGGGCGCCAACCGCTTCGTCTTCCAGAAAGCCTCCCGGGAGGAGGAGCTGGCGGGCATGGGCACCACGGCGGTCTGCGCCCTCGTGCGGGGCGGCAACGCCTTTATCTGCCACGCAGGCGACTCCCGGGCCTACCTCGTCCGGGACGGTAAGCTCACCCAGCTCACCCACGACCACTCCTACGTGCAGGAGCTGGTGGACTGCGGCACCATCACCGCCGAGGAAGCTGAGCATCACCCCCAGAAGAACATCATCACCCGGGCGCTGGGCGTGGACTACCGCCTCGACCCCGAGTTCACCAGCGTGCCGGTGCAGAAGGGCGATATGATCCTGCTCTGCACCGACGGCCTCACCAACGTCCTGCCCAAGGAAAAGATCGAAGAAATCTTCACGAAGGGCGGGTTCTACGACATCCCCGACCGGCTGGTGGACGCCGCCAACGCGGGCGGCGGCCCCGACAACATCACCGCGCTGCTGCTGGGCGTGGAGCCGCTGGAGGTGAAGCATGGATAATCTCATCGGCAAGACGCTGGACGGGCTCTACACCATTCAGGAGCTCATCGGCGAAGGCGGCATGGCCAACGTCTACAAGGCCGTGGTCTCTGCCCCCGGCGGGCCTGTGCCGGAAGGCACGGTGGTGGCCGTCAAGGTGCTGCGTCAGGAGCTGATGCATGACGCCGACCTCGTCCGCCGCTTCAAGAACGAGTCCAAGGCCATCTCCCTGCTCAACCACCCCAACATCGTCAAGGTCTACGACGTCTCCGTCGGCGAAAACTTACAGTATATCGTGATGGAATGCGTGGAGGGCATGACCCTCCGGGAGTACCTCAACGAGCGGGGCGGCAAGATCACCAGCCGGGAGACCGTCCACTTCATCGCCCAGATCCTCCGCGCCCTCGACCACGCCCACCGCAACGGCGTCGTCCACCGGGACATCAAGCCCCAGAACATCATGCTGCTGGACAACGGCCAGCTGCGGATGATGGACTTTGGCATCGCCCGCATCTCCCGGGCCGAGAACCAGATTCAGAACGGCAAAAAGGCCATGGGCAGCGTCCACTACATCAGCCCCGAACAGGCGAAGGGGGAGGAGACCGACCCCAAGAGCGACATCTACTCCGTGGGCGTCATGATGTACGAGATGCTCTCGGGCAGGCTGCCCTTCGACGCCGACGACATGGTGGAGGTGGCCCGCAAGCAGATACGGGACACCCCGAAGCCGCTGGCAGAGCTTGCCCCGGACGTGCCGCTGGGCCTCGTGCAAATTACGGAACGCGCCATGGCGAAGCTGCCGGTCAACCGGTATTCCAGCGCCGCAGAGATGCTGGAAGCGCTGGACGCCTACGTGCAGGACCCCTCCGTCACGTTCCAGTATCAATATGTAAAGGAAGAACCTGAAAAGGTGGTGAATGACCCCATGCCGCAGAAACGCAGCATCCGCAGACCCCCGGAGAAACCGGCGGCGAATCCCGCCCGCCCCAAAGCCAAGGCGAAAAAGAAGAAGCGCAGCGCCTTTATGCCGGTGCTGCTGGGCATCACGACGGCCTTTGCGCTGGCCTGTGCGGCCCTGTGCTGGACCATCCTGAACGATTCCAGCAACATCATGACCAAAAGCGACGACATCGTGCTGAGCGATTTCAGCGGCATGACGCAGGACGAGGTGAACGCCTCTGAGCAGGTGGCCTCCGGTCAGGTGGTCGTCAACTGGGAAGAGGAGTACAACAACGACTACGCCGCAGGCTATGTCTACAAGCAGTCGCCGGTGGCGGGCCGCACCGTCCGCGAGGGCCAGAGCGTGACCCTCACCGTCAGCCTCGGCATCCACTACGTCACCGTCCCCGACCTGACCAACTACGTGCAGGCCGACGGCGAACAGCAGCTGAAGGACCTGGGCGTGTCGGTGCTGGTCACTCAGGCCGTGGATGAGGCGGTGGCCGCAGGCTCCATCATCCGCACCGACCCCGCCGCAGGCAGTCAGGTGGCCGCAGGCACCACGGTGGTGATCTACGTCAGCCGCCCGCAGGTGGCCACCACCACCAAAGTCCCCAGCCTCATCGGCATGAACGTGAACGACGCCCGTACCCTGCTGGTGCAGCGGAAACTGGGTCTGGGCAGCCAGACCGAGCAGTACAGCGACCAGCCCGTGGGCAGCATCATCAGCCAGAACCCCGGCGAGGGCGCATCGGCCAAGCTGAACACCCGCGTCAGCGTCGTGGTCAGCGCAGGCCCTGAGCCTGCACCGGAACCCGAAGCACCCAGCGAGAGCACCGCCAGCAGCGACGGCTCCGGCGGCTGGTTGGGCGGCCTCTTCGGGGGCAGCAGCTCTTCCAGCGAGAGCACCGGCGCCAGCTCGTCTTCTTCCACCGGCGGCGGTCTCAGCGACTGGTGGACGTCCTGGCTGGGCTAAAGGAGAAGGTATGACAGGTTATATCACAAAAGGCATCGGCGGATTTTATTACGTTAAGACGTCGGAAGGCATCGTGGAGTGCAAGCCCCGGGGCATCTTCCGCAAGCAGAAGATCACCCCCGTGGCGGGCGACGGGGGGACACTGGAGACCGAGAACGGCGCGGCGGTCATCGCGGGCATCGCGCCCCGGCGGAACGTCTTCGTCCGCCCGCCCATGGCGAACCTCGACGTGCTGTTCCTCGTGGCAAGCACCACACAGCCCACCCCCAGCACCCTCGTGCTGGATAAGCTCTCGGCCATCGCGGTGGACAAGGGCGTCCAGCCCGTCATCGTCTGCACCAAAGGCGACCTCGCCGAGGCGGAGTTTCTGCGCAGCGCCTACGAAAAATCGACCCTGCCCTTCATCCGCATCGACTACGCCACCGGCGAGGGTCTGGACGACATCAAACACTGGATCAATGGCCGTCTCTGCGCCTTCTGCGGCAACTCCGGCGTGGGCAAATCCACCCTGCTGAACGCCCTCCTGCCCGACGTGGAGCGTCAGACCGCCGCCATCAGCCAGAAGCTGGGCCGTGGCCGTCACACCACCCGCGAGGTGACCATCTTTGAAGCCTTCGGGGGCCGCATCGCCGACACCCCGGGCTTCGCCAGCCTCGAGGCCAGCCGGGCGGGCTTCATCCCGAAAGAGGGTCTGGAACACGCCTTCCCGGAGTTCGGGCCTTACCTCGGCACGTGCCAGTTCACCGGCTGCTCCCACCGCTCCGAGAAGGGCTGCGCCGTCCGCGCCGCCCTCGCGGAAGGCAAGCTCTCCCAGACCCGCTACGACAGCTACTGCGCCATGTACGATGAGGTCAAGGACGTGAAGGAGTGGCAGTACCCTCTCAGCCGCTGACGGAGAGGGCAGCCCTGTAAACTTTCTGCACAGCGCTTGACTTTTGCGGGGAATCGCATATACTAAAGATGGGATTGTGAGAAGATTCCATTGGTTTCACTAAAAAAGAAAAGCCCCCAAGGAGTTGCCGCTCCCAGGGGGCTTTCCATTTAGTCGGGCTTACGGTCCTTGTCGAGTCTGTCAAGCCACTTGCAGATATAATGTGAAATTATATTTGCCACGGCAGACTCCAGGATTGTGAGAACATGGATCATTGGTTTCACCTCCCTTCCCAAGTAAGATGGGCGGGATGAACCGCAGAACCAGTATATCATAAACATCGACAAAAAGATACAGGAAGCGATGCCACGAGCCGGACTTTCCTACAAAGGAAAGGCT
>OLNH01001746.1_pt1 | contig 9896 bp, 7 predicted proteins | sample 1643101 | NCBI WGS metagenome assembly OLNH01 (sample SAMEA3136758, study PRJEB25190) | human gut metagenome | biome: human gut; feature: human-associated habitat; material: faeces | place: Austria | collected 2013
TTTGCCTGAGAGCAATCGAAGCAGCACAGAAGCATAAACTTGTAAAAGTTGGTGATACGGTTGTATTCGCAGGTGGTGTACCGCTTGGTATTCCGGGAAGAACAAACATGATCCGTGTCTGCATCGTAGAATAATATTAAGATACAAGGTCAGGGGCAAGGTACCTTTTGCCCCTGACATCATATTAACAGAACAAACAGCATAAATTTTTAAAGACACATACAAGGGTCTGCCGTCAACTTTTCGACAGCGGCCCCTTGTTTTTGTGCGTAATGAGGAGAAAAAATTATTATGAAAACAAACGGAGAAGAAGATTCCAGACATATTTTCAGAGGGGAGCTGGCATTGGTGATCGCAGTTATGATCAACAGCCTTGCAGTTATCCTGATGCTGTATTCAGGTTCCGGAATATCTGCCATATCCAGTGTACCTTATGCATTTGAGAAAGTATTTCCGGTGATCACACTGGGAACATGGACTTATATTTTCCAGGCACTTCTGATCTTAAGCTTGATGATACTGAGAAAGAAATTCGTACCGGTTTATCTGTGCAGTTTCCTTGTAGGATTTGCATTCAGCGAACTACTTGATGTCAATGAGGCATGGATTAATGTCCTGCCAAAGACAATTCCGCTCAGAATCTTATACTTTGTCATCAGTTATCTGCTGATCTGCATAGGAATCGCACTTTCCAACAGATGCGGACTGCCGATCATTCCGACGGACCTGTTTCCACGTGAGTTGTCAGAGATCATCAAGGTGAAATATTCCAAGATTAAGGTTTCTTTCGATGTAATCTGCCTGACAATTACTGCCTGTATGACAGGAATGATCCTGGGACATATCAGCGGGCTTGGAATAGGAACCGTGCTGGCAGCATTTACCATGGGGAAAGTGATCGGCCTGATCGGTGACCAGATGGATAAACATTTCCGATTTGTGAATTTCACCCAGCAACGTTCACAGGCGGCGTAATATAATTGTCAAACAAATCTGAATAATACCACAGTATTTCTGAAAGAATCCCGCATTGCGGGATTCTTTTTTCTGTGATACACTTGACACAACATAAGTATATTGGAGGATATTGACGATAAATATTCTCTTTTATCAGAAAAATATTGTTTTCTGATGGAGAATGACTGGGAGGTAAAAAATGGTTCTCATTAAAGAGCGTATTGGTAAAATGCTGGAATACATAAAAGAGCAGATTTATCCTGAGAGTATGCCAATTCAGAAGTACCGTATGATCAAAACGGATAAGAGATTTGAGAATATAGCAGATCTTGATACTTCTGGCTGGGAAGAATTTACAAATACGGAAGTGTGGGGTGGACACAGAGAATATTACTGGTTTGAAACTTTCGTAACGGTTCCGGAAGAGTTTGATGGAAAATGTGTTGTGTACGAACTTCGGACAGGAAAAGAAGGGGAATGGGATGCGACTAATCCGCAGTTTACAATCTATGTAAACGGCACTCTTGTACAAGGACTTGACATTAACCACAGAGAAATCATTCTTGCAGAGCAGGCAAAAGCGGGAATGCAGTACAGAATTATTCTCTCTGCTTTTACCGGAGATCAGAATTTCAGATTGAAGCTGGATTCCAGATTAAAGGTTCTGGACAGAAAAACAGAGAAGTATTTCTATGACCTCTCTGTGCCATATGAAACTGCACGTCTGTTAAATACAGAGGACAGAGCGTATATTACGATTATTCAGGCGTTAAATGATTCCCTGAATCTTCTGGATATGAGAAAAGAAGGTTCACCGGAATATTACAAGAGCCTTGAGAAAGCACAGGAATTTATTGCAAAAGAGTTTTATGAGAAACATTGTGATAAAGAACAGGGGCCAGTGATCTGTTGTGTAGGTCATACACATATTGACTGCGCATGGCTATGGACATTAAGGGTAACAGAAGATAAAGCTGTAAGAAGTTTTTCCACTGTGCTGAATCTGATGAAACAATATCCGGAATATATTTTCATGTCCAGCCAGCCACAGCTTTACAAATTTGTAAAGAAGAATGCACCTCAGGTTTATGAGCAGATCAAGGAGCGCGTAAAAGAAGGCCGCTGGGAAACAGAGGGCGGTATGTTTGTGGAAGCGGACTGCAATCTGGCATCAGGAGAGGCTCTGGTGCGTCAGTTCATGCATGGAAAGAAATTCTTCAAAGAGGAATTCGGAACGGACAACAAGATCCTCTGGCTTCCGGATGTATTCGGATATTCAGCTGCCCTGCCTCAGATCATGCAGAAATGCGGAATCCCGTATTTTATGACAACAAAGATCAGCTGGAATGAATTAAACAAAATGCCTTATGATACGTTTGAATGGGAAGGAATTGACGGCAGCAGAGTGCTGACCCATTTTATTCCTACCAGAGATTATAATAAAGCTGCTGTAGAAGGCGGCACAGAAACAGAGCATTTTACAACTTATAATGGTTACCTGAATCCAAGTCAGATGAAGGGCGGATGGGCCCGTTACAGTCAGAAAGACTTGAATGATGAGGTTCTCTGCAGCTTCGGATTTGGTGACGGTGGCGGTGGCCCGTCGAAAGAAGAGCTGGAAAATCAGAGGCGTATGAGCCAGGGAATACCGGGATGCCCGAGAACCAAAATGTCCACAGCGCTTGAGTTCTTTGAGAGACTGGACAAAGAAACAAAGGGCAGTAAATATCTTCCGTCATGGGTCGGAGAATTATATCTGGAATATCACAGAGGAACCTATACTTCTATGGCGAGAAATAAGAAGTATAACCGTAAAGCAGAGCTTGCTTATCAGGATGAAGAAACTTATGCGGCAATGGATGAACTGCTGACAGGAAATACATACCCGAAAGATGCTCTTTATGATGCATGGGAAGTGATCCTAAGAAATCAGTTCCATGATATTCTGCCAGGATCTTCCATTAAAGAGGTATATGATGACTCCAAAGCAGAATATGAGAAGATTTTTGAGGAAAATAAAGAATTGAAAGCTGCTTCCCTTGGAAGCCTTGTAAAGAATGTAGATGCACCTTTACATGCGGTGGTCGTGTTTAATCCGAACAGCGGCGAGGTTCCGGGAATTGTTTCCTTTGCCTGCCCTGAAGAGATTAAGAACCCGGTACTAAGAGATCATGGAACTCAGGTTGCGGTCCAGAAGACAGGAGACGTTTATATTTTTACAGCAGTGGGAGTGCCATCAAAGGGATATAAAACTTATGTTCTGGAAGATGGAGAAGAGTCTGCAGAAGAAGCGTCCATGGATGTTTCTGTAAAACATATGGAGAATGACTGGTTTGCAATTTATTATAACGAAAAAGGTCAGTTTGCGAAGATTTATGATAAATCAGCGAAGAGACAGATCCTTAAAGAAGGTAAAGCAGGTAATGTGATCATCAGTTATGAGGACCGCCCGCATAATTATGATGCCTGGGATGTAAATAATTATTATACGGAGAAATCCTGGGAAATTGATGATGTTTCCTCCATAAAAGTAACAGAGAACGGACCGGTAAGAGCATGCGTGAGGATTGAGAGAAAATATCTGGATTCTGTGATCGTTCAGGAAATTTATCTATATCATGATATTCCGAGAATTGATATCAAGAACAGTATTGACTGGAAAGAACACCAGATTTTTGTTAAAGATTATTTCCCTGTAGATGTGCATGCCAATGAAGCAACATTTGACATTCAGTACGGCAACGTAAAACGCCCGACACATGCAAATACGTCATGGGATTTTGCTAAATTTGAAGTCTGCCATCATAAGTGGATGGATGTAAGTGAAGGCGGATATGGAGTAAGCTTCCTGAATGACTGTAAGTTTGGAGTAAGTGTGCGTGGAAGTGAGGTTGGACTTTCCATGCTGAAATCTGCGATCCATCCGAATCCTGAAGCAGATAAAGAACATCATGAATTTACCTATTCAATTTATCCGCATGCAGAAAACTGGACAGATGCCAATACGGTTGCTCAGGCATATGAGCTGAATAATCCGATGACAGCGGTTGTTAAGGAAAACAAGGGTGGAAAACTTGCCACAGAATATTCTCTGATCAAGGTTGATCAGGATAATGTAATAATTGAAACGGTTAAAAAGGCAGAAATCGGAGAGGAACTGATCGTTCGTCTGTATGAATGCTATAATAAAAGAGCGAATGTGGTTCTTACCTGTGGGGAAAAAATTGCAGATGTGGTTGAGTGTAATCTTCTGGAAGAAGATGAACAGCAGGTATCTTATGCGGATCATACAGTTTCTTTCTGCATTAAGCCATATGAAATTAAGACGTTAAAAATAAGACTGAAATAATTAGCTGCAGTTTATTCCATTCTCGGTAATATGCTTCGTAATTTAATCAAACTGCGGAGCAGATATCTGGTCATGAGCAAGTAGCGAAGCGGATGATTTTATCTGTTTGACTTTATGCGAAGCGAGAGGAACAACAGTAACAGCAAAACACTATATAAAGAAAGGGAAGACTGTATTTGCAGGGAAAGAATACAGTTGTGGGATTTATTATGAGATATGCAGTAGCAATTGATATCGGCGGAACGAATACACGAGTTGCACTTGTTAATGAGAATCTGGAGATTACTGACAGGCAGCAGTTTCCTACAAACCCGGAAGATCCGGAAGAAACACTGGGAAAGATTGCAGATGTGATCAAAGGATATGACTGCGAGATCGTGGGAGCAGGAATGTCCTGCCCTGGACCGCTTGATCTGGTAAATGAGAAAATTATCACACCTCCGAATATCAGAGGTGACTGGCATCATTTACCGGTAGCACAGAAACTGAGAGATATGATCCATATTCCGGTATATCTGAATAATGACGGAAATCTGGCAGCTCTTGCTGAAGCTGTGGCGGGAGAAGGGAAGGGTTACAGATTTGTCCAGTTCCTGACGATTTCTACAGGAATCGGATCTGGCTTTGTGATTGATAAGAAAATTTTTCAGGGAGCTCATGGATGGGCGAATGAAGTAGAGAATACGATCATGATGCAGGATGGCCCGTCTCACGGAACCATTCTTCCAGGTGGAATCGAGGCAATCAGCAGTGGAACTGCCATTACAGTAAGAGCCAGAAAAGCAGGACTGGATGTAAAACATGCAGGTGAAGTCAATGATCTGGCACTTGCCGGAAATGAAACAGCTAAGAAAATTATGGAAGATGCAAAAGTTCATCTTGCCAATTTCATCGCGGCGATTTATAATCTTGTTGACCCGGATATTGTAATTCTGGGTGGTTCAGTGGCGATTAAGATAAATGGTTTCGTAGAAGAAGTGGAAGAACTTGTGAAGAGTAAAGTTTATGAGGCACAGAGACCATTTATTAAAGTGAGAAAATCCACATTAAATGAGGACTCCGGTCTGATCGGAGCAGCATATCTTGCTTTTTCGAAGCGATAAGGTTACAGAGAGAACTGTAATATACAGAGTTATTTGACAGGAGGAGAAATCCTCCTGCACTAATTTTTAAGAGGAAAATGGCGTATAATTATGAAACGGTTGATTATAAAAAACAAAAGAAGAATCTGGATTTGGTTTCTGCTGATCGTTTTTTTGATCCTGGCGTGCAGAGCGGCCTATATTACAGGTAACAGGGTTGGACGAATGAGAGAGGAAATGGAAAAGAATGATACAGAATCTGCGGTTCAATCCGGAGATGATGATCAGATATATAAAGTGGCAGTGTAAGTAACTGCAGAAGGTAAAATAAGGATGTTGTTCTGATTAATGACAGCATCCAGACAGAAGAAAAAAATGAATGGAGGAAATATGCTCAATCAATTTTCAAGAACAGAGCTTCTTCTGGGAAAAGAAGCAATGAATAAACTGGAGAAGTCCCGTGTGGCAGTATTTGGAATCGGAGGGGTTGGAGGATATGTATGTGAAGCGCTGGTGAGAAGCGGCATAGGTTTTTTTGACCTGATCGATGATGACAAAGTATGCCTGACTAATCTTAACAGACAGATCATTGCTACCAGAAAAACGGTAGGCCAGTATAAGACTGAGGTAATGCGAGACAGGATTCTGGAAATCAATCCGAAAGCGGATGTTCGTATCCATCAGTGCTTTTATTTGCCGGAGAATGCTTCTGATTTTGATTTCAGCGAGTATGATTATGTGGTAGATGCTGTGGATACGGTGACTGCAAAGATTGAGCTGATTATGCGTGCAAAAGAGTCCGGGACGCCGATCATCAGTAGTATGGGGGCAGGAAATAAGCTGGATGCGAGTGCGTTTCGTGTGGCGGATATTTATAAGACGAAGGTGTGTCCACTGGCGAAAGTTATGCGCAGAGAGTTGAAGAAGCGTGGTGTGAAGAAGCTGAAGGTTGTTTATTCTGAGGAGCAGCCGATCAGACCGATTGAGGATATGGCAATCAGTTGCAGGTCGCACTGTATTTGTCCTCCAGGGGCGAAGCATAAGTGTACGGAGCGCAGGGATATTCCCGGCAGTGTGGCGTTTGTGCCGTCTGTGGTTGGACTGATCATTGCTGGAGAGGTTATTAAAGACTTGACTGCGGAGTGCAGAAGATAAGAAATGTTTATTTAGGATGTGCATTGTATCAGAGTGGTATGGTGCACATCTTTTTTGTGTAATTTCTGTGCATCGCGAAGCGTGTTACTGGGCACGGAGTGAACCAATGTCATTAACTTAAGCAATTTGCCAATACTGCATTGATGAAAATATCAGTAGAAGGATTTGATTATGATAACAGAGGGGATATTGAGAGATTAAGATATAATGTCTTTTTGTTATACCTAAATTTCTTTAGTAGATATGGGGATTACTCCCCATACCCCCTACACAAAACCGTACGTGCGCTATTAACGCATACGGCTTTTCACTTTATATTTCATACTTTATCTGTAAAACAAACTTACTTTTATACTCGGTTCTAGTAATGGAAATGTTCGAAGCAGTCCATTAAAGAATGTATATATCGTATAACTCCTTTTCTGACTTCTTCGATTCAGCCATTTATACAATAACCATTTAGTCTGCACAAGAAAATTCTTCACTTAAGTTAATGACATTGGGAGTGAACAGTAACGTTCACTCCGTTCTCAAAGGATATACCACACCTTCCGGCAGCGGATCCCATTCATTCAGGCCAAGACTCTGTCTGAATTTTGCTTCTTCCAGACTCAGCTTTGGAACATCCTCATTCAAAAACGCTCTCAGCTCATCAATCCCCTCTCCGGTCACATTGTTTACCAGAAAAATTCTTTCACATCCTGCATTCAGCATCCACTGACGCACCATTGGAACATTCGCATAAGGAGAATCTATTTTCGTAATGATTCCTATCAGTGGTCTCAGAATAAATGCATTACTGCCATAGCCAAACAAACTGAAAGGTTCATCTGCTGACTGTACCATTGCCACCACATCTGCTTCAAAAGAAAAACAGGCCAGCCCTACGCTGAAATGCTTGGACTCTGCATACTCTCCCGGAGAATCAATGGTATCATCATCCGTATTCGTATACTGCGTTTTTACATAATGAAGTTTTTCGCCTTTTAATGCCTGAGTTAATGAAGTCTTACCTGCTTCACTTCTGCCCATCAGAAATATTTTCTTCATATTTAATGTCTGTCCCTTTCACTTCTCTCAGCTATTCCGGCAGTTACATAAGCACCATCGGTACAGAATAACTGACTTTTCGTATGTTTTAACTTTTGTGAACTGCACAAGTCTTAAAGCCAAGCACCTCTCTAAAAAATTTCACCACTTCTTCCACTGCAGTCTGAACTTCCGTCAGACCTCCCGTAAGGATCAATGATCCGCTGAAGCGATCCATGAAACCAATCTCCACATTTGCACTTTTCACTGCAATATCAGCAGCTACAACCACTGCTTCCCATGGGGTAAAACGAATCATTCCGATTGCTTCTCCTGTGTGGTCTTCTCCCTCATGGACTCCAATATGCAGACCAAGATTCTGATAAATACAGCTCTGTGAAGGATTGATCACATGCGCCAGGCACACTTCCTTTCCCGGAACCCTTACCCTGGTCATACGCAGCTTTTTTCCCTTTAATTTCTCATAATCCTGGTTATAAAGCTTTTCCAGTAGTTCTCTGGTTGTCATCCCTGCCATCCCAACACTTCCTATCTTTTGGTAATCTTGCAGACTACATAACCCAGAGTGTCTCTGAAATAATCCACAACCTCAGTCATCGCTGACATTACATCGGAAATCTCTCCCGTAATGATCAGTGTGCCTGTAAATCGATCTGCAAATCCCAGATAAACATTTCCGCTTTTTACCGCAATATCAGATGCGATCACTGCAGATTCAGGCGGTGTCATATTCATAATTCCGATTGCAGATGAACGGTAATCCACCTGCGGATTCAGTCCAAGCTTCTGGTATATGACCGGAGCCGGCCCTCCCATTACATGTGCAAAAGTAATCTCCTTACCAGCAACTGTTTCCTGTACAATTCTTATGTGTTCTACATGGTCATTTGCCATTTATCATTCCTCGCTTTCACTATTCAACTATAATCCGGATAATTCATGAGAATATTCTTTCCCACTGATGTCTTCAAAAACAGATTTAAAATTTTATATGTATCTCTTCAGTTACATAAACTGTACTATCCATCCAATTTTATGTCAAGGTAAAATCCACCTGAAAATCGGTAAAATATTATACATGGTTACGGTTCATTCCGTTCACAGTAACACGCTTCGCGATGCACAGAATTTATGCTAATCGCATAAATTCGCGCAGTATGTCTCGGAATTTTGGCATATTCATGCCAAAACACCTCGCGGAATAATGGTAACTTATACATAAAGAAAAGGAGCATCAGCCCCCTTAGCGATACTCCTTTTCAACCCCTATAAATTTAATTATTTATACTTATTTAATTATACCAGTCTTCTTACAGAAACAATCGTTCTGTACGCTGCGTTATCACTGATCTTAATTCCATCTACAGAGTTCGATGCATGAACGATACGTCCATTCCCCATATAGATTGCAACGTGTCCACCGTAGCAGATCAAATCGCCCGGCTGTGCATCAGCATAAGATACTTCTGTGCCGGCATACTGCTGTTCATAAGAAGTTCTCGGAAGACTTACTCCGAAGTTTGCATATACACTCTGTGTAAATCCTGAACAGTCAGCTCCACCTGTAAGGCTTGTACCGCCCCATACATATGGATTGCCAACAAACTGTGTTGCAAAGTCTACTACAGAAGATCCTGATCCTGAACCTGAAGATGAAGAACTATCTGAATCAGATGACTGTTCACTCTCATAATCATCTGGTGAAACTGTATTATCAGAATCAATCACATTGCCATACTCATCGTACTCTACATCATCAGAAGCTCCTGCATTGTCAACAGGATCACCATTTTCATCATATTCTACACCATCATCTGATTCAGACTCATCATCCGCATCATCAGTATTCTCAATCTCATTTCCGTCTTCATCATACTCTACATTTTCTTCCTCTTCTGATTCGGAGTCCTGTTCCTGCTCTGCAGCTTTTGCTGCTGCCTCTTCTTCTGCCGCCTGTCTTGCAGCCTCTTCCTCAGCCTGTCGTCTTGCCTCTTCTTCTGCTGCGATTCTTTCAGCTTCCAATCTCTGAATTTCAGCTGTCTGTTCCGCTAACAGATTTGCATATTCTGTCGCCTGCTGCTGTGCATATGCAATTTCATTCTCATAATCGGCTGATTCAGATTTCTTCTGATCGATCTGGCACTGAAGATCATAAGACTGCTGTTCATAAGAAGCCTTCATCTCTTCCAGTTCTGCTTTGTCAGATTCATACTGAGTCTTTAAATTATTCACCTCATTAATAGTATTCACATATTTATCAAGATTCTTTCTGTCCTGCTCATACATCTGCTGTGTATTCTCAG
>OLNH01001762.1_pt1 | contig 9778 bp, 6 predicted proteins | sample 1643101 | NCBI WGS metagenome assembly OLNH01 (sample SAMEA3136758, study PRJEB25190) | human gut metagenome | biome: human gut; feature: human-associated habitat; material: faeces | place: Austria | collected 2013
TCATCACAAAAGAAGATGCTGACGGAAACCAGAACTTTACTACAGGACAGGATGGGTATGTTCTCTCCAGAAGTATGGATGAGATCAAAGAATCCGGAAGTGTTGTTCTGGAAGGTTCTGATGTGGCAGATGCACAGGGTGGTGCCATCCAGAATCAGAGCACAAGCGCAAAGGAATACGTTGTAAGCCTTACACTTACTTCTGACGGAGACAACAGCGGTAAAGAGAAATTTGCAGAAGCTACAAAGAACAATGTAGGCAAGCAGATCGCTATCGTATATGATAATAACATCATCAGTGCTCCGAACGTAAATGAAGAGATCTCCGGTGGAAAAGCACAGATCAGCGGAATGTCTGACCTGGAGGAAGCGCAGAACCTTGCTTCTTATATCCGTATCGGTTCTCTGGGACTTGAACTGGAAGAACTTCGTTCCAGTGTTGTAGCTGCACAGCTTGGTGAGGAAGCAATCTCTACAAGTGTTCTTGCAGGCGCGATCGGTCTGATCATTGTTATTATCTTCATGATCATTGTATACCGTGTACCTGGTGTAGTTGCTGGTGTTGCACTGATCCTTTATACATCATTAATGCTGATTACTCTGAATGCCTTTGATATTACTCTTACCCTGCCGGGTATCGCAGGTATTATCCTTGGTATTGGTATGGCGGTAGATGCCAACGTTATTATTTATGCACGTATCCGTGAAGAAATCGGTGCAGGCGTATCTGTAAGAAATTCCATCAAGTCCGGTTTCAGCAAAGCTTTCTCCGCAATCTTCGATGGAAATATTACAACCCTGATCGCATCCTTCGTACTGATGTGGCTTGGATCCGGTACTGTTAAGGGATTTGCTTATACACTTGCCCTTGGTATCGTAATCTCCATGTTTACAGCACTGGTTGTATCCAGATTTGTTGTAAATGCCCTTTATGCAGTTGGCGTACGTGATCCGAAATTCTACGGATCTACAAAAGAACGTAAACCAGTGGATTTCCTTGGAAAGAAGAAAGTATTCTTTATTGTTTCCATTATCCTGATCCTTTGCGGACCGATAGCAATGTTTGCCAACTCACATGCTGGAAATAAAGCATTAAACTATAGCCTTGAGTTCTCAGGCGGTACATCTACAACCGTTACATTTAACGAAGATATGGATATTAAGACTATTGATTCCGAAGTAACTCCTGTTGTAGAAGATGTCACAGGTGACAAGAATGTTCAGCCTACAAAAGTAGTCGGGACAAATCAGGTTGTGATCAAGACACGTTCTCTGAATCAGAGCGAGCGTGAAGCACTTCAGAAAGCTCTGGTTGAGAAATTCGGTGTAGATGACAGCACAATCTCCACAGAGAGTATTTCTTCTACAGTAAGTAAGGAAATGCGTCAGGATGCGATCGTAGCCGTTATCGTAGCTACAATCTGCATGCTTCTTTACATCTGGTTCAGATTCAAAGATATCCGTTTTGCAAGCAGTGCGGTACTTGCACTTCTGCATGACGTTCTGGTTGTACTTGCATTCTACGCGATCGCGAGAGTATCAGTAGGTAACACATTTATTGCCTGCATGCTTACAATCGTAGGTTACTCAATCAATGCAACTATCGTTATCTTTGACCGTATCCGTGAGAATCTGCAGAGTGGTTCACGCGAGAATCTGGCAGAGATCGTAAATACAAGTATCACTCAGACACTTACAAGAAGTATCTATACTTCTTTCACAACCTTTGTTATGGTAGCTGTTCTTTATATCATGGGTGTATCTTCTATCCGTGAATTTGCAGCACCTCTGATGGTTGGTGTTCTTGTTGGTGCATATTCTTCTGTATGCATTACAGGTGCATTATGGTATGTAATGAAGAAGAAATTTACAGGAAAAGGACAGCCGGCGATTGCTACAGCCTCCGCATCCGGAAAAACTTCTTCCAAGCCGAAAAAAGCCCGTGATGTATCACAGAAAGACCCGACTCAGCCAAAGAAGAAAAACAGAAAAAGAGTAGCTGAGCGTCTGGCAGCAGAAGAAGCTGCAAAGAATCAGCAGAATGATGATGCTGAATAAAAACAAACATAATAGTCTGGAGAAATGACCAGACAGATATTATCCCGGGGTGTTACAGCCCCGGGATGTTTTAGTAAGGAGAAAATAGATGGAAAAATGGGTAGTGGCTGCGAAGAAAGCCGACTTTAACCAGATCGGTCAGCAGTTTCATATTGATCCGGTGATCGCAAGACTGATCAGAAACAGAGATGTGATCGGAGATGAGAAGATAAGAGAATATCTGCTTGGAACAGTAGATGAGATCCCATCTCCCTGGCTGATGAAAGATATGGAGAAGGCGGTAGACATCCTGAAGAAAAAAATACAGCAGCAGGCAAGAATTCGTATTATCGGAGATTATGATATTGATGGTGTGACCTCTACATACATTCTGCTGAAAGGTCTGACAAGGATTGGCGCAGATGTGGATACTTACATTCCGGACAGAGTAGCTGACGGATACGGGATCCATGAACATCTTATAGACAGAGCCGAAGCAGACGGAATAGATACGATCGTAACCTGCGATAATGGAATTGCTGCCGCTGCAGAGATTCAGACAGCGAAGGATAAAGGAATGGCAGTGATTGTCACAGACCACCATGAGATCCCTTACAGAGAAGAAAACGGCGAACGTAAAGTGATCCTGCCGCCGGCAGATGCGATCCTGAATCCGAAGCAGTATGACTGCCCATACCCAAATAAGAATTTATGCGGCGCAGTGGTAGCTTTTAAATATATCACTGCCCTTTATGAACGTTTCGACGTACCGCAAAAAGAACTGGAAGACTACTATGAACTGGCTGCCATTGCAACAGTAGGGGATGTCATGGATCTTCAGGGAGAGAACAGAATCCTGGTAAAAGAAGGTCTGCGCCGTCTTAAAAATACGAAAAACAAAGGTCTGCAGGAGCTGATCCATGCCAATGCCCTTGAAGACGCAAGGATCACAGCTTATCATATCGGCTTTGTACTTGGTCCATGTATCAATGCCAGTGGCAGACTGGATACAGCGGCTCGTTCCCTTGCACTTCTGAATGCACAGACAAAGGAAGAAGCAGCGAAACTTGCCGGGGACCTGACAGCTTTGAATCAGAGCAGAAAAGCCCTTACAGAAAAAGGAAAGGAAGAAGCAATCCAGCTGATAGAGACAACAGAACTGAAGAATGACAGAGTGCTGGTAGTCTATCTTCCGGACTGTCATGAGAGTCTTGCGGGTATCATAGCCGGAAGGATCAGGGAAAAATATCATAAACCGGCCTTTGTGTTGACAAAAGGTGAAAAAAGCGCGAAAGGCAGCGGCAGGTCCATAGAAAGCTATTCCATGTACGAGGAACTGGTAAAATGTGCAGATCTGATGGTGCAGTTCGGCGGTCATCCGATGGCAGCAGGACTTTCTATAGAGGAGGAGAATATAGAGAAGTTCCGCAGACAGTTAAATGAAAACTGTACACTGACGGAAGAAGACCTGCGGCCAAAAGTCGTGATTGATGTGCCAATGCCGGTTTCTTATATTACAAAAGAACTGATAGAACAGATCTCATTGCTGGAACCTTTTGGAAAAGGAAATACCAAGCCGATCTTTGCACAAAAAGGCCTGAGAGTGCTTGACAGCAGTATTATCGGGAAAAATAAGAATGTAGTGAAGTTAAAACTTCTTGATCCGCAGGGCGTTACTATGGAAGGAATCTATTTTGGAGAAGCAGAAGATTTTGCGAACTTTATCAGACAAAAAGACACTATTTCTGTCACCTATTACCCGGAGATTAATCGGTTCAGAGGCCGGGAAAGTCTGCAGATCATTATTCAGAACTATTGTTAAAACCGACTTTGCGCATATGAACAGCAACTTGATTCTGATATAAAAAGGTGATATACTATAAAATATTTATGAGTTAATAGATTATTTGACTAAATTGAATAACTATAAAAGGCACTGGAGGAGAAACGAAATGAAGAAAATTGAAGATTACGTAGTAAGTATACCGGATTTCCCGGAACCGGGGATTATTTTCAGAGATATTACAAGCGTTCTGCAGGATGCAGATGGACTGCAGCTGGCAATTGACTCCATGCAGGACTGCCTGAAGGATGTAGATGTGGATGTAGTTGCAGGAACAGAGTCCAGAGGATTTATCTTTGGTGTGCCGATCGCATACAATCTTCATAAACCATTCGTACCGATCCGTAAGAAAGGCAAACTTCCGAGAGAAACCGTATCTGCAAGCTATGATCTGGAATATGGCAGTGCAGAGATCGAGATGCATAAAGATTCTATCAAACCTGGTCAGAAAGTAGTCATCGTTGATGACCTGATCGCAACAGGCGGCACCATCGAAGCTGCAATTAAGCTTGTAGAGGAGCTTGGCGGTGAAGTAGTCAAAGTTGTATTCCTGATGGAACTTGCAGGATTAAAAGGACGTGAGAGACTGAAAGGATATGATGTATCATCAGTAATTTGTTACGACGGTAAATAAGCACAGCTGATTGTGCAGGACAGGCAGGTGGGAGCATATGGCAGAAATGACTAAGAGTACAGAAGCAAAGAAAGACGAAATGCAGGTTGAGAAAGAGAAACTGGAATCTGTAAAGAGGGCAGATGCCGCAGTAAAGACCATGCACGATTTTACAAGTCCGGAGGTACTTTATAAAGAACTGATAAACAGTGTCCTGAAGTATCATCCGTCAACAGATATCTCCATGATCGAGAAAGCATACAGGGTGGCAAGTGAGGCTCATGAAGGACAGAAGAGAAAGTCCGGAGAGCCATATATCATCCATCCTTTGTGTGTGGCGATCATTCTGGCGGATCTGGAACTTGACAAGGAAACAATCGTGGCAGGTCTTCTTCATGATGCAGTTGAGGATACTTGGATGACTTATGAGGAAGTTGAGAAGGAGTTTGGATCAGAGGTTGCACTTCTCGTAGATGGTGTTACCAAGCTGGGACAGCTGTCTTATTCCGCGGATAAAGTAGAAGTTCAGGCTGAGAACCTCAGAAAGATGTTCCTTGCCATGGCGAAGGATATCCGTGTTATTCTGATCAAGCTTGCAGACCGTCTCCACAATATGCGTACTCTGCAGTATATGCGCCCTGAGAAACAGCAGGAGAAAGCCAGAGAGACTATGGATATCTATGCTCCGATCGCCATGCGTCTCGGTATTTCCAAGATCAAAGTAGAGCTGGATGACCTGTCACTGAAATATCTGAAACCGGATGTCTACTATGATCTGGTAGAGAAAGTTGCTCTGCGAAAGAGTGACAGAGAGAAGTTCGTAGGTGCCATTGTAAAAGAAGTCAAGCAACATATGGAAGATGCCAATATCAAGGCACAGGTAGACGGACGTGTGAAACATTTCTTCAGTATCTATAAAAAGATGGTCAATCAGGACAAGACCATTGACCAGATTTATGACCTGTTTGCAGTTCGTATCCTTGTGGATACTGTAAAGGACTGCTATGCCGCCCTTGGCGTTATCCATGAGATGTATAAGCCAATCCCTGGAAGATTTAAAGACTACATTGCCATGCCGAAACCAAACATGTATCAGTCTCTGCATACCACATTGATCGGACCGAACGGACAGCCGTTTGAGATTCAGATCCGTACTTTTGAGATGCATAAGACTGCCGAGTATGGTATCGCAGCCCACTGGAAATATAAAGAGTCCTCAGATGGCAAAGCTCCTGTAGGAAAGAGCGAAGAGGAGAAGCTGAACTGGCTGCGTCAGATTCTGGAATGGCAGCGTGATATGTCTGACAATAAAGAGTTTATGAGCCTTCTGAAGAATGATCTTGACCTTTTTGCGGACAGTGTTTACTGCTTTACTCCACAGGGAGATGTCAAGACATTGCCGAGTGGTTCCACACCTGTAGACTTTGCATACAGTGTCCACAGTGCTGTAGGAAATAAGATGGTAGGTGCCCGTGTAAACGGCAAACTGGTTCCGATTGAGTATCAGATCAAAAATGGTGACCGTATCGAGATCATCACTTCTCAGAACTCTCAGGGTCCAAGCCGTGACTGGCTGAAACTGGTCAAGAGTACACAGGCAAAGAATAAGATCAACCAGTGGTTTAAGAAAGAATTAAAAGAAGACAATATTCTCAAAGGCAAGGAAATGCTTGCGCAGTATGCCCGTGCCAAAGGATTTAAGATCGTAAATTATAATAAGCCTCAGTATCTGGAGGCTGTTATGAATAAATACGGATTCCGTGACTGGGATTCCGTACTTGCAGCAATCGGTCATGGCGGACTGAAAGAAGGTCAGGTCTTCAATAAGCTGGTAGAAGCTTATGATAAAGAGAATAAGAAAGCCATGACAGACGAGCAGGTGCTTGAAGCTGCATCTGAAACACAGGAGAAGCTGCATATTGCCAAGAGTAAGAGCGGTATTGTAGTAAAAGGTATCCACGATGTTGCAGTTCGTTTCTCCAAGTGCTGTAATCCAATCCCTGGTGATGAGATCGTAGGATTTGTTACAAGAGGCCGTGGAATTACTATCCATCGTACAGACTGCGTCAATGTGCTGAATATGTCCGAGACAGACAGAACCCGACTGATCGAAGCAGAATGGCAGCAGCCTGATACCAAGGAAAAAGAGAAATATATGGCTGAGATCCAGGTTTATGCAAATAACCGTACCGGACTTCTGGTTGACCTTTCCAAGATATTTACAGAGCGTAAGATCGACCTGCGAAGCATCAACAGCCGTACAAATAAGCAGGAGAAAGCAACCATCTCCATGAGTTTTGAGATTGGAAGCAAAGAAGAACTGCGTTCCCTGATCGAGAAGATCCGTCAGGTAGAGAGCATCATTGATGTAGAGAGAACTACCGGCTGATGACAGAAAAGCTACCTGTTGCTGTGAAAGTATTGAACAGTTACAGCTGCTCATAGAAAGGAATTACATGAAGAACTTAGAATTACAGAAATGTATATTAGGACCTGTGTATACAAACTGCTATTTCCTTAAGAATAAAGAAACCGGAGAAGTGATCGTCATAGATCCTGCAGACTGTCCGGAGAAGATTGAACTGAAAGTTTCCCAGATGAATGCGAAACCGGTGGCAATCCTGCTTACACATGGACATTTTGATCATATCATGGCAGCACAGGCAGTAAAGGATAAGTATAATATTCCGATTTACGCCTGTCGTCAGGAAGAAGAGATGCTTCGCGAGCCGTCTGTCAATATGACAGCTCATTATGGCAGAAACTGCTCTATCGTGCCGGATGTATTTCTGGAGGATTTGGATGTGATCAAACTGGCAGGTTTTTCTATTCAGATGATCCATACACCGGGACATACAAAGGGAAGCTGTTGTTACTATCTGAAGGATGAGGATGTTCTGTTTAGTGGTGATACAGTATTCTATGGTTCGGTAGGCAGAACAGATTTCCCGGGCGGAAGTACAGCAGATATTGTGCGAAGCCTGCATAAACTGGTAGATTCACTCCCTGAGGAAACGGAAGTTTTCCCGGGACATGATGCATCTACCACCATTGGTTACGAAAAGAGGTATAATCCATTTGTATAAAATAGGCATTCTGTTTGAGAACAGAGAATTTGAACATGATGTTTATGAATTGATCAAAGCGTTTTACCCCGAAGCGGAGATCCATACTCTTTATGAAGATGATGAAGCAGAGTATGACCTCCGCTTCCGTGTGGAACGGGAAAATGACAATTATATCATAAAATACGAAAGAGCAGAGAATCTGCCGAACCAGGAAACAGAGAAAAAAGGAGCAATTACTGCAGAAGTTATCACAGATGAGACAACAGGTGAGAACGCAGAATGCGGAATAAAAGATGCTCATGCTCTGAGAAAAGAGAATAAAGATTCCATCAAATATGCACTGTATCGGCTTCTGGTAAAGCTTACAGGCAAAACCCTTCCGTGGGGAAATCTGACAGGAATCCGTCCTGCCAAGCTGGCGATGGGAATGATTGAATCAGGAATGAAGAATACGGAAGTAGCGCAGGAGATGCGTGAGAAATATCTGGTAAGTCCGCAGAAAACAGCGCTTGCCATTACTATTGCAAACAGAGAAAGAGAGATTCTCAAGGACATTGATTATGAGAATGGATATAGTCTTTATATTGGAATCCCATTCTGTCCAAGTATTTGTCTGTACTGTTCTTTCAGTTCTTATCCACTGAAAGTTTGGGAGAAGAGAACAGATGAGTATGTGGAAGCTCTCTGCAAAGAAGTAAGAGAAACAGCTCTTATGATGAAGGGCAAAAAGCTGGATACCATTTATATTGGCGGCGGTACACCGACTACACTGCTTCCGCATCAGATCCGTAAGCTGCTGAATACAGTAGGAGAGACTTTCGGATTTGAGGGACTTGCTGAATTTACTGTAGAGGCTGGAAGACCGGACAGCATCACACGCGAGAAACTGGAAGCAATCCGTGAATATCCGGTAACAAGAATTTCTGTAAATCCACAGACCATGAATCAGGAAACACTGGAGATCATCGGACGTAAGCATACCGTAGATCAGACAAAAGAAGCCTTCCATCTGGCAAGAGAGCTGGGATTTGATAACATTAATATGGATCTGATCGTAGGTCTTCCGGGTGAAGATATCCATATGGTAGAGCGTACTCTTGAGCAGGTTCGTGAACTGGCTCCGGACAGCATTACCGTACATTCGCTGGCAGTGAAACGTGCTGCGCGACTTAACATTTTCAAAGAAAAATATCAGGAAATGTCTTTTGAGAATAATCAGGAGATCATGGATCTGACTATGAAAACCGCATATGAGATGGGAATGGGTCCTTATTATCTGTACAGACAGAAGAATATGAAGGGAAATTTTGAAAATGTTGGCTATGCAAAGGTTGACAAAGCCGGAATTTACAATATACTGATTATGGAGGAAAAACAGCCGATCATCGCATTAGGCGCAGGCGGTTCTTCCAAACTGGTCTTTGACCACGGAAACAGAATTGAACGGGTAGAAAATGTGAAAGATGTTTCCAATTACATTTCACGTATAGATGAAATGATCCAGAGAAAACAGACAGCGATCAGTACCTGGCTGTAAAACCGGGAGGGAATGCTTTGAGTACAGTACAAAAGACAGCAGCCGGTTCTCAGCAGAGAATTCTGGAGTTTGACCTGTCATCAGAATTACATCACGGAATGCTGGTAAGTAATCTGGCCTATGCAGTAGCAGAAGAACTGGGACTTCCCCATAAACAGTGTTATGATCTGGCTATTGCCGGAATGCTTCATGATATTGGAAAACTGAAACTGACAAGCTATATCAACGGGCAGGAGCAGGATCCGCTGGTGATCGAGGAATTGAAATATGTCCGTATGCATTCTACATTGGGATATGAAGAACTGAAAGATCAGGGATATTCGGATTTCGTGCTGGAGAGTATTCTGTACCATCATGAGAATTATGATGGCAGTGGATATCCGTCCAATAAGGCAGGGGAAGAGATTCCTATCGGGGCGCGGATTTTGAGGGTCTGTGATGTGTATGCAGCACTGATCTCAGACCGGCCATACAGGAAGGGATTTGACATTTCCACAGTGATGGAACTGATGATCGATGAAGTGAAAAACTTTGATATGCAGGTTTTCCTTGCATTCCAGAGAGTTGTTCATAAAGATGAAAAAACAACGCGATAAAAGGAGGACAATATGGCGTTAAAGAAAAAGCCGGTAACCGGTATGAAAGACATTTTACCAAAAGAGATGGAAATCCGTAATTATG
>OLNH01001765.1_pt1 | contig 9761 bp, 10 predicted proteins | sample 1643101 | NCBI WGS metagenome assembly OLNH01 (sample SAMEA3136758, study PRJEB25190) | human gut metagenome | biome: human gut; feature: human-associated habitat; material: faeces | place: Austria | collected 2013
CAACAATACTGGTCGATAGAAATGGTAATATTGTAGGTGATCCGATGCTCGGCGGAATTGATAATCAAGACAACTATGATACTTTGATGAAACAGATTCAGTCTGTAATTGATGCAGACAGCACAAACAAATAATTCCATTCAAAGACAGGATAAAACTACAGTTGTTTTATCCTGTCTTTGATTAAAAAACCCCAGAAACACAAAGTTCCTGGGGTTTGATATGCATTCTGTTGTTCCAAACAATTAACGTTTACGTAACCGAAAACAGCGGAAAAATCGAGCATATTTCAGACACAGCTGCTGTGCCTTTTCTGCAGTGAGATTATTTTCTTCCACATCCTCCGTATCAAAACTGATGAATTGCATTTCTACCAACATCAATTAGATCTACAATTTCTCTCCGTTCAGGCATAGAACAAATTGCACCTTTTTTTGTTGTAACTAGAGCCGCACCTGCATTCGCAAAGATAAGCATTTCTCTCAAATGATCCTCTGTCAAGTTGTTAATATCGTGTTCCAAAATATATGCCAAGGAACACCCGCAAAAAGTATCTCCCGCTCCTGTTGTTTCTATCGCTGATACCTGAAATCCTTTTTCTTCTATCCTAAAGTCTTTATAGTAAGCTCTACTCCCCTTTTTCCCCATAGTAAGAAGAATCAATGGTATCTCATATTTATTCTGTAAATATAAGACTCCTTGGTCATAATCCTCTATTCCTGTAATAAACTGAATCTCATTATCGGATATCTTTAGAATGTCACATTGCTCAAATCCATATTCCATCTGCTTTTTTGCCTCTTCCAAGGATTCCCAAAGAGGCTCCCTCAAGTTCGGATCAAAAGAAATCAGAGATCCATTCTTCTTTGCAGCTTTAACAGCTTTTTTTGTTGCATTCCGAACATTTTCATGTGTCATGGACAAAGTACCAAAATGGAAAATCTTTGTAGACTGAACAAACGTGTCATCTACCTCGTCTTCTGTAAGCATCATATCTGCACCTGGATTCCGATAAAAGGAAAATGCTCTGTCTCCGTCTGGAAATGTATGTACAAATGCAAGCGTTGTGTTCACATTTTTATCTACTTTTAGTTCCTTTGATGAAATTCCCACTCGTTCGATCGTTCCCTTTAGCATCGCACCAAACATATCGTTTCCAACCTTTCCTATAAAGGCTGTTTTTTTCCCCAGCTTTGCCAATATAGCAAGCACATTGCATGGCGCGCCTCCGGGATTGGCTTCAAAAAGCATATTTCCCTGATCACTTGTTCCATTATTCGTAAAATCGACCAGTAATTCTCCTAAAGCAATTACATCATACATTTTTACACCTCCGATACCTCTGTTCCTTCCAACGTGTACATTTCATATTTCACATTCCCCTGTTGATGAATATCAGTGCCTAGGTTGTAAACACAATTGGATATTATATATTCTCCGTCATTTACAAAAACTTCAATTAGATTCGGATCCACATATACATCTATCTGGAATCCGTCTTTTAAATCAGGAGTGGAAAATTCTGTTTGCATTTCCCATGAAGTATCTACCAGCCTACCTCTATCCGTATGGATCTTATTTCCTTTTCTTGTAATTTGATATCCTCCAATATCAACAGTCTCCCCATCCTCTAATGAAAATGATACTCTGTATCCATTTTCATTCGCTTCATCCGGGCTGTTAATCTTTTTGGAAAAAGCATTTCTTATATTAGGATGTACACGAAAATAAATATGATCATTTTTCACCTCAATAACCCTTGGAATGCATTGCATCCCGCTCCATTGTCCGTCAACCGGCTTTGGCATACGTAACCATGCTAGCAGGACTCTTCTGCCCGCTTCATCCACAGTAGTCTGAGGCGCATAAAGATCCAGTCCATAATCCAAATATTGATATGTATCTGGCATCTCCATATGGCATGTTTCTTTCTGAAACATGACTTTCATACAGATTGACTGGTCAGAATAAGATTTCCCTCCTTTATTAAAATCCATCGGAGAAAAAATTAAAATCTGTTCTCCATCTGTTTGAAAATAATCAGGGCACTCCCACATCCAGCCGAAACCGTTATCTTTTGTGACAAAATTCATGTATGTCCAATTTTTCTTGTCCGTACTTTTAAAAAACAATAGCTTTCCCTGCTTATTATTAATCGTACTTCCAAGAACCATATACCATCCGTCATCTTCTTTCCAGACTTTGGGATCTCTTGTATGCCGTGCATCTCCGATCTCACTGTTATTAAAAACCGGAATAATAGTTTTTTTATCTTTTATGTTATCAAAATGATATCCATCTTCTGATGTGATCAGCATTTGTGCCGAAACAAACTGTTCGTCTAGAAACAAATTAATATCTTCAGGATTTTCCACTAAATACCTTACACCAGTATAATATAAATATAATTTACCCTCATCTTCAACGGCACTCCCTGAAAAGCAGCCATCTCTATCATCCGTTTTACTGGGAAATACTGCAATTCCCTGATACTCCCAGTTTACCAGATCATCACTCACCACATGAGCCCAATGCATCCTTCCCCATCTAGCTTCATATGGAAAACACTGATAAAATAAATGATATTTACCCTTATAGTAGATGAAACCATTTGGATCATTCATCCAGTGCCTGTTCGCTTTTACATGTATTTTCTGCATACTCTTTCTTCCTCCGGAAATTATATACTTTATTGTTTCAATAACAGCATTTAATAAAAAGACTGGCATCGAACTCTCTGTCAGTCTTTTTGCAATTATCTTTTACCATTGTTTAAGTATTATGTTGTCCCATATCTTAATCTCCCAAAGCAGGTGTCGGTCTGAAAACATTTACGGTTCTATCTAAAATCACTTGTTTTTCATTTCCCGAATCAAGAATCGTATTATTAGTCGCTTCTTGCTCAACCAATACATAAACTACCGACATCTCCCGGATATTATTTAATGATGTCAAAGCGTCTACCTGTGACGAATAGCAAGAGTCAGATGCATCTTGCAACTCGTTTTCAATATCACAAGTAGCTACGATATGATTATTTGAAATATAGTTCCCTCTTCCAGAAGCAATACGTATAATCACAGGCATTGCATCTAGAGGCTTGATATATCTCCTTTGAATCGTTTCTGAAATATGATTTGCAACTATAGAATTATTATTTCCATTTATACACAAAAGACCGTAACTGTCATCCAAACCATTGTCATTATCTAACATCGGTTTCCACGGCTCATTGTCTCTTAAGAAATGATTAGAGGAGATCATATTTTCAGAACAATTATCTTCTAACGAAAGCATTCCAGGGTAAAACGAATGAAACCTATTGTTTGAAATAATCGATTTTGCTACATTTTGAAAACACACACTACTTTTTCCTCTTGGGAAAACATTGTTGTTACTGATCAAAAGACCACCAAAACTTTGCGCCAAGATTGAATACCCATTATACCCTGCACCAATCAGGTTATCTGTAATTTTAGAAGCCTGTCCCCAACCACGTAGTTCAATACAGTTGCCGCATTCTGCAATAAAATTGTCATGGATTGACAATGCATCTGCATGATAAATAACAACCCCATGTTCTAAATATACAAATCCCATTCCTGTGATACGAAATGAATCTTGAGCACTTGCTATGTAAATTCCTGTCTTCCCATTAATATATGTATTCTCCGGATCATTTTTTTTGGTGCCATCATCTTCAAAATGTAATCCATCAATACAGAAATTTTCAAATTCAACAGAGCTAATCCTAGGATTTCCATCTCTTTCCACGTAAAATGCAGCTCCGTCTTTCTCCGATGCATGATTACCAGACAGTTCCACCAGAATACGGCTCCCTCCCGGCCATACCTCATGCAGGTCTTTCCATTCATCTTGCGGCAGATTATATCGGATACTGGAAGAGACAAAACCATGTCCCGATCCCATGATTTTTAGGTAACTGATGTCAATTACCACTTGTGTATGCAGATGATAATCGCCCGGTGGAATATATATTACTGCTCCCGGCTTTCCTCCTTCTTTAACATCCGAGTCTGTTTGCCTGCTTTTGATGTCCGCGATCATGCTGTTGATCACTTCTCCAATATCTTCATACGGATTTCCCGTCTCCCATTTTGTAACATCGTAATAATTGTTACATTTCATTCATAAATCCTCCTGTCTGTTTCTATCATCCCTATCCCTTCACAGCTCCGGCTGTCATTCCCTGTACAATATATTTCTGAACAGCCAGAGAAATGATCATAACAGGAAAACTAAACAAAAATGCTCCTGCACACATCGGACCTAAATCCAGATTATACGCTGATAAAAAGCCCGCTAAGCCAACAGTAAACGTCTTTGCATTTGTGCTGGTGAGCAATAACGCAACAAGAAAATCGTTCCATGCCAAAAACAATGTGAATATAAATGCAGTCGCTAAACCTGGTTTACAGATTGGAAGGATTACTTTCCTGAATGTCTGCAGACTGCTAGCCCCATCAATATAAGCCGCTTCGTCCAGCGTTGAAGGTATTCCTTCAAAGAAACTCAACATTGTCCACATAACAAATGGCATGTTAATTGCTGCATATACTAGTATTAAAGCAATTTTTGTATCATATAATCCCAAATTGCATATCAGTTCATAAATAGGCACCACGATACTTGAAGTAGGTATCATTTTTAAACACAAGACCAGAACCACTAACAAAATTGACAATTTTGCACCTGAACGCTGAATCGCATATGCCGCAAGAGATCCTAAGATCAGTGCAATAATCGTACTGAGTAACGCAGTACTCAGACTATTGAAAAGAAATTTAAAAACATCCATTCTTTCCAGCAAACCCGAAAAATTTTCAACTGAAAAGTTTTTAGGGAAAAAACTTGGCGGAACTGCGATTACTTCTGAACCCGGTTTAAAAGAGCAACAAATCACATATATATACGGAAAAAGCCAGCCTATTGTCAGAACCACTGATAATATGATCCCTATCTTTTTTCCTATTTCACTCTTTTTCTTCACTTTTATGCCTCCTATCCCAATCAACTAACCATTCTTTTTCTTCGGATTCCACAAGCTCTGCATAAATACCAGCGTGAATACTACTAAAACTACAATAAATACAACTGCCATCGCACTTGCATAACCAATGTCGTTATATCTTGTCAATGTCTTATATATAATAATACTGATCGTTTCTGAAGAACTGTTCGGTCCACCTTCTGTCATTGCCCAGATAATGTCAAATGTTCTGGCCGCATCAATGATCCTTACAGACAACGCCGTCAATAAAACTGGTTTGATGACTGGTAATTTGATTGCAAATATCTGCTGTAATTTGTTTGCACCGTCTATTTTTGCTGCCTCCAGCATGCTACTGTCCAACCCCTGTAGTCCCGCTAAGATCATCAACATCATAAATGGTGTTGTCAACCAGATATCTGCAATACAACAAGCTAATAATGACCATTTTTCATCCGCAAGCCAGAGAATATCACTGCTACTTGATAAGATTCCTACTCGTGCCAGCAGTTCATTGACAATTCCAAAGCTTGAACTCATCATCAATTTCCATGTAAGACCAGCTACCAGTGGCGCTATCATAAGAGGCGCCATAAGAAATGAGCGGAGCACTTTACTACCTTTATAATCCAATTCAAAAAACAGTGCAAATAATAGTCCCATCACTGTTTCGATTCCTACGGCAACAATGATATAGATGAGAGTATTTTTTAATTGTTTCAAAAAGCCGCCGGCTGTAAATGCATGAATATAGTTTTCTAAACCGATAAATGTTTTATCTCCCGTAATGCCAATCTCAAAAAAACTGTCTATGACCATCTTGAAAATAGGATATATCAGGAATGCACCCATAAATACCGCACCCGGAAGGAAGAATAATAATAAGGTTTTTTTTGAAATCAATCTCATTTTTACCACCTTTTAACTAGAAAGGTATTCTTGACAAGATTGACTCCTCAAGAATCCCTTTCTACAATTACGTAATCTATGTTTACTACTTTCCAATTGCCTCTATTTCAGCCTTTGCTGACTCCAGTGTTTCATTGATATCGGCTCCTCCCAAAGTAGATTCTACAACACCTACCAGCACTTCTTCGATCTGTGGCCATGTCTTTACCATAGGTCTTGCCTGAGACTGCTTTGAATTCAACGTTTCCAGAACCGCGGTTGTATGTTCATTTCCTGCTTCCTTTCCTTTTTCTTCGTATACAGAAGTCCTTCCCGCAATTTTTAATGTAAGATCCATGTAGTCTTCATTATGTTCATACATGAATTCTACATATTTTTGTGCCATTTCCTTATTTTTAGAATCCTTCATAACGCATTCATACCAAGGACCTGTTGTTGCACCAATTCCCGCACTTCCTGCAATCATCGGTGCACATCCAACTTTATCTGCGCCTAATGCCTCAACAGCCGCCGGATATTGATGACTCCAGTTTAACTGCATGGCGATTTTTCCATTAGTAAAAAGTTCCTGAGACTCTGTCGCTGCTGTAGATAAGGAGTCTGACGGTGTATAATCTGCATTTGCATTTTCAACCATAAAGTTTAATGCATCCACATAAGCCTGATCTGTTATATTTACATTACCTTCTTTGTCAAACACAAGCCCGTCTGCGCCTGCCTGACATGCAAAGTCAAGGAAGGAGCATACCGCATCGGTTCCGCTTCCAAAAACTGTAGTCCCGTACATCTCATCTGTTGAAAGTTCCTGGGAAAGCTTCTGATACTCTTCCCAAGTTTTTGGTACCTTGTTTTCTGGAATAAGATCTTTTCTGTAAATGAGAATTTTAGAATTTACCCACATAGGATATCCAAGAAGATTTCCATCAATCGTACCACTCTCTTCTAGTGTCGGAAGAAAATCACTTGTGTCAGCATCTTTTAATGGTTCAATTGCGCCTGCAAAAGCTGCCAGCCACACTACATCCATACACGCCACATCATGAGTTGCTTGTTTTGCCTTTATTTCAGTTGAAAGTTTATCATACATTCCCGTATAAGCAACTGCATCTACAACCACCTCACAGCCAGTTTCCTCTTTAAATTCTGCTGCCGTTTCTTTCGCAAGTGCTTCAGCCGGAGAACCACTTTCTACAAGCACTGTGATACTGTTTTTATTGGATGCTTGTTTTTTCCCACCGTTTGCTCCACATCCAACCAACATTGATCCAACCATCGACATTACAAGAATACTTGCAATAATTTTTCTTTTCATCTTTATACCTCCATTCGTTTTGTTTATTGATATTCTATAATGTGAAAATTTATATGTCAATCGTTTTCATTATTGTTTCATCAGTTTCCATATTTTTCACAAATCAAAAGTTTTGTTTTTAGATGTTTTTCACAACATCTCTCTATATATCCTTCTATTTTTTAGTTTTATGAAATTTTTTTCATTTTATCTTTCCTTTTTCTGAAAATCGTGTTATATTTATTTTCATAAGATTTCTATCTTATGCTATGCAATTTTCATACTAAGATATATATTATAATCACGAGGTGAGTATATGGATAAAGTTAAGATCACAGATATTGCAAAACAAAGCAAAGTATCTCCAACTACGGTTTCGCGATATTTTAATCATCCTGAACTTTTATCACAAGAAACACAAACTAAAATAGAAGATGCAATCCAAAAACTGAACTATAAGCAAGATCATCTTGCCAGAATTCTTGTAACTGGAGAATCGAATCTCGTAGGAGTTATCTTTCCACATTTACATTTAAGCTTTTACACAGAACTACTAAATCAGTTGATCAAATATGCAAAAGAAAAAGGATACCATTTAATCGTCTACACTTCCAACAACTCCAAATCGGAAGAATTACAACTTATCCAAAATCTTTTGTCCTATAGGGTCAAAGGGCTGATTCTATTAAGTCACCTCTTGTCTCCTCAAGAAATAGAAGAGCTTCCTGTACCTGTTATTACTATCGAACGTACGGGTGGAAATTATAAACAGATTAACAATGATAATTTTACTGGCGGAAAACTAGCCGCAGAGCTTTTAATCCAAAATGACTGCGATGTTTTTATCCATATCAATAATGACTATCAGGAAAATTGGCCTTCTTTCAAACGTATATTAGGGTTTGAATTCGGAATAAAAGATCGCTGTTATGAACGTATTGTAGAAAATAATTTTACTGACCCCTATACTTCAAAAGCAGAAAGTACAATGCAAAAAGTAGTTCAAAACTTACTAACCAAATATCCAAACAAAAAAATAGGGGTTTTTTGTTCTAATGACGATATAGCCAACCTCTTTGAACGTGAGTGTATCAAACAGGATTTTGATGTTCCAAATATGGTTAAACTAATTGGTTATGATAATTCTCCTGTATCAAACTATGCTGTTTATCCTATCACTTCAATTGATCAGAATATTTCGCTCATGGCTCAAGTAGCAATTCAGTCACTAGACAACTATATTCCCTGTGAAACCATCGTTCCAGCTATTTTAGTCAAAAAAAATACAACACTATGATACTTAACCCTGAATTACTCACTGCTGTTCCGTGAATGATTCAGGGTTAAATACTAGAAATACAAAAACAGGCAAACTATCGGTATCGGCTATACAGTATTTGATACAAAATTGGGTATTACTATAGAGTGTTTCTTATATAAGAAAGAGTAAGCTTCTCTAACTGTTTTTCTGTTCCTCTATTCGATCTCCCTGTTTGAAAATACGGTCTGAATTATTTGCAAATTCTGTATCCTGCTGTTTTATTTTTTCTTTCTGTAACTGAATAATTTCTTCATTTGCACGCACATGGCTTGACTGTTTTGCAAGCTGCGCCTTGTTGTTCCTTTCCACATGCTCCACCTCGTTCCAGAGGGTTTCCCTGTCAGTCAGACGCTCCGGCACATACTCCGGTGTCAGGATTTCTGTAAATATCACACCCGACTTGCTTGTATAATCGTGTATCTTGTTGTAATAACTGTCAAAAATCCTCCGCCCGGAAATATAGGCTGCGGAAGCGACCACCATCTGTCCTTTCCCTCTGGATACATGTCTTACTGAAAAATGATACAGTGCCATTAGCTGTCATCTTCCTTCTGTTTTTTTAACTGCTTCGGCAATCTCTTGTCTGTCTTTTTGTGAAGCAGCTATATAATTCTGCCACACAACACTCTTGTTGTAACTGCTGTTACGCATCTGGTTCATTACCTCCTGAAATTCTTCCTGTTCCAAATCCCTTGACAATGGAACCGCTTTCTCAAACTCTGCCCCTTTGACAATCAGCCGGTGGGAACGTTCTCTGTGTTCCACCAGCTTTTTCCTCTGCTCCAGAAGGTTTTTGTGGTGAATTGCTGCCTCCAGTTCCTGTCTGCTCTTTTCCATATTTGCCTTCAATTCTTCCAGCGACATGGATTCGTATTTCGGATTTTTTGCTCTGCTCACTCTGTCGTCCTCCTTCTTTTCTGTAAATAAAAAGAACCGGCTGATTCATAAATGCCGATTCCTGGGTATAAAAAAACTAAGGTCATTGTTCCATAATTAAAAGAATCTGACCTCAGTAATTTTTGAAATATTTAGTTGTCACAACGATATAATAGCGGTAGTTTTCAACGCCATCCGGATATGCATTCATCTCAAATCTGATATCCGGATTTCTTTAACTCTTCCCTATACAATTCAGCAATATATGCTGGACCATTGCACCACAGCTTTGTGTTCCCATCATACAGTGCTTTTCCTGTCTTTGAACATAGAAAATCTGTCAATATCTCTTT
>OLNH01001766.1_pt1 | contig 9757 bp, 9 predicted proteins | sample 1643101 | NCBI WGS metagenome assembly OLNH01 (sample SAMEA3136758, study PRJEB25190) | human gut metagenome | biome: human gut; feature: human-associated habitat; material: faeces | place: Austria | collected 2013
CTGGTTAGTCAGGCAGTGGGACGTATTTTAGTGAAAAATGGAAAAGGTGTAATTGTGAACATGGCTTCAGAAGCAGGCTTGGAAGGTTCTGAAGGACAAAGTGCCTATGCTGCCACAAAAGCAGCAGTCTATAGTTACACTCGTTCATGGGCAAAAGAGCTGGGTAAGCATGGTGTACGTGTGGTTGGAATTGCTCCAGGAATTATGGAAGCTACGGGACTTCGAACTCTTTCTTATGAGGAAGCTCTTGCTTATACCCGTGGAAAGACGGTAGAAGATATTCGAGCTGGTTATGCTTCAACTTCAACAACTCCTTTGGGACGAAGTGGTAAACTACGGGAAGTAGCTGACCTTGTAGCATTCTATATTTCAGACCGTTCTAGCTATATAACTGGAGTCACTACAAATATTGCCGGAGGGAAAACTCGCGGTTAAAAAAATGAAGGTGAGGAAGAGAGTTGACCATAGTAAATCGATGGTATAACATTTTAGAAAAAATGGTCTCACAGCCAACTTATTCCTTGGTAGATATGCGCTCAGAGCTGGATATTAGTATGCAAACCTTGCAAAAGAGTATCCAACAATTAAATGATGTTTTGGCTCCGAGTATCCAGATTATCTCACAAGATGATCAGTTAATGTTAGAGGTGTATGACTATACTGAGTTGGAAAGGATTTTATCTGGTAGTTTAAAACGGGAGAGTGACTTCAATTCTTCCAGTAAAAGAATTGCCTATTTACTAAAACGTTTAATTGAGTCAACCTCCCCTCTTCTTATTGACGACTTGGCTGAGGAAGCAGGTGTTAGTAGAAGTACCCTTAATAAGGATTTAAAACAAGTAAAATCTTTGGCAGAGAGTTACTCTATCACTATTTCAGGAAAGCCCAACCGTGGGCTGGAGGTCTTGGGGTCCGAGCTGAATTTGCGCTTGCTCTATATTCACCAAGTGGCCCCTTACTTTGAAGGAAAGACACTCACCGAGGCAACATCTTCTTTTCTGGAGACGCTACTCCAGGAGTATAAAATCCCGAAAGAAACAAAGGAACTCCTTCGAAAGACAATTTCAATTATGGTGGAGCGTATTCATGCATCTAGGGTGTTGAGTTGCCCTATTCCTTACTATAGGAATGATTTAACAGAGACACCTTTGGTTGAAAAATTAATCTATCATATTGAGATGACTTATAAGATTTCCCTCAGTCAGTTTGAGATAGACTTTTTGTGTTTTCCGTTTAATATCCGTTTTATTGACACTTTAAGCAAGCCGTCTTATCAATCTGAACAGCTTGCAAACATTTTTCAAGGGATTGTCAAGAAAGTCAAAGAAACAATGTTGGTTAACTTTGATGATGAAGAATTATTTGAAGAAATCAAGTCTCATCTAGGCTCCTTAATCAATCGACTGATTTTCCATGTGCAAGCTAATGATATATTCCATGGCGAGGTTCAAACTCAATATCCTTTTGCTTTTGAAATGGCGAAAATTGCTGGAGAAGAACTATCTGCAATTTTTGGTTCTGAATTGGAATTATCTGAAATCGGATATCTGGCTTTGTATTTTGAAATGATTTTAAGAAAGCAAAACTCTGTTGTAAATGGTTCTCGCAAGCAGATAGCTGTAGTTTGCACAACAGGAAGAGGAACTGCTGCGATGATTATTCAGCAACTCAGACGAATTCTTGGAAATGATGTAGACATTACTCAGTATTCTGAAGAGGATTTTAATCTGGATTTGAATCAGGACTATTTCGCGATTTTTACGACAGTTCCTCTAAAATATAAAGATTCTAAATCTCCAGTCATTCAAGTTAATCATCTTTTTGATGATCAATGGCTGCAGGAAGAATGGCAGAGGGCCAATGCTTTTCATCAAAAAAATCTAGAAACAGTCAGCTTACGTTTTCTTCGTTTGACTCCCCAAAAAACCTATCAGCAATACTTGCTAAATATGGTTGCAGAGTTAGAGAAACTTCAGATGATTGATGAAGGTTTTAGAAATCGGATAATTGATAGGGATAAAAAACAATCAACCATTTTTGGTGGAGGAATTGCCTTCCCCCATACAATTAACCAGGGTTATGCAAAGACTATTTTAATGTTTGGAAAGCTAGAAGAGCCTTATCAAAAAGGAGATGATTGGATTGAATTTATCTTTCTAGTCGCCATTCCCTCAGAAATTGAAAGCAAAATGGAGAGTGAATTGCTGGAATTGTATGACGACATTTTTCGAATTGCAGGAGAGCCTTCTCTAAAAGAAGCATTGAGGGCTGTAGAAACAGAGACAGAGTTTCTATCATTTTCTAAGAGCAAAGGAGTATTTTAATGAATTCGCTAATAATTTTCGCTGTATTTGTCATGGCAGCTTATATATTTCAAATGTTCCTCGGCTGGCAGCAACTCAAAGACTTCAATAAGACCTATACGATGCTCCGAAAACTGGGGCGCGTAGCGATTGGCAGGAAGTCCGGAAGAATCAAATCCGGTACGATTGTCATGTTCGCGGTTGATGAAAACGGTCGGGTTCTTAAAGCTAGCAAAATGCAAGGAGTCACAATCTTAGCACGTTTTCAAAATATGGACGATTATGTTGGAGAAGACATCCATTATTTTGACAAGTATAATCCTCTTGTGAGAAAAGAAAATAAGTTGATGCAATCAGCCATAGAAGATGCTAGAAAAGTCTATCTTTGGCATGAGGCAGGTATTGAGAAAGAGACAAGTTCTTCTGATTCTTTTCTGGGATTCGGCTTTTATGCGGATTACTTACAATTATCTATTAAACAGTTATTTAAAAAAAATAAGAAAAGGAGTTCCTTATGAATTACATTACAGAATTTGCAGAGAGTTTTATGAAACTCTTCCAATTAGGTGGAGAAACCTTTATTAGCTGGATGACAAATATTGTACCTCTTGTCTTGATGCTATTGATTGCAATGAATACCCTTATCGCTTTCTTGGGAGAAGAGAAGGTCAATTCCTTGGCTAAGATTTCTGCCAAAAATCCTGTTAGCCGGTATATGATTTTACCTTTCATTTCAGCTTTTATGCTGGGAAATCCGATGGCAATCAGTATGGGACGTTTCTTACCAGAATATTATAAACCTAGTTTTGTAGCAGCTCAGATGCAGTTTTGCCATACTTCAAATGGTGTATTTCCACATATCAATCCTGGGGAATTATTTGTATGGATGGGAATTGCGACAGGAATTCAAACTTTAGGTTTAAGTCAAATGGACTTAGCCATTCGTTACATGCTTGTTGGGCTTGTCATGAACTTTGTAGGCGGTTGGGTGACCGATTTTACAACTGCTTATGTAGCAAAACAGCAAGGTGTTACCTTGAGTAAAACATTTGATTTATAGAAAGAGTGAAATTATGTCATATAAGAGTATAAAAGTTGTTAAAGGAAATGGCGGTTTCGGAGGACCTTTGGTCATTACACCTAGTGAAGCTAAGCATAAATTCATCTATATTACTGGCGGCGGAGAAAAGCCAGATATTGTAGATAAAATTGCTGATTTGACCGGTATGGAAGCTGTTAATGGGTTTAAAACTTCTATCCCAGATGAGGAAATTGCTTTAGCAATCGTGGATTGTGGCGGTACTCTTCGCTGTGGTATTTATCCTAAAAAGGGAATCCCTACAATAAATATTGTTGCTACAGGGAAAAGTGGGCCTCTAGCTCAATATATAACCGAGGAAATCTATGTGTCAGCAGTTGGCCTTAATCAAATTTCTGCTGCTAATGAAGACGAAAAAGCGACAACTGTGGTAACTGAAAAGCCAACTTACGATACTAGTAAAAAAATTACAGAGCAAAAAGCTGAAACAAGTATTGTAGCACGAATTGGGATGGGGGCTGGTAAGGTCGTTGCAACTTTCAACCAGGCTGCTCGTGAAGCCATCCAAACAATGCTCAACACGATCATTCCTTTCATGGCCTTTGTTTCCTTGCTGATTGGGGTTATTCAAGGATCCGGTGTTGGAAATTGGCTGGCAAAATTAATGGTTCCCCTAGCGGGGAACATCTGGGGACTCGTTTTAATTGGCTTTATCTGTTCCTTACCATTCCTATCTCCTTTGTTAGGCCCCGGAGCTGTTATCAGTCAGATTATTGGAACCTTAATTGGAGTTGAAATCGGCAAAGGGACTATTCCGCCCCAAATGGCTCTGCCAGCTATATTTGCTATCAACACTCAAAACGGTTGTGATTTCATTCCTGTAGCACTCGGTCTATCTGAAGCCAAGGCTGAAACAGTTGAGGTTGGTGTCCCTTCTGTGCTTTATTCACGCTTTCTCAATGGTGTTCCGCGGGTGCTAGTAGCTTGGATAGCTAGTATTGGCCTTTATCAGTAAACTTTTGATAGATGCACGTAAACATAGCAACTATTATGTTAAACTTATCTATAAGCATAAGTTTATGACAGATTTGAGAAAGGATGAATAGGAATTAGATGAAGAAAATTTTTGAAGCTAAAGTAATTCAAGTGGGGCCTGAAGCTCAGAATATGATTCAAGATGCCAATATGCTCATTTTGTTTGGAGAAGAAGCTCCGGAAGACTTAGCAGAGAATTGTTTTAAAATCGATAACAAAAATCTTCTAGGTGCAATACTAGAAGGTGGAAAGCTGGTGGTAGATAGTCAGGAATATTCGATTACTGCCGTAGGAAATGTAGTAGAAAAAAATTTAACTGGACTGGGACATATCACGATTTCTTTTGATGGTTCAAAAGAGGGGAGCCTTCCTGGTACACTCCATGTTGTAGCAGATCAAGCGGTAGTAATTGATAAAGATTCTACCATTCAGATTTTTGAAACTGCTTAACCATAATAAAATTTCAAATCAAGCAATTTAGAAAAATAAAAGTCTAAAAAATTGATTCAGAGCCTGGACAAAAAGTCCAGGCTTCTGGGTCTAAATTAGAAAAAATAGATGACGCAGTGGTTGATTGGCAAGTCAATCAAACTAGCCAGTCAGTGCAAGGGAATTTCCAGCAAATGCATCCACAAGGGGTGCTTGAACAGAAGGGAAAGACCAAAAAGGTATCTACCCAACTTCAGCTAACTTCTCAACAGACCTACACTCATTGGGTCAATTTATCCAAGAAGGAACTCGTATCATGTTTGAAACAGTTGTTCGTGTTGACAAACCACGTAAGAACGTGATCATCCCTACTTTGGAAGAAGACCTTGACGGCCTTGGCTACCTTCAAGGAAAAGACGTTGACTTCGTTAACAAAAAAGCAACTGACGGTGTTCTTCTTGCCCACACAGACGGTGACGTACCAAACATGTACGTAACTCTTCCTGAGCAAGATGCCTTCACTCTTGGTTATGCCATCTACTTCTTCGAATTGGCCATCGCCCTTTCAGGTTACTTGAACGCGATCAACCCATTTGACCAACCAGGTGTTGAAGCCTACAAGAAAAATATGTTTGCCCTTCTTGGTAAACCAGGATTTGAAGAACTTGGAGCAGAACTCAACGCTCGTCTTTAATCAATAGACAAAACGATCTCGCAAGAGGTCGTTTTTTAATCGCTTTCAATATCTCAGAATGAGGTGGAAAAATAGACTGTTTTATGATATAGTAGAACTACTATATTTATACTTTGCACGTCAAACTATGGTCACGAAAAGTGGGGAGAATGACGGGCGCAGGTTGTTAGTAAAGGAGAGATTATGACAACAGAAGATAAGACACCTTTTGGAACACAAGAGGAGAACGTTTCTCAAGAGCCTTTTGGAACACAAGAGGGACAAACTGTTCAGCAACCTCTTGAAGCTCAAACTGGTCAAAACGTCCAAGAACCTTTTGGAGCACAAAATAGCCAAACAGCTTATGAGCCATTTGGGGCACCAGGAGCGCAAGCCTTTCAACAGGCTTCTCCAGTAGAAGGACCACAAGCTGGAGGACAGGAACAATTTTTCCAAAATCAAGCGCCTCAGGTAGAAAATAATCCGTTCTACCAACAAGGGAACCCTCAAGCCTTCCAATCGCAATGGAATGTTCAGCCAAAACCGAAGCGTGGATGGACGAAATTTGTTGTCTTTTCCCTTCTTGCACTCCTTCTTGGTGGATTAATTGGTGGTGGAGCTGGCTATTTCTGGGGAAATTCATCTAAGCCTCAAGCAGATGCTAATCGAACAAAACGTTTAGAACGCGCTAATGAAGAAGCAAAAAAGATAAAGAACAGCTTCATTACAGATAAGAAGGAGGCTGTTTTCACCTGGACTCTTAAAGACCTTGGTTCCTTGAGTTATACCAATAAGGATGGTTATGGTTTGACTGCTGATCAGATTGTTGACACCTATGGATTGGCTTCCAGTGTAGAGTATGATAAGAATAGCCTCACTCTTTATTGGGATCGCGCAAAGAATGCTGAACATCAGAATGTTTATTTCCGATTTGAAAAAGTTGATGGAAATTATTATTTGAAAACTGTAGAAGCTTATGATTTAGAAGAATTCTATGCAGACGAAGAAGACGATGAAGATGAAGATACTTCTGCAGATCGTGAGTTAAGTACAAAAGAATTCAAAAATCTGAAAACAGGAGATAAGAAAACTGGTAAAGGTGGAACTTCCTTATCAGAAGTTTTGAAAAAGCGTAAATCAAGTGCTGTTCGAATTGGAACAGAAACAAAAGCTACTGCAGATGGAGAAGAGTATGACTCTACTCGTGTTATTGCAACCGTAAACTTTAAGGTCGGTGACGATTATAAGACATTACGCTTCTTAGCACAACCAGACGGGGACTTCTTATACATTGGTCCAGAACGTTTTTAATATAGAGGAGATAGATGAAAGATGAATATGAATCAATCACAGGCACCATTTGGTGTGCCAGAAACTGGTAATCAAAAGAAGCCAGGGAAAGGTCTATTAATCGCTTGTGTTAGTGTTTTTGCAGTCTTAGGAGTCATTGCAGGTCTATTTCTTGGCCGTTCTTTTGGTGCAACAAATGCTAAAAGTAGCGAACCGGCCCTTCACCCAACAGCTGACGCAGGGGAATCAAAACGTGATCAGTCTGGGAAGTATATTAATCCGGAAGAAGCAGAATTTTCTTGGAATATTGATGATTTAGCTGATTTGGAGTTTGGGACATACGAAACTCCAGATTTGGGAACAAGCATTGAAGATGTCGTGGATGCACATGGCAAGGCTTTGAAAGGCACGTTTCGAAGAGATAAAATTGATTTAGAATGGGGCGAGTTAGACGAAGATCAGGATGATACGCTGCCTTCTTATCGTACTGTTCGTGAAATGCGCCTTACGTTTCAGAAGAATGGAGACAATTATTATTTAAAAGACCTCTATTATTCAGGAAATTATAAAGAAGCTGAGGACGATTTTATGACCTCATCTTACTATGATAAACTGAAAGTGGGAGATGCCAAAACTGGTAAGGATGGTGTATCCTACAAGGAAGTGATTAAGGATCATACTATTTCTAGTCTTTCAATGTCTGCAGAAGAGGACTACAAAACTCATGATATTGTGACTACAATGAGAGTATCTTTTAAATCCTCAAGTTCCTCTGAATATAGGTTGACTTTTGTGAGACAATCAGATGGTGATTTCCTCTTATCTGAAAAAGAATGATGATGAAGAAGGGCTCTTCATTCATTCTTTTCGAAAGAGGTAAGGGAGGAAAAATCCATTCACTTAAAACCCTAAAAAGATCTGGAATAGACATTCCAGGTCTTTCTCTATTCTAGCGAGGACTGGCTATTTATGGTATAGTAGGATATGTTGCTAAAGGAAATAGGCGTGAACAGTTGGACGGAAAGGGATACAGATTCGATCACAGAATGGATAATGTAAAGGAAACAATAAGAAAACATCTGAAGGCCCTCCTGGTTTTCATCCAAAAAAGAGGGATTCTTTTAGGGATCCTGGGAATGTTGGGAGTAGGCTATGGGCTTGCTGCTTCTGGGAGGCCACAAGACCAGCTAAATCCAGACCAGCAAGTGACCTTTCGTAAGGAAGAAGCTTATCTGCAGGCTTTCCTGGCGAAATCAGATCGACCAGAAGTTGGGGTGCATTTGGAGGAATTGCTAGAATTTAAAATAGGAGATGGGACTGGTGGGCCAAGCACCAAGGGGACGACACCAGAGACCCTGGTCAAAAAATTAGGGGGAGCCAAGCAAGCTCGGCTTGAGTCAAAAGCTAGAACGCAGCTCCTTCGTCTCAGCTATAGAACGACACAAGATGGTCGAGATAGATACCAATTTGAATTTACCCATATGAAGGATGGCTACTATCTAACAGCTATTCAGGGCTATCAACCAACCTCTAAGCAGAATATAGAAAGTAAACAGCTGAAAAAGGCAGCCTTGACCAGTCTTGCTAGTGGGAAAGAGAAAACTGGCATGAAACTAGAAGACATTTTACAAAAGGTTGGCTTGCCACAATCATTGCTTTTGAATCGTAAGGATGGAAAGACAGTTTTGGTCCTAACCTACCGTGCACAAGAGGGGCTCGTCTTTCTCACTTTGCAAGCCCAAAAAGATGCTCGCTATCATCTAGTCAAGGTCGAATAAGGAGGAGTAAATGGATACAGTCATCAAGAAGTTAACAATTCCTGGTCTCCTGCTGCTAGCGCTCCTCCTAGGGATGGGGTTAGAGGTCCTTAGTCATCCGCCGAAAAATTCTACAGCGATAAGTGAAATAAAGAACTTATCAACTTTTAAAGCGAAAGAATTTCAAGGGGAGCGACTCTTAAAAGAAACGAATGAAAAAAAGGATTCGCCATGGACCTTGGAACAAATTAAGCATTTTTCTCTGTCGATAAAGAACCAAAACGGTAGCCTGAAGCAGACTGGAAGTCGCCTGGAGACCCTTCTGAAGGAGATGGGGCACCCCCAAGAGAAAGTTCTCTTTCAATCTACAGCAAGTAAGCAACCCAGTCTCTCCCTGCTCTATCGATGGGACGATAGGGGAAAGGGAGCCTCCATCCGTTTGCTTTTTAGCAAGGGGGCTGATGGGAGCTATCTGCTAGAAGAGATTGACGCCAGTCTAGCCAATCTAGACCGGGAGGGAAACAAAGCTTTTTCAGAAAAAGTTTACCAGAGCTTAGAACCTGGAGAAAAGATGGATCTGAAAGCACTTCTAGGTAGCTATCAGGGCTTACAATCTTTCGTTCGACACCAGATCGGGCCTGATCAGGAAGGTTTTCAACTGTCCTATCAGGATGAGAAGGGAAAAACTTATTTATTAGAGATTGAAATAATGGATGGTTCTTGCTATTTGTTGCGAAAGAGCCAGGTGGACTCTCAAGGGATTACAAGTCTTACCTGATAGAGGGGAGAAATTGAATGGAAAAAGGTAGAAAGATTCAGAGAGAATGGACTAAGGTCCCAGGTGGAAATAAAATCTCTTCAGAGCTCTCTTCAAAAAGTAATCTGCAGAATGATAGGATGGAACTACCAAGCAGGGTCAAAGAAGCAAAAACAGGGAAGCGAAATGGTGGAGAGAATCTTCAAAAAAGTGTGCTTAAGAAGTCTTACTTAGCTCATTTCTCTATTTTCTTCAAGCTAGTGCTAGGAGGTCTGTTCCTCTTGTTCCTTTTTAACATTGTGTCTCGATATGTGAAATCACCTGCGCATGATTCTCACTCTGTAAAATTAAGCAAGGGGACAGAGGCTCGTTTATCAGATAAGGAATTTAAAAATCTTTTTAATAAAAACTCTCGCTATACAGACCCAAATCATAAAATTGATATCAATATAGAGGAGGTTGTCGCATACATTA
>OLNH01001771.1_pt1 | contig 9736 bp, 10 predicted proteins | sample 1643101 | NCBI WGS metagenome assembly OLNH01 (sample SAMEA3136758, study PRJEB25190) | human gut metagenome | biome: human gut; feature: human-associated habitat; material: faeces | place: Austria | collected 2013
CAGATAGATATGCTGTTCGCCCTCGATAAAAGCAAACTCGAGGGTGATATTGGGCAGCAGCGCATCAACTGCCTCGTTGTCCTTCGGTTCTTTGCCCGCGCGGAGGGCATAAAGGCCGATGGTACGGAACATCGCACCGGTGTCCACATAAATGTAGCCGAAGTCCGCAGCCAGACGCCGCGCCAGCGTAGATTTGCCTGCGCCCGCAGGCCCGTCGATCGCAACAGAAATCATTTTTATATCTCCTTCTCTATGAATCTAAAATTTCCAGCCGCTTAAACCTCTCCGTCACGGCTGACGCCGTTCCACCGCTGGCGGCAGTCGTTGTTGTTGCCCTAACGAGGGGGCCGTCTGCGAAGCAGACTGAGAGGTCATTCCAGATGATTCGCAAAACTCTGTGCCGTGCAGAATGCGATCTGCAGATTGTAGCCGCCGGTATAGGCGTCCACATCCAGCACCTCGCCTGCAAAGTAGAGGCCAAGGGCCTTTTTGCTCTGCATGGTCTTGGGGTCAACCTCCCGCACCGACACGCCGCCTGACGTGATGACTGCGTGTGCCAAATCGCCCCGGGCGTCGATAGTCACCCGCCAGTGCTTCATCAGCTGTACCAGTTCCCGCTTCTGCTCCCGGGTGATCTGGTTTGCCCTGGTGGCCGGGTCGATGCCCCAGCGGGCCACCATGACCGGCTGCATACTGGACGGCAGCAGCTTCACCAGTGCGCCCTGCGCCGCGTGGTTCGCCAGAAGGGCAAAGTCCCGGGTGATGCGGTCATAAAGCTGTTCCTCACTGAGGGCAGGCTTCAAATCAATAAAAGCTTCGTACTTGTGCTTTTTCATGTCGCCCAGATGGCTCGACGCGCTGAGGGTCAGCGGCCCGCTGATGCCGAAGTGGGTGAACAGCATCTCGCCCTGCTCCTCGAAGATAGGTTTGCCGTCCTCGTGGAGAGTGAGAGTCACGTTCTTGAGTGCGAGGCCCATCATCTTCTTGCAGTCGGCGTCATGGCTCACGAGGCTGACAAGGCTGGGGACAGGCTCCACGAGGGTGTGGCCCGCCTGCTGGGCCAGCTTATAGCCGTCGCCGGTGGAGCCGGTGGTGGGGTAGCTCAGGCCGCCCGTTGCCACCAGCACGGCGTCCGCTTTGTACTCCCGGCCCGAAGTTCCCCGCACACCCACGCAGCGATAGGCCGGGCCGGGCTTTTTCTTTTTCGGGTGGCGCGGATTTTCCGGCGCGGCAGGCGCTTCTTCCGGCTGGGCCAGCGGCTCCAGCAGCAGCTTTTTTGCCCCGTCGTGGACGATGTCCGCTCCGTCTGCGTACCGCAGAAGAGCCTGCCGAATCTCTTCGGCCTTATCTGACACCGGGAACACCCGGCGTCCGCGCTCCACTTTCAGCTCCACACCGAGAGACTCAAACAGTTCCATCGTCTTGGCCGGTGGGAAAGCCCCCAGCGACGAGAACAGAAAGCGGGGGTTCGTCCGCACATGGGGCAGAAATTCCTCTGCGGTGCAGTCGTTGGTCACATTGCAGCGGCCCTTGCCGGTAACGAGAATTTTCTGAGCCGGCTTTTCCATATGTTCCAGCACCGTCACCTCATGCCCCTGCCGCAGGGCCGCGCCCGCCGCCATCAGGCCGGCAGCACCGCCGCCTACCACTAAGACCTTCATGTTTCGTTTCCTCCGCTTTTTCTTCTGTCTTCACACTTATTCTAGTTTATCATACCAGAATCGACCGCCAAAAGCAATGTGAAAAAAGCAGGTACAGCGTTCTGCTGCACCTGCCCGGAAAATTTTGCTTATTTCATGGCCTTGATGGGGTCGAGATACTTTTCGCCCTCCATGACTTCCAAGTGGATGTGGCTCTCCTCGGCACACTCGCAGCTCACGCTGCCCACCTTGCCGATGATCTGCCCGGCCGAGACGGTGTCGCCCTTCTTCACCCTGGCGTCCGTCGTGCCGCAGACCCGCCAAATCCTGCCGGAAGCGTCTTCAATGGCGACCACAGGCCCCCACTTGTCGTCCGTGCCGGTCTCCACCACCTTGCCTGCCGCCGGGGCGGTCACTTCCGCGCCCCTGCTGGCGGCGTAGTCCACACCGTTGTGGGTGCGCCAGTCGCCCAGCGTCTTGCTGTAGACCAGCTCATCGCCGCTGTAGCTGTTTAAGACGCGCCCCGAGACAGGCTGCGTGGAGGCAGGCGCAGCCGAACTGCTGGCAGGCAAGGACTCGGTTTGCAGCGCGGAGGGTTCGCGCACCGAACCAGACCCAGACTGCGCACCAGAAGAGGACGCAGCCCCACCGGACGAGCTGTCCGCTTTTGGCACATTGGCCACGCTGTTTGCTGCGGGTGCGTTCTGCTGCTGCCATTCGGCTTCCTCCTCTCCGGCAACGCCGGGCGATGTGTTGATGCCCTCGTCGATGCCGGGGGCGGTGCTGGACGGGCTGCGCACCGCGTCCAGATCTTGCTTCAGCTCATTGCGCACCGTGCGCACAGCCCACACTCCGGCCGCTGCCGCCGCCAGCAGGCAGGCGGTGAGCACCAGCGCAAAGGCCTTGTCCCGCAAAAACTTTCTGAATTGCTCCATCGTTCGTTACTCCAATCCATTTTGTGTACGGAATCGTTTCTTTGGTGGTAGTTTGGAGCGGCAGAGCGGGGTTTATTCATCCTTTATTAGAAAGGACACAAAAAGGCCCCGGATGACCGGGGCCCAAAGTCCTATTTAGTTATTGCGGCTGCGGCTGTTCATGCCCAGCAGACGGACGACATACAGGAAGATGTTGATGAAGTCCAGATACAGGGTCAGTGCGCCATAGATGGAAGCCTTCTCGGCCAGCTCAGCGTCGCCTGCATAGTAGGCGTAGATCTGGCGGAGCTTCTGGGTATCATAGGCGGTGAGCAGCATGAACACCACCAGGCCGATGCCGCAGTAGAGCACCGAGGTGCCGAAGCCAAAGCCGAAGAGCGCACCCACGAGGCTGGTGACGATCATGGCCACCAGAGCCATCATGAGGCGGGGGCCCCAGCCGGTGAGGTCCTTATGGGTGGTGGTGCCGTACACAGCCATGAGGCCGAAGTAGACCGCCGTGGCGAGGAAGGCCATGACCAGCGTGCCTACCGAGAACATCAGGAAGTAGTAGCTCAGGACCATGCCGTTCAGGATGGCGTATCCGAAGAACGCGGCTCTTGCACCGTCGATGGACATCTTCTGCACCCGGGCGCTGAGCATGAACACCAGCGCCAGCTCACCGATGGTAAGCAGGAAGTAAAGCGAATCGACCAGATAGATAAGGGGCGTGGTCGCCGTGATATAGGCCATTGCGAAGGTGACGAGCAGGCCGCCGGCCATCCAGCGGTAGGTGCGGGTCATATAGTCCGATGCGCTCATCGAAGGCTCCGCATAGCCGCGGTCATAGTTGTTGTAATCCATAAGGAATCCTCCATTCAAAATCAGAGCATCGGCCTCGGCCTTGCCCCGGTCTACGAAATATAGTATACTGCATAGAAATGAACGATTCATGAAAAAGGCTGTGATATTTGATGTCTCTCGGACTTTATCTGCATATTCCTTACTGTTTTTCCAAATGCCGGTACTGTGATTTTTACTCCGCCCCCGGCCAGCGCGGCGTCCCCCGCGCCTATGTGGACGCCCTTTTGCGGGAACTCTCCCGGTTTGCGCCGGACGCGCCCCTGCGGCCGGACACCCTTTATTTCGGCGGCGGAACGCCCAGTCTGCTGGATCCGGCAGACGCCGCCCGGCTCATCGACGCCGCGCAGCCCCTGCCCGGGGCCGAGATCACGCTGGAAGCCAACCCTGAGACCGTGACCGAAGACTCCCTCCGGGCATTCCGGGAGGCGGGCGTCAACCGCATCTCCTTCGGCGTCCAGTCGGCCCGGGACAGCCAGCTCAAGACGCTGGGCCGCCCCCACACGGCAAAACAGGCGCGGGCCGCTTTCGCCGCCGCACGCCGTGCCGGATTTGAGAACATCAGCGGCGACATCATGCTGGCCCTGCCCCATTATACGCAGGCCGAGTTCGACGAGACGCTGGAGCTTATCGAGGATGGCGGCGCGGCCCACATTTCCGCCTACCTCTTGAAGATCGAGCCTGACTCCGCCTTTGGCCGGACGCCCCCCGAGGGCCTGCCCACCTCCGACGAGGCGGCAGACTTCTACCTCTATGCCGTCGAGCAGCTGGAACATCATGGCTACCGGCAATATGAGATCTCCAACTTCGCCCGCCCGGGCTATGAGGGGAAACATAACCTCATCTACTGGGACTGCGGCGACTATCTGGGCATCGGCCCTGCGGCCCACTCCTGCATGGGCGGCAAGCGGTTCTACTACCCCGCCGACACCGAAGCCTTTCTGCGGGACGAGGCCGCGCCCGTCATGGACGGCGGCTGCGGTGCGGAGGATTATCTCATCTTGCAGCTGCGTCTGCGCAAAGGTCTGAGCCTCGACGAATACAAAAAACGCTATGGCAGGGAGCTTTCCACCGCACAGCTGGCCTTTGTGCAAAACTGCGTGAAGAGCGGCTATGCCAACTTTGACGGCCACACCCTCGCCCTCACGCCTGCCGGGCTCATCGTACAGAACAGCATTCTTGCCGAGCTTCTGTGAGCCTCAGTGAACAGCAAAGCTCATCGCCGCCAGCACAAAAACACCGATGATGCTGGTAATGCGGCTCACCCTCTGCATCGCGTAATACCATTCGGTGGGCTCACCGCCGTACACTTCCAGCCCGTGACGGAGGTTCCAGAACAGCAGCGGGAACCGGACATCCAGCACAAGGAGCACCACCAGCGCCCCTATCGGCAGCAGGAACGCCACGCTGCCCCGGGTCTCCAGCCGCCCGCCGACGGCCATATTATAGAGCCAGTTACAACTGGGCCAGAGGTCGGATTTCTGGTATTCGCCGTTGACGATGACGTTCACCTCGTCGGCAAGGCCCCCATCGTCTTCCCGCCACAGGATGGCGTCGCCGGGGTCGCCCAGCGCGGTCCCGGTAAAAATGACCACTCCGTCCTGCTCAATTTTTACGCCCGGGTCGCTCATGCCCTCGGCTTTCGATTCGAGCCGATAGTGCCGCGTTTCTCCGTCCATCGTGAAATCCACTTCCGCACCGTTTTCCGTCTGGGCGATCTTCATGGTGTAGGCGGCATACGCATCCTTGCCCGAAAAGCTGCCGTCGGCCTGACGATACAAAAAGGCATCCCGCAGCCAGACGCCCGGGCGGAGGGCGGCCCAGAGATAGAGCACAGCGAGAAGCAGCGCGGTAAGAACGCAGAGCAGGCAGCTCGTCTTTTTCTCCATGGTCAGGCTCCTTTCGTTTCAGCCCAGTTCGATTACTTTCCACCCCAGCTCCCGGATGGCTTCTTTGTCATGGGTCGCCAGCAGGGTGGGCTTTGTGCCGCAGCGTGCCTTGAGCATGGCTGCGGCTTTTTTCATGACGGCAGGGTCCATGCCGGTGAAGGGCTCATCTAACAGAAGCGTGTCGCTCTCGGCCCAGAGAGCGCGCAGCAAGGCGGTGCGGCGCTTCTGTCCGCCGGAGAGCTTCCGGGCAGGCAGGGCAAGGGCCTCGTCATCCAGTCCTAATTGTATAAGGTCATCTCGTATCTGCTCTTTGTATTGTGTTTTGACCTTGTACTGTTCTGCGGTCAACACCAGCGCCACATTCTCTTCGGCGGTCAGCTGGGGGCAGAGCCTGTCTTCCTGAAAGACCGCGCCGACCCGGCCCACGCCCTCCACGCTGCCGGAGGTGGGCGCTTCCAGCCCCATCAGGATGCGGAGCAGGGTCGTCTTGCCCCAGCCGCTTGGCGCCCAGAGCACCGCCGGGTCGTCCACGGTAAGCGAGAGGTTTTCGAAGAGGATCTTCTCTCCGAATCGTTTAGACAGATTCTTTATTTCCAGTTTGTTGTTGGTTTCACTCATTTTTCAGCCCCCTCTTCGCCCAGAACTGCCGCTACCGCTTTATCCAGCAGAGCGAGGAACAGCTTTTCGAATACGGCGCTCAGCAGGATGATGACGAAGGTCCAGGCAAACAGCTCCCCGGTGGAAAGGGTAATTTTGGCCCGGTAAAGCGCGTCGCCGATGCTGCCGTCCGGCAGGCCGATGACCTCTGCTGCTACGCCGCTCTTCCAGCAGATGCCCAGCGCCACGCTGCATCCCTGCCGGAACGCGGGCAGCACCGCCGGGAGCCAGACCGCCCGCAGACGCCGCTCCAGAGGCAAACGGAACACCTGCGCCATTTCGAGAAGCGGACGGTCAGCACTCCCGATGCCGGTGCGCACTGCGCTGTAGAGGACGGGCAGCACCATCAAAAAGCTGAAAAGGACGGACAGCGACGAGCCGCTGACCCACACCAGCGCCAGAATGATGAAGCTCGCCACCGGAGTAGCCTTGACCAGCTGCATCACGGGGGCGAGAAGGGCGTCCACCCACTCCCACTTTTCGGCGGCTACCGCCAGCACCGCGCTGGACAGAACGCCCAGCCCGAAGCCCAACAGGATGCGCCCGGCGCTGAAACCGATGCGCTGCCAGAACTCGGCCTGCGGCAGCAGCTCCACCAGCGTACCGATGGCCTGCACCGGCGAAACAAGAAAGACTTCCTGCCCGATGGCCACAGCCGCCGCCTGCCAGACGCCCAGCCAGAACACCGACGCCGCTAAGATTTGAATGCGGCGTTTTTTTGTTTTATCCATGTATTTCTTTGCTCCTGTTCGTTTTCTCGCTTTCAGAATATCACATCATGTATGAGAATACAATCCTTCATCTTTTCTTCTCTTGACATGAAGGTCATAAAACACTACACTGGAATAAAGTAATCCTTATTCTACGTGCCTCCGCGCACAGATGGGAGAGATGACCATGCACGATTCCGCTCAGGCCCTCCGGGGCAAAAAGCTCCTTCTGGTGGGGTTCACCCTGTTCTCGATGTTCTTCGGGGCAGGCAACCTCATCTTCCCGCCCTTCCTCGGCGCACAGGCCGGAACGGCGCTCTGGCCCGCTTTTGTGGGCTTTGCCGTCAGCGCCATCGGTCTGCCCATCGCGGGCGTGGCAGCGGTAGCCCGGGCAGGCGGTCTGCCTGCGCTGGCCGGGCGGATCCATCCCCGCTTCGCACAGGTGTTCGCTGTGCTGGTCTATCTGTCCCTCGGTCCCTGCCTCGCTATCCCCCGCACGGCCAGCACCTCGTTTGAGATGCTGACGCCGCTGGTGGGGCGGAGCACACCGGGACAGTTCATCTACTCCCTCGTGTTCTTTGCTGCGGCGTACTTCGTGGCCCTCAAGCCCGAAAAGCTGACCCAGCGGCTGGGCCGCATCCTCTGCCCTGCCCTGCTGGTGCTCATCGTGGTGCTGTTCGCGGGCTGCATCCTCCGCCGGCCGCGCCCGGCTACGGCACGCCTGCCGAGGCTTACGCCGCCCTCCCCGCCGCACAGGGTGTGCTGGACGGCTATCAGACCATGGACGCGCTGGCAGCGCTCAATTTCGGCGCGGTCATCGCGCTGAACATTCAGGCGGTGGGCATCACGGAAGAAGCTGCCGTCCGGCGCGGCACCATCCGGGCCGGGCTCATCGCAGGCGGGATGCTGCTGGCGGTCTACGCCATGCTGACCCACATCGGCGGCATCTCGGGGGCCGCGTTCCCCGGCAGCGACACCGGCGCCTCCGTCCTGACGGCACTGGCCGACAGCCTGTTTGGCCGGGTGGGACAGGTGCTTCTGGCCGTTATCTTCGTCATCGCCTGCTTCAACACCTGTGTCGGCCTCATCGCCAGCGTAGGCGAATACTTCCACGAGCTTCTGCCCCAGCTGCCCTACCCCGCCATTGCGGCCTTCTTCGCGCTGGTGAGTATGCTGCTGGCGAACATCGGCCTTGCGGACATCCTGAGCCTTTCCGTTCCGGTGCTGAACGCCATCTACCCCATCGCCATCGTCCTCATCGTGGTGGAGTTCCTGCCCGGACGGTTCCAGCGGACATCGGTCTGGCGGCTGAGTATCCTCTTCACGGCCATCCAGAGCATCCCTGCTGCCCTGCCCTTCGGCCCCCTCTCCACTTTGATGAACGCTCTGCCCCTGAGCAGCCTCGGCTTTGGCTGGCTGTTGCCGGCTCTCATCGGCATCGGCGCGGGCCTTCTGATCTAAGAAAGGGGCTGCTGCACTTTCGGCTAAAACGATGTGCAGCAGCCCCTTCTTTGTTTCAAAGCTTACTTTGCGGAATTGCGGATAGCCGCCATGACCTTGCGCAGGACGGACGGCTCGGTGTAGTAGAAGTTATCGTCCGGCAGTTTGCCGCCCACGGCGGCGGGAGAGGCATTGTAGAGCACCTGCAGGTAAGCAGAGATGTCTTTCTTCATCTCCTGACCGTTGCGGTAAACGATGTTGCACTTGGGCAGGGCCTTCTTGGCGATAGCAGCCTTGGCCACCACGCCGACTTCCTCACAGAGGGCGGCGGTGCCGTCGATGTCCTCGTTGGCAGCCTTGACGCTCTTCTGGTAGTCGGTCAGGAAAGCTGCGATGACGTCGGGGTTCTGCTTTGCGTACTCGGTGCGCACCACGGTGACGCCGGTGATGAGCTGGGTGTCACAGACCCTGTTCCATTCCCTGGTCAGGTCGAGGACGACGCGGAGGTCGCTGTCCTTCATCTGGGCAGCGGTGACGTAGGGCTGAGGCAGGACGGCGATGGCATCCTTCCTGGCAGCGGCCATCTGGGCCGTGACCTCGGAAGCCTCGCTGTAGTATTCGATCTTCACGTCCTTGTCGGGGTCGAGGCCGTTCTTCTTGAGCAGATAGCGCAGGACGTACTCGGGCGTCGCGCCTTTGCCGGTGGAAAGGATGGTGCGGCCCTTGAGGTCGGCAAAGCTGTGGACGGTATTGCCCTTTTCCACGACGTAGAGGACGCCCAGCGTGTTGACGGCCATGACCTGGATGCCGCCGTTCGTCTTCTGGTAGAGGGTCGCGGCGAGGTTGGCCGGGATAGCGGCCATGTCGAGTTCGCCCTTGATGAGCTTCGGCACGATCTCATCGGCAGCGCCGTAGAGCTGCAGGTCATAGTCGAGGGAAGCAGTGCCGTCCTTCTCCATGCTCAGCAGGTTGACGAGGCCCATGGTGGTGGGGCCTTTCAGGCCGGCGATGCGCACTTTTTTGCTCGTCTTGGCCGATGCTCCGCAGGCCAGCACGCTGACCATCAGCACCAGCGACAGCAGCAGAGATGTCAGTTTTTTCATAGGATTTCGTTCCTCACTTTCATTGGGAGAAATTTTCCCGCAAAAAATTTGCAAAACCATTTGCTTTACGCCCTCAAGTTTACTATAATAAGAGAAAAAATACCGTTGCACATGCAACGGAATCGCAGAAGGGCGGTGAGGGCCCGGGGAAAACCTCACGGAATGGGTATGGAAAATTATCTTCCGCTGTTACAATCCACCTCTCTGTTCGCCGGGCTGGAAGCCGAAGCGCTCCGAGTCCTGCTGGGCGAAGTGGGGGCCGTATTGCGCACCTACAGCCGGGGCGAGACCCTCGTACTGGCCGGACAGTCGAACCGCCGGGTGGGCGTGGTGCTCTCCGGCGCCATCGAGGCCTACCATCCCGCCGCCAGCGGGGCGCGTCTGCCCATCAGCCAGATGGGGCCGGGCGGTGTGTTCGGCGACGTGCTGGGCGGCTCGAGCCTTTCCAGCCCGGTAACGGTGATGGCCTCGGCCCCCTGCGAGGTGCTGCTGGTGCCTTACGAGAAGCTTCTGCTGCCCGGG
>OLNH01001773.1_pt1 | contig 9716 bp, 7 predicted proteins | sample 1643101 | NCBI WGS metagenome assembly OLNH01 (sample SAMEA3136758, study PRJEB25190) | human gut metagenome | biome: human gut; feature: human-associated habitat; material: faeces | place: Austria | collected 2013
TTGTCCCGGGAATACCAGTTGTGGCAGGATGCAGCGACGCTATGGCAGCCATGTACGCAACGGGAATCACGAAGCTTGGCGAGGCAGGAGAGTCCTCGGGAACCACATCTCTTGTTTTCGTTGGCAGTATGCGAAGAAGCAGACCGGACGCAAAGGTTACTACAAAGCCCTGTCCTATCGAAGGGATGCGCTGGCTCTATGACGCACCTATTCAGTCCAGCGGCGCCACTCTGAAATGGTTTATCGAGACCATGGCCGGTGACGAGAGGGCTTATGCAGAGAAAAACGGGAAAAACATCTATACTTACCTTAACGAGCAGGCTCTCGAGTCGGCTCCGGGAAGCAAGGGGCTTTTGTTCTTCCCCTACATACTGGGAGAGCGGGCTCCACTCTGGAATGACTATGCAAGAGGCATGTTCATTGGTATGGGGATGGATATGACACGTGCGGAACTGACACGCAGTGTCTTTGAGGGAACGGCGTACGCACTTCGCCATGTGATTGAAACGATCCGCAAGTCAGGTGCAGATTCTCACCTTCTACGTATCTGCGGAGGGGGTGCAAAGAGTAGAACATGGTCCATGATTAAAGCTTCTATGTTGCATATGCCGGTGTATGTTTTAGATGAGAAATCCGGCGATGTGCCGGTAGGGGATGCGCTGATCGTGGGACACAAGGTTGGTGTATTCTCTGACCCGGCGGAGACGGTGGATCGTATTATCAAAGTAAAGGAAATCATAGACCCGATCCCGGAATGGGAAAAGGCCTATGACAGTTATTATCCGTATTATATTAAAATGTACCGTCATCTGGACAAAGACTTAAGAGAGCTTAAGGAGACGAGAGACAGTCTGAGCGGACTCGTCTGAGAACAGTTCCATGAAGTCTTTCTTTGTCCGGATGGAACCTGACAGATCTTGATTCTGATTATAGAAGCTGATCCGTGATTTGAGCTGGAACAGGAAAGGAAGATCCGAGGGGTGGAAGGAAACCATTACCACTGCCCGGATCCGGAAACTGTTCCAGCTTATTCTGTGTTTCAGGATCAGAACGGAGCCTTTTGTCTCACGGGCGGGCTGATGCGAGTAGATCAGCAGGATACCAGGATGGAAGGCAAAACTTGAGATGGATTCCCGTCTCAGAATGTCCTCTACAAATGATTCATTAACCGTGCCGCTTTCCACAAATGACTTCGCCTGGAAGTTAATTAGAGCGAACTGATCGTCAAATTCTAATCCTTCATGCCAACAGGCAGTTTCCAGAAATGAATTCCATGTGACGGATGGACTGGTGTAGCACCGCTCTATCCTTTTTCTTCGTATGTAACTCTCGATGCCCCTATAATCGGAGGAGGTCATCAGGGGAGAGATCTGGATCGTATCCGTCCCTTTTTCAAAGGTTATCTCTTTTTTGACTGTGGAGAGCACCAGGTCAGTACCGGAAAAGTCAAAGGCGCTTTTGGCGTTGACCGGAAGAAGATCGGTGACGGTGATATAATTGTCAAACGCGCCAAGGATCTTCCGCTTGAGCGCCCAGGTTTCGGAGAGATGCAGGTGGCAGCAGATGACGGTGTGCAGTTTTTTTTCCGGTTGATTGTGGTAAAGATATTCCAACGCCCCGGACAGACAGTGTGCCATATGGAGAAGCTCGATCTCATCCAGATAGCGTCCCATATTCGCAAGGGCGATCGGCTGGAATTCCCATGCCAGTTCGAATTCGATCTGAAGACTTTCTTTCGCGATGCTGATGTTCCCCTGTGTGTTGAAAAGATGGACGGGGGTCTGGAGGTAATGGATAAACTGCAGAAGTGTGATGTAAAAATCTTCGTCCTCCCGAAAATCAATGGCAAACATCTGAAAAATCCGTTCCAGATACTGGCTTCCCATGACTTGCGTTACCGGTCCGAAATATTGTGGGATGGTCTGGAAATTAAGCTTGTCTGCATCCATCAGATGTCCGGATGAAACCTGGAGATAGATGCTGTCCCGTTCGGTGCGGCCAAAGGAGCAGTGAAGTTTCTTCTCCAGAGTATCCACAATGCTTTCGGAAGCTTGCATGGCAGCAGTATCCGGTTTGGGAATCGGCGCTTCCTCATTCAATGGGTGGCCGGACAGACAGCGGTGATACATGATAGCAAGCGCCAAATTGAGGGAAACCAGGGCAGCATCTTCCATGCGGATATGCCAGCGGTTCAGATGCTTTGGAACTTCATCCATGATGTAATCCAGAACATCCGTATCAAGGAAATGGTAGTCGTAATAAGCGTTTCCGCTCTGATTATAGTTCCAGTCCTCGTGGAAAAGCCGGTTGAGAATCTGACGCTTCTTCCGCTCGTCCGGTTCAAACCGCACTGTGTTTTTTTCAATGAAAAGTCCAATGTGCGGAGAAGAAAGCTCGTATTTTATGCGAAGGGTGCGCAGATCATGCTCCAGCGTGGTGTGACTTACAAACATCTCGTCCTCCAGATCAAAGAGATTGACCGGCTCGTCAGCAAGACAGAGCTGGAAGGTCAGATAGCGCACACGGTCTTCAGTTGTGAAAAAAGCGGTATCAATCTGGTTCATCTTTCGAATGAGCTCCGAATCTCGGGCAGTAAACATATAACCTTTGCTTTTCTCAGAGTGAATCTCCGCGCCATAGCCGGCAAGTACACTGTTGATCTCTACAATATCGCTGCGGATGGTTCGGGCAGAAACATTGAGTTCACGCGCTAGTTCGGCGCCGGTTGTGATCTGTGTTTTATTCTGAATTAAATGGAGGAGTTTCCTTTGCCTGAGCGTAAGATTTAAGTTGTCCATTTTCGAAAGTCCTTTCTATCATGTTGACAGCATTTGCTTCTGTATTATCTTATCAGATTGCGTTGCCGTTTTGAAGAGGAAAAACATTGTTTGAAGGAAACAGGAGGATGGAATACCATATAAACGGAAAGAAAAAGATCAGGAGGTTAGATCATGAATTTCAGTTTTTTTGTGAAAAGTAATATTACATTCGGAAGGGGCGCGGTGGAACGTCTGCCGGAACTGATCCGGAATTATCATATCAATCATCTGATGGTCGTATACGACAGTGGAGTCAAGGCAGCGGGAATCGCCGATCAGGTTCTGGAACAGGTCAGGAAGTCAGGTGTTACATACACGATTTTTGACAAAGTGATTCCAAATCCTACCAATGAGGTTGTGGAAGAAGCTGCTGCTCTTGCCAGAGAGGTAAAGGCAGACGGGTTTGTTGCGGCGGGAGGGGGCAGCAGTATCGACCTGACAAAGGCGGTTAACGTGCTGATGACCAACCCGGGAACCATTGATGAGTACGGAGGAATGAATCTGGTAAAAAATCCGTGTTTTCCGCTGATTGCCATTCCTACAACATCAGGCACATCCAGTGAGATCACAAATGTGAGCGCACTGATTGATACAAAGAAGGTGATCAAGTACGTCGTGATCGACAATAATCTTGTTCCGTCCGACGTGATCGCGGATCCGGATTTTACGAGGACAGTTCCCCAGAGTGTGACTGCGGCGACCGGAATGGATGCCATTACCCATGCGGTCGAGAGTTATATCTCAAATGAGGCTACGCCGCTGACGGAATATAATTCTCTGAAAGGCCTTCAGGTACTTTACGATAACCTCCCGAAGGTAGTAGCGGACGGCAATGATATGGAGGCAAGAGAGCAGATGATGCTGGGATGTATCATCACAGGATTCGGTTTTTCCAATGCAAACCTGGGACTGGTTCATGGAATTGCCCATACCTTAAGCGCTCATTTCGGACTGGCTCATGGCATGGCGAATGCTACAGTTCTTCCGTATGTCATGGAGTACAATGCGGACAGCTGTCCGGAAAAGATGATCCATATGGCACAGGTGATCGGACTCGAGCTCACCGGGAATCAGGAGGAAGATAAATATCTGTTGGCAAAAGAACTTCTGAAGCTGACTAAGAGCATAGGAATCAAGACACTTTCAGAACAGGGAATAAAGGAAGAAGACTTTGAGATGTTGGCAGAAGATGTACTTCACGAGCCGGTGCTCGGATTTAACCCGAGACAGGGTATTACAAAAGAAGATGTTATCGCAATTCTGAAGAAAGCGTATTAAAACAGATAAAATCAAAAGAGAGGGGATGACCTATGAGTAAGACAGCAAAATTTAAAATAATCGTTGCGATTGTCTGTATCTCTTTTATCCAGGGACTGCAGTACAGTGTATCTCCGATACTGGGACAGATCAGCGAACATTATCCGAATGTGGATGTAAGCCTCATTCAGATGCTGATCACCGCTCCAGCGCTTCTGTCCATTATTGTATCAATCCTGTCAGGATTTTTGGTTGTTAAGATCAGCGTAAAGAAACTGCTATTGATCGGGGCGGTAATAGCAGGAGTGACAGGGTTCCTGCCGCTGCTAGCAGATAATTTCTGGCTGTTCTTTGTATCGAGAACCGTGTACGGAATCGGACTTGGAATTGCCACTACCATGAATGTTGCTGTTGTGGCAGAATTCTTTGAAGGTAATGAGAGAGCTCAGGTGATGGGAATTCAGGCAGCCAGTGTGGGAGCAGGAGTGGCAGTTGTATCAACGCTTGGTGGAATGCTCGGCAGACATGTATTTACAAATTCTTATTTTATCAATGTGATCGGCTTTATCGCCTTTCTCCTGATTGCCGTCTGCCTTCCGGATACGGGAACAGTTAAGGAGACGGAGTCGGAGAAGATTCGGCTGAACCGCAAAGTATTTATGATCGATCTCTTCGGAGTGCTTGAGTTCATTTTCCTGATGAGCTTCACGACAAACATTGCCATGCATATCAGCGGATCTCTTGCCGGAAATACGACGGTTTCAGGTAACCTGACCGGTATCTTCTCCGGAGCGCAGATCGTCATAGGACTGCTGCTTGACCTGATTGCGAAACGGGCGGGCAGGATGACACTTCCTTTTGCCATGTTCAGTTTCGTGGCAGGAGCGGCGATTCTGGTCGCTTTTCCGGCCAATTTCCCGATGCTGGCAGCGGGAGCTGTGCTGTGTGGATTTTCACAGGGAATGTTTGTTCCGACTGCTCTGACAGAACTGTCCAACTCGGTTCCACAGGTGGCTACAGCAATGGCTTCTGCAAGCTTCACATGCGCCATGAACCTGGGGCAGCTTATTTCACCTTATGCGCTGAATACGGCGTCAGGTGTATTGTTGGGAGAAACAACAACAGGGAATGTCTATATTATTGCCGTAATCGGTATGGCGGTTTCGGCGGCGCTGGCTGTGATATGGAAGATGAGCAGCGCCAGGAAGTAAAACAGTTAAAACAAAACAGTTAAAAACAGAAAACGGCCGGAAGGGGCTGAGAGGTTCTGTGAATAATAATTTCTTAACAAGGAGGACACCAAAATGAAAAAGAAACTTGCTTTATGTACACCGATTCCGGAGAAGATGATGGAGTTCATCAATGAGCAGTGCGACGTGGATATCTGCGGGGAACTCAAACATGGAAAGGGAAATGTTACAGAGGACATGACAAGAGAGGAATGCATGAACCACGAGATTGTTGTTCTGGGTGATGAGTACGCCGGCGCAGATACGATTACCGAATGGGCTCAGTCCGGCATGAAATTCCTCGGTGTTGCAAAGGGAACCCCGGCAACAGTTGACTATGACGCAATTGAGAAAGCAGGACTGCAGCTTTCTTACACGCCAGGAAGAAACCGTGTAGCGGTAGCAGAGTTCACAATTGGCCTGATGATCGCAGCTGCCAGACACATCACACTTAGTGCAACAGGTCTTTCTAATGGAGAGCACACAAGTGAGCCTATGGATGATATCTATGATGTGCCGGATATAAAGAATGTGACATTCGGACCGTTAGATGAGAATCACCCGTTTACGGACTATGGTATCGGATTCGAGCTGTACGGAAAGAAGCTTGGTATAGCAGGCTACGGCGCTATCGGAAGAGAAGTTGCTGTCCGCGCGAAGACGTTCGGTATGGAGATCCTTGCCTATGATCCGTTTATGCCTGCTGAGAAGATCGAGGCGGATGGAGCGAGAGCAGTTGATCTGGACACCATGCTTTCTGAGAGTGATATGATCAGCCTCCATCTTCCGGTTCTTCCGTCTACAAAAGGAATGGTGAATAAAGACTGGTTCTCTAAGATGAAACCTACGGCTTATGTGATTAACACGGCAAGGGCGGCAGTTGTAGATCAGAAAGATTTTGTGGAAGCGCTTCAGAATAAACAGATTGCAGGTGCGGCTGTAGATGTATATTGGAAAGAACCCGTACCGGCAAACCATCCGCTCCTGAAGATGCGAAACGTAGTATGTACACCTCATATGGCAGGACTTACAACGGATGTGGATAACTGGTCCGGAACCATGATGGGCGAGGAAGTGACGGCTTATCTGAAAGGTGAACCGAGAAAATATATCTGGAAAGTGCGTAAATAATACAGAGAACAGAAGAAGGAAGCAGATCAGACGGGATCTGCTTCCTGACAAAATATGGAGGTAAATTATGGGTGCTAAATGCTTTAAAGGAAAAGAAAGATATCCCCATCTTTTCAGTCCGATTCGGATTGGGAATATTCGTATGAAGAACCGTATTATCGCGGCGCCAACAAGTCCCAGTATGATTACAACTGAAGGACATTTTACTCCTGAGATGATCGCTTATTTGGAAGAAAAAGCCATGGGTGGCGCAGGAGTTGTTACATACGGAGAGTCCATCGTACACTCCTCAACGGGAAAATCACACAACAAACAGCTTCAGCTAGATTCCTTTGGCGTGAAACAAGGGATGGCGGAAGCGGCAAGAGCAATCCACAATGCGGGAGCCTACGCCAACATTCAGCTTTCCCATGGCGGAAAGTATGGCGGACTGGTGAGCGTAGGCGGCGACCAGGGGTGCTGCGAGACCGCTTACGGACCGAGCCATGAGATGACACCTGCCGGAGAGGTGTTCGAGATGCCGAAAGAACTGATCCTTGAGATCGTGGACTCCTACAGGATTGGAGCAAAACTCTGTAAAGACTGCGGCTTTGATATGGTGCAGGTGCATGCGGCTCATGGCTGGCTGTTCTCCCAATTTCTTTCACCTTTTATGAACCAGAGAACAGACGAGTTCGGCGGAAGTCTGGAGAACCGTGCAAGATTCCTTCTTATGGCACTGGATGCGGTAAGAGAAGGTGTGGGGTCGAGATTCCCGATTGAGATCCGCCTCTCAGGAGATGATTTGACAGATGCGGGACTGAATATGGAAGAGTGTGTTGAAGTGGCAAAACTGGTAGAAGATAAAGTAGACCTGATCAATGTTTCCTGCGGAAATCACGAAGATCCCGATATGTTCTGCAGAACCCATCCGTCCGCGTTTTATCCACGCGGAGTGAATGTCTATTTGGCGGCGGAGATCAAAAAGCACGTGAAAAAGCCGGTGGCATGTGTCGGTTCTCTTAATGATCCTGCTCAGATGGAGGAGATCATTGCAACAGGTCAGGCGGATATCGTGGAGAGTGGAAGAGCCCTCCTTGCGGATCCTTATCTGCCTGCAAAAGCTCTGGCTGGAAATGCGGATGACATTACACCGTGTCTGAGGTGCTATGAGTGTTTCGGTGAGACGTCAAAGAGCGAAACTGTAAAATGTACGGTTAATCCGACTATGGGTCAGCAACTTTCGGAGAAATTTGGACACAAGGCTCCAGAGCGTGTAAAGAAAGTACTCGTTGTAGGGGGCGGACCAGCAGGAATGGAAGCTGCCATCACTCTTGCTCGCAGAGGACATCAGGTGACTCTGGCAGAGAAAGCGGATCGTCTGGGTGGAAATCTCCATCCGGCAGCAGCGCCGTTCTTTAAAAAGGACATTGCGCGTCTCTGCGAAGTAATGGGAAACCGTGTGAAAGAAGCGGGAGTTCAGATCCTTCTTAACACTGAAGTTACGACAGACTTTGTGAAAAAATTTGATCCGGATGCACTCTTTGTAGCTATTGGCTCCAATGAACTGAAGCCCCCGATCAAGGGAATGGATCTTCCAAACGTTATTATGGCAATTGACGCGGAGCTTCATCCGGAAAAACTCGGGAAAAAAGTTGCCATTATGGGCGGCGGTCTTGTAGGAGCTGAGGCGTCAGTCTCTTTCCGCCACGAAGGAAAAGACTGTTCTATTATCGAAATGAAACACGCTGTGGCGGAAGAGGTAAATTCGTTCTATCGAGGGGGACTGATGCCAGAGATTAAAAAATCAGCGACATGTTATACGGATACCTGCGTGAAAGAGATTCTTCCAGAAGGTGTGCTTTGCGAGAAAGACGGAAAGCAGTTTGTTGTTGAGGCAGATACCGTAGTGTGTGCCCTTGGATTCCATTCACCGTACAATGTAGTTGACGAGCTTTGCAATCTTGTGGATGAATATTATATCATCGGGGACTGCGCCAATGTGGGCATGATTTACCAGGCGATTAATGGCGCGCACTTTGCCGCAATGCGGGTGTAAGAAGAATTTCCTTTTTATAGAGGAAAAATGTGGATTGAGAAAAGAAAAAGGAAATCTTATACTGTGATTAGAAAATAGTAATGGGCAGAAAGGAAGATTATCATGATTAAATACCAAAATCTCAGAAAACAGGTACTGGATGCAATCCTTGAGGCAGTAGATCAGGGACTTATCACTGGAACATCGGGAAATATCGCGCTTCGAGATGACAATGATGATGTAGTTGCTATCACACCGAGCGGAATTCCATACAAAGGAATGACAGTGGAGGATATCGCGATTATTGACCTTCACGGAAAATGGCTGGAAGGAAACTACAAACCATCATCCGAGTGGCCGATGCACACGGCAGTTCTCCGTGCAAGACCGGACATTAAAGCAACAGTACATACACATGCAATGTTCGCTACAATTATGGCGATGGGCGATCACACGGAACTCCGCCCGATCACACCTCCGCAGTGTGAATTCACACCGGTAAGAATCGTGCCGTTCACAATGCCGGGAAGCGATGAGGTTGCAGAGAAAGTTGCAAAGGCAATAGGAGATGACGGAAGGGCAGTACTGATCAAGAATCACGGAATGTTCTGCTGCGGAAAGAACATGAAGGCAGCTATGGCAGCTACGGAGTATACAGAGGAGATGGCTGTTACAACATTTTACTCCAAACTGCTTGGAACATATGAGCCTATGCCAGAAGAAGCAGAGAAAGCTATGAAAGCGTTGATTGCGGCAGACCAGGCAGTTTAAGGTGTAAAAATTTAATATGTCGTTTGTTAGCAAATATAGCCTGGACAGTTTAGAAATTTTAATTTCTAAGCTGTTCGATTTTTATGCACTGATAGTTAGTTCCTAAGAAAGTAGATCGAGAAGGAGTGAATATTCTAACCTTATGCTATGAATAAAGGCTAAACTATCTTTATGGTTTCATCCCGAATATTACATACAAAAGCATATAATAATACAAGGAATTGATTTGATAAATATGATGGGGCTGTTTCACTTTTTTTATAACTAATCAGCATTTGATTTTTTGTAAAACTGGTTATAGGATAGTATCATTGCTAATATCCCTGTAAGAACATCAGCTATTGCTTGCGTTGCAAGAACGCCATAATAGCCTTTTATAGCAGAAGCAATTAGCAAAACTATGGTGATGTAGTACATTGTATCGCTGATATTTAACTTTACTACTGCATCTTATTCAGATGCAGTAGTAAATGTCGGATACAAGGAATTCAA